>Ga0070727_10000798_pt1 | contig 36205 bp, 19 predicted proteins | sample tdAd472_FD_66722 | JGI IMG/M metagenome (GOLD analysis project Ga0070727, IMG submission 66722) | Marine sediment microbial communities from the Atlantic coast under amendment with organic carbon and nitrate - tdAd47.2 | ecosystem: Environmental > Aquatic > Marine > Coastal > Sediment | place... | reverse complement strand
CCCGCGAGTCGCTGACCCACACCGGGGCGATCGTCGGTTCGCCCGGCTACCTGGCGCCGGAGCAGGCCGGGCTCGACAAGCGCGAGCTGGGTGCGCCGACCGACGTCTACGGTCTGGCCGCCACGCTGTTCTTCGCCCTCACCGGGAGGCCCCCGTTCCACGCCGGGAGCCCGTTGGCCACGCTGCAGGAGGTCGTCTCTGCGCCGGCGCCGTCGCCTCGCGGTCTGCGGTCCGACGTCCCCGCGTGGCTCGACGCGGTGTGCCTGCGGGGTCTCGCCAAGCGCCCCGGTGGGCGCTACCCGAGCGCGATCGCGTTGCGGGCCGCGCTGCTGCACGGGTTGGTCGTGCCGGGGGGCGGGCGCCCGCAGGCGCCTCTGCTCGCGGGCGCGGTCGTGGCGATTGGACTGGTCGTGCTGGGTGTCGGCCTCGTCCTTGGCAGCCGGGCTGCTGAGGTCTCGGCAGAGGACGCCAGTGCGCGGCGGCCCGTGCCCGCGAGCGCGGGAGAGCGGGCGGAGGCGCACTGGGCGCAGGCGCGCGCCTTCCGTGCGCAGCAAGACGACGAGGCGGCCCTGGTCGAGCTCGGTCACGCCCTCGAACTCGACCCCGAGCACCTCGACGCACGTCGCGCGCGAGGCGAAGTCCTGGGCGGGCTGAAACGCTACGAGGACGCGCTGGTCGAGCTGGAGCGCGCCCTCGAACTCGCACCCAACGACCCGGCGCTCTGGCTGGAGCGAGGTCGCTACCTTGGCTCCCTGCAGCGTCTCCCAGAGGCCGTCGAGGCGATCTCGCGTGCGATCGAGCTGGACCCACAAGACCCCATTGCATACAGGGATCGCGCAGCCGTCTACTGGCTGCAGCGGAAGCGGCAGGCGAGCCTCGCGGATTACGAGCGCGCGATCGCGCTGAGCCCGGAGGATCCCGACCTCTACACGAATCGAGCCTCGGTCGGCTATGCGTTCGGCCAGCACGAGGACGCCCTGGCCGATCTGAACCGGGCGCTGGAGCTCGACCCCGCACACCTTCCCGCCCTGTGGCGCATGGGTCACCTCCTGATCGAGGCCGAGCGCTGGGAGCGCGCGCTCCCCGTCTACGAGCGGATCCTCGAGCTCACGCCGGACGACGGAAACGCGCTGGCCTGGCGGGGTACGGCTCTGGTCGCGCTGGGGCGCAAAGAGGAGGCGTTGCTGGCTTTCACGCGCGCGTTGGAGGTGTATCCCGAGATCCCAGGGGTGCACGGCAAGCGCGGGACGCTGCTCACGAAGCTGGGGCGCGACGAGGAGGCGTTGGCGGACCTCGACGAGGCGATCCGGCGAGAGCCCGCTGCGGGGACCTACCTCTCCCGTGGGCAGGTGCGGACCAGGCTCGGCGACCTGGAGGGGGCTCTGGAAGACTACACCCGCTACCTCGAGCTCGAGCCGAAGAGCGGGGAGACCTACCTCGTGCGCGGCATGGTGTATCGGAAGCTCGGGCAGCTCAGCGAGTGGCGCGCGGACTTCGCCCGCGCTGTGGAGGTGAGCCCTACCGCACGGGTCTTTGCGTTCCGCGGGCTTTCCCTCAGGCAGCTGGGTCTGCCGGACCGGGCCCTGCCCGATCTGGAGCGAGCGGTGGAGCTCGAGCCAGGCAGCGGACGCTATCGCTTGCAGCGCGGCCAGGTGTTCGAGGCGCTGCGGAATGCAGGGCGCGCGCTCGGCGACTACCGCCAGGCGCTCGAGCTGGGCCTCTCTCGCGCCGAGGCGCACGAGGCCCGGTCGGGGATAGCGCGCCTCGAGCAGCGGTGAGCTTCCGGCTCCCCACGGGGCTACCCTGAAGGCGTGAAGCAGCTCGGACCCTATCGCCTGCTGGAGGAGCTCGGCCGCGGCGGCATGGGGGTGGTGTGGCGCGCCGAAGACGTGCGCAGCGGGCGGATCGTGGCGCTCAAGACGCTGCTCGAGGGCATGGTCCAGGACCTCGAGCTCGTCGAGCGCTTTCGGCGGGAGGGTGAGCTCGTGCGGGGGATCCGCCACCCGAACCTGGTCGAGGTCCTCGACCAGAGCTTCCAGCCGCCGGTGCCCTACGTGGTGTTCGAATACGTGGCGGGGGAGACGCTGCAGCAGCGGGTCGAGCGCGAGGGGCCGCTGCGTCCGCTGGTCGCGGCCGGGATCGTGGCCGAGGTCGCGGCGGGGGTCGCCGCCGCGCACGAGCGCGGGCTCCTGCACCGGGATATCAAGCCCGAGAACGTGCTCCTCAGCCCGGCCGGAGCCAAGCTCAGCGACTTCGGCCTGATCAAGGACCTGGACGAGGACTCCTGGCGCCAGGGCATGACCCAGTCGGGGATCGCGGTGGGCACGCCGAGCTTCATGGCGCCCGAGCAGGTCGACGCGGCCAAGGACCGCTTCGGTGAGACCACCGACGTCTACGGCCTGGCGGCCACGCTCTACTTCGCCCTCACCGGTCAGCCGCCCTTCAACGGGACCAGCGCGATCGCGGTCATGCTCGCGGTGCGCGAGGAGCCCCCGCCCTCGCCGCGGTCCTGGAGCCGTGACGTGCCCGCGTGGCTCGACGCGGTGTGCGTGCGCGGCATGGCCAAGCTCAACGGCGAGCGTTACCCCAGCGCGCTGGCGCTGCGCGCCGCTTTGTCGCAGGGGGGTGCGGGCGGGGGCGCGCCCGGGAAGGCCAAGCTCCTGGCCGGGGCGCTGGCGGTGGCGGCGCTCGCCCTCGGGGCCGCGGCCGGGATCCGCGGAGTCGCCAGCGGAGGGGACCCCGCCGACGGTCCGAGCGGGGGCGCGGACCCTGGGGTCGACACCCCCGTCGACCCGGGACCGGACACGGACCCGCCGAACGCTACGGACGCGGACCCTGGACCGGGCATGACTGCAGGCGCGCGGGCCGACGCGGACAGGGCGCTGGAGGAGATCTTGCGGCGCGCGTCCGCGGGGGACTGGCTGGCCGCCGCCGACGAACTCGAGCGGTTGGTCGGGCGCTACCCACAGCATGCGGGCGCCTGGCAGTCCCTGGCCAAGGTGTCCCTGGCCCTCGGGCGGAACCAGCGCGGGTTGGAGGCCGCCACTCGCGCGAGCGAGCTCGACCCCACCTCGGCGCCCGCCTGGAAGTTGCGGGCCGAGGGGAACGCGGTCCAGGGTCGACTCGACGACGCGCTCGAGTGCGTGAACCGGGCGGTCGAGTTGGATCCTTCGAACTGGGACTACCTCCTGCGGCGCGTGGTCTTCTTGGGCAGGCTCGGGCGCAAGGCCGAGGCCCAGGCCGACTTCGCCCGGGCCGAACGGATCGGGCGGGACGACACCAAGTTCTACCGGGTGCGCGGGGAGGCCTTCCAGGATCTGGGAGGCTGGCGCGACGCGCTGACCGACTTCGACCTCGCGCTCGAGCGAGGCCGCGAGACCCCTCACCTGCGCTACCTGCGCGCGCTGAGCCTCGCGCGCATGGACCGCCCCGCCGAGGCGCTCGCGGACCTGCTACGGGCGGAGGAGCTCTCGCCCCGGATCGGCGACGACTACCCCAAGATCCACGGCCTGCGAGGAGAGGTGTGCCTGACCCTCGGCGACTACCCGGGCGCCTACACCGCGCTGAGCCAGGCGATCGAGCACGGGACGACGGAGGCCGCGGACTACGTGAACCGGGCGGTGTGCTCGCTCAACCTGCACGGGACCCAGCGGCGGGGGCAAATGGAGGGGGACCTCGCGCGGGCGCTGGAGCTCGACCCCCGTCAGGCGAACGTGTTCGTCACCCGCGGCCAGCTTCGCTGGCGCGTGGGGGACTTCAGCGGTGCGCTCCGCGACTTCGACCGCGCGGTCGAGCTGAAGCCCGAGTACGCCGAAGGTCTGCGCGGGATTCGGAAGCCGATCGAGGCAGGCCGGAGCTGGGTCGAGGTGTCCCTCGTGGAGTCCCGGGGGCTGATCGAGCGCAAGCAGTTCGACGTCGCGGAGCACCTGCTGCGGCAGGTCGTGCTGGACCACCCCGAGAACGCCGAGGGCCACATGCTGCGCGGGGTCTTGAGCGGGCTGCAGGGAGACGTCAGCGACGCCCTCGCCAAGCTGACCCGGGCGGTCGAGCTGGACCCCGGGCTCGTGCGCGCGATCGGTCTGCGCGGGACCTACCTCAACGGGCTCGGACGCTTCGAGGAGGCGCTCGCGGAGTTCGACCGCGCCCTGGAGCTGGGTTCGTCGGAGTGGGACCCGCAGCACCTCGTCGGGTGCGGGGCGGCCAAGGCGAGCCTCGGACGCTTCGAGGAGGCGCTCGCCGATTACCGGCGGGCGATCGAGTTGGCGCCGGGGCAGGCCCGGGCGTATTCGGCGATGGGGGTGTCCTTGGCAGCTTTGGGTCGATACGAGGCGGCGCTCGAAGCGTACGACCAGGCCCTCGCTCGCGGCCTCGACGGCCTCTCGGAGCGCCTCCAGCGAGCCCTGGCGCACGCGCACCTGGGGCAAGCCGAGGCCGCCCTCGGCGAAATGAAACGCGCGGAGGAGCTCGCCCCCGACGAGCCCCGGGTGCTCACCGGTCTGGGTGAGGTCCTGCTCGTGCTCGGTCGGGTCGGGGAGGCGCTGGTCGCTCTCGACGAGGGGATCGAGCGCGGCCCGAATGCGGCGGCCTACTCCAATCGCGCCACCTGCCTGCTCCGGCTCTACGGCGAGGAGCGCCTGGACGACGCGCTGCGCGACGTGGAGCGCGCGCTGCAGCTCGACCCCCGGCTGACGCACGGCTACCGGACGCGGGCCACGATCCGGCGGATCCGGGGGGAGTTCGAGGCGGCACTCGGGGACCTGGATCGTGCGCTCGCCTTGCGGCCAAACGTCCCCAGCCTGCTGGTCGATCGCGGGTCCGTGCGCGCCGAGCTCGAGCGCTACGACGCCGCGCTCGCCGACGTCGAGCGCGCCCTGGAGCTGGACCCGACGTTGGCGACGGGTCTCCTCGTGCGCGGACAGATCGCGGCGAGCCAAGGGCGCTACGCTGAGGCCCACGCGGACTTCGACCGCGCCGGGACGCTGCAGGCGGACTGGGGCGCCCTCGAGCTGGCCCGCGGCGAAGCCTACGAACGTCAGGGGCAGCTGGAGAAGGCGCGGGCCGCCCTGCGTCGGGCGCTGGATCTCGGGCTCAGCTCCCGTCGCACGACTCGCGCGGAGCAGGCGCTGGCCCGGATCGAGGCGGCGCGACCGGAGTAGGTCAGGGGCGCGCGCGCTCCCGCGAGGCTAGCCTGAACCCGTGAAGCAGCTCGGTCCCTATCGCCTGCTGGAGGAGCTCGGTCGCGGCGGCATGGGGGTCGTGTGGCGGGCCGAAGACACCCGCAGTGGGCGGATCGTAGCGCTCAAGACGCTGCTCGAGGACACGGCCCAGGACCTCGAGTTCGTCGAGCGCTTCCGCCGTGAGGGCGCGCTCGTGCGGGGGATCCACCACCCGAACCTGGTCGAGGTCCTCGGTCAGAGCCTGCAGCCGCCGGTGCCCTACGTGGTGTTCGAGTTCGTGGCCGGAGAGACGCTGCAGGCGCGGGTCGAGCGCGAGGGGCCGCTGCGCCCGCTGGTGGCGGCGGGGGTCGTGAGCGAGATCGCCGCAGGGGTCGCGGCGGCGCACGAGCGCGGCTTGCTGCATCGCGATATCAAGCCCGAGAACGTGCTCCTCGGTCCCGGGGGGGCGAAGCTCACGGACTTCGGCCTGGTCAAGGACCTCGAGGAGGACTCGTGGCGGCAGGGCATGACCCAGAGCGGGGTCGCGCTGGGCACCCCCAGCTTCATGGCGCCCGAGCAGGGGGAGGCGGCCAAGGACCGCTACGGAGAGCCCACCGACGTCTACGGGCTGGCGGCCACGCTCTACTTCGCCCTCACCGGGCAGCCCCCCTTCAGCGGCCCGAGCGCGATCGCGACCTTGATCGCGGTCCGTCAGCAGCCGCCGCCTTCCCCGCGGGCATTGAACCCGGACGTGCCGGCTTGGCTGGACGCGGTGTGCGTGCGCGGCATGGCCAAGCTGGGGAGCGAGCGCTACCCCAGCGCCGTGGCGCTGCGGGCGGCGCTGCAGCAGGGCGGAGCTCCGGGGCGGCGCGCGCCCTGGGTGCTGCTCGCGCTGAGCCTGGGGTTGGCGGCGACCGCGGGGGCGGTCCTGTCCTGGGTGTGGGAGGACGGGGCGAGTGAGCCGGACCCACCGCCACCCCCCCACGCTGTGGAGCTCACGCCCAGCCGGCCTCCCCTCGTGGAGCCCGAGGCGAACCCGGAGCCCGAGGGAACGGAGGAGCCGTCGGTCGACGCCAAGGTGGCGGAGCTGATGGAGGAGTTCTCGGGGAGCCTGGAGCGGAAGGACGACGCGGCGGCCGCCGAGGTGCTCCGGCGCGTGTTCGAGCTGGCGCCAGGCAACGCCCAGGCTCTCGCGGCGCGGGCCGCGTTGGCCGCGAGGGAGGGGCGGTTCGAGGACGCGCTGCAGGATCTGGAGGCGGCGCTCGAGCGCGACCCCTCGTATGGGAAGGCGTATGCGGTCCGCGGACAGATCCACGCCAACCGGGGCGAGCTCGAGGCTGCGGAGCGAAGCTTCGGCCGCGCGATCGAGCTCGCGGATCCCAGCGAGGTCGAGATTCACGAGCTGCACTACGCGCGGGGCATGTGCTTCGACATGCTGAAGCGCAAGGGCGAGGCGGCGGAGGCGTTCGGCCGCGCGATCGAGCTGAAGCCCGACGAAGGCTATTACTACCTCGCCCGGGGAAAATGCTACCTCGACCTGGGCCGCTACGAGGAGGCCCTCGCCGACGTCGATGCTGCGCGCGCACGGGGTCGCACGGATTCGGTGCTCTCCCTCGGGCGCGCCAAGGCCCTGATCGGGCTGCGGCGTTACGAGGAGGCCCTCGCCGCGCTGGAGCCGCTGCGCGCGGGAAGGGCTGAGGTGCCGGCCTTGCAGGCTCGCGCCGAGGCCAACGCCGGGCTGGAGCGCTACGAGGAGGCGCTGCACGACCTGGGCCTCGCCCTCAGGCAGGACGCGCGGAGCGCGGCGCTCTGGCTGCAGCGCGGCAAGCTGCTCAATCAAATGCAGCGCTACGCCGACGCGCTCTCGGATCTGGAGCGGGGCCTCGCGAGTGTGCCCACCGCCTACGTGGGTCGCTACGAGCGCGCCGTGGCTCTCAGCGGGCTGCAGCGCTACGAGGAGGCGCTGGCCGAGCTGGAGTGGGTCCTGGCGAACGTGCCCGACGACCAGCAGATCCTGGGCAAGGTGGGGCTCTCCTTTCGCGAGCTGAACCGGTCCGAGCGCGGGGTGGCGGCGTCGACGAAGGCGCTCGAGCTGGGTCCGGTGGCCCCGCTCCACGTGCTCCGGGGCGAGTGCCTGCTCGACCTCGGGCGAGTGGAGGAGGCCCTCGCCGACTGCGACGCGGCGATCCGTCTCGACGGCGACATGGCCGGGGCGTACGCCTCGCGAGCGGCGGCGCTGCGGCGGCTCGCTCGTCCGAGGGAGGCGCTGGCGGCGTTGAAGGCGGCGCTACGGCTGGGCGGTGCAGAGCGGCCGCTGCTCCTCCAGTGCGCGGAGGTCCTCAGCGAGCTCGGCCGCTACGAGGAGGCCGCGGGCGTGCTCGACCGCGCGGTCGAGCTCATGCCCGGGGCGGCTCTGCCTCGGCTGCGGCGCGGGATCGTGCGCTTGCAGCTGGGGCGACACCAGGCCGCCGTCGAGGACCTGGACCGCTTCCTGCGCGAGCAGCCCGACAACGGGGTCGCCCTCGTCAACCACGCGCAAGCGTTGACCGCCCTGGGTCGCACCGACGAGGCGCTGCGGGACCTCGACCGCGCGCTCGAGCAGGACGAGCGCGCCGAGTACTACGCGACGCGGGGGGCGGTCCGCTTGCGCCGGGTCGAGCTGCGCGAGTCGCTCAGCGACTTGAGCCGCGCGATCGAACTCGGCACCGAGGCGTCGACCTACGTCAACCGCGCGAGCTGCCTGCTGAAGCTGTTCGACAGCGGCGAGTTCGCCGACGCCCTGACCCAGGCGCGCGCCGACCTCGAGCGCGCCCTCGCCCTCGACCCACGGCTGGCGGACGCCTACCGCGTGAGCAGTCAGCTCCACCGGCGCTATGGCGAGTTCGCCGCGGGGGTGCGAGACCTCGATCGCGTCCTCGAGCTGCAGCCCGCGACCTCAGGAGTCCTGATCGAACGCGGCGGCATGAAGGCCGCCCTCGACGACGACGCCGGGGCGCGCGCGGACTACGACCGCGCGCTGGCGCTCGAACCGAGCGTGAGGGGGTTCCTGGCTCGCGGTCGCCTCTCCCGGAGCCAGGGGAAGTGCGAGGAGGCGTTGGCCGATTACGCCCGGGCGCAGGCGCTCGAGCCGGATAACGCGACGGTGGAGGCCGCCCGGGGCTCGGCCCTCGAGGGGTTGGGGCGGCTGCGCGAGGCGCTGGCGGCGTATCGCCGCGCCTTCGACCTCGGGTTGAGCGGGGGGGAAGCCGTGGTCCCCAGGCTCGCGATCGCCCGGATCGAGAAGCAGCTCGCGGAGTAGACCGGCGCGGACCAGGCCGGGGAGTGGAGGTGGTGCGTATGCCGCACGCTCGGGGTCTCCCGGATCTGGGCGATTGGGAGGGAGTGAGGAGAGTCCGAAAGGAGTCGGACTGGGCGTCGGCTCGAAGTCATGCCCGGCGCGCCCGGATGCGGATGGCCTTGGCGGAACGGCAGATGCATGGAGTGGGGTCGAGGTATGAGGAAGGCGCATGGCCCACCGCTCCCTGGTTCCCGTCGGTTTGGCCTGCGCCGTGTGCGCCGCCTTCCTCGGTCTGCGCGCGCTGCTCCCGGACGCGGCGCCCGCGCACGAGCACACCGACGACGCCTGCTGCTCGACCGCCACTCAGCAGAACCTGGTCGCCTTCCAGCAGGCGGTGAACGCCGAGCGCGGTCGCGTGCACCGGGTGCAGCCGGCCGCAGGTGGGCTGGGGCGCGTCGTCGCCGAGCGCTGGCTGCTCGGGCTGGAGCGCGCGGGCGACCTCGAGGGCGTGCTCGCCGACCACGGGTTGGCGTTGGTGCGGGCCCAGGGGTCCCTCGCCTGCGTGCACTCGAGCTCGGCGTTGGGGGCCCTCGCCCAGGACCCGCGCGTGCGCTACGCCGAGCCGGACTACGTGGCCCAGGTCGCGAGTGACCCGCTGTGGCCCAAGCTGGCCGAGGTCGCCGAGCGCACCGGGCTGGAGCAGGCCTGGGCGCGCAGCCGTCAGGGGGCCGGGGTGCTGGTCGCCGTGCTCGACACCGGCGTCGACGCCGAGCACCCCGAGCTGCGCGACCGACTCGAGCCGGGGGTCGACTTCGTCAACGGCGCCGAGCCCCACGACGACAACGGGCACGGCACGGCCATGGCCGGGATCGTGGCCGGCGCCCGCGACAACGGCCACGGCGCTTGCGGGGTCGCGCCCCTGGCGCGGATCCTGCCGCTGAAGGTCGCCGACGCCAACGGGCGCGCAGCGGTCAGCGACGTGGTCGCCGGGCTCGACGCGGCGGTGGCGCGGGGCGCACAGGTGATCAACCTCAGCCTCGGGACCCGGGTCGACAGCGCCGCGTTGCGTGAGGCGGTGGCCCGCGCGGTCGCCGCCGGGGCGGTGCTCGTCGCCGCGGCGGGCAACGACCCGGTGACCGACGTGACTTACCCCGCGGCCTACCCCGGCGTGCTCGCGGTGACCGCCCTCGGCGCCGACGGCGGGCTGTGGGCCAGCGCGGCCGCCGGACCCGACGTGGACCTCGCGGCCCCGGGCGGTGAGCTGGTGGCGCCCTTGCCGGGCGGGGTCTTCGGCCACGCCAGCGGCTCGAGCGCGGCCAGCGCCTGGACCGCCGGGGTCGCGGCGCTGGTGCTCAGCGCCGCGCCGAGCAGCCCGGCCCAGGTGCGCGGTGGGTTGCGCGCCAGCGCGCGCCCGCTGGAGAGCCTGGCGCCGCTGGGGGATCGCCTCGGCTGGGGCGCCGTGCACGCGGCCGACGCCGTCGCCCGCGCGACCCCGGCGCCGGCGCTGGCGCTGCAGCGCGCGCGGTTGACTCCGCGCGCGCCCCTCGTGGGGCAGGCGGCGCGGGTGCGGTGCCGGGTGGAGAACCTGGGCGGGGTGCGCGGCGCCGCGACCCTCGAGCTGCGGGAGGGCGGGCGCCTGTTGGCCAGCACGCCGCTGGCCCTCGAGCCCGAGGCCGAGGTCGAGCTCGAGCTCGCCTTCACTGCTCCGGCGGGTGCCCTCGACCTCGAGCTGCGCCTGGTCGGGGACGTCGACGCCCACCGCGCGACGCGCGCGCTGCGCTGCGTGCCCAGCGCCGACCCGCGGGTCGAGCTCGCCCTCGGCGCGACCGAGGTCCGGCCCGGAGCCGACGGGGTGCGCGCCTGGGTCGAGGTCGAGAACGTGGGCAACCTCCCCGGCGGCGGAGAGGTGCTGGGCCTGCTCGGCGGCGCCGGCGAGGAGACCGGCGCCGAGGTTCGGGTGTTGGCGCCGTCCTTGGCCCCCGGCGAGCGCGCGCGGGTGGCCCTCCAGTGGGAGGCGCCCGAGGTCTTGCCCACGGCCGTGCAGCGGGTCGACCTCCGGGTCGGCGAGGGCGACGCGGCCCTCCGGCAGCGGGTGACCCACGAGTTCGTCTACGACGCCCGCGCCGAGCTGCGCGGGCTCTACCAGCAGTCCAACAGCGTCGACGTGATCCTCGACGCGCCCTGGCGGGTCGGGCCGCGGCGCGGCTACGTCCCCGTGCAGGTCTTCGTCCCCAGCAAGGGCGGGGTCGACGGCTCGATCTCGCTGCGGATCCAGGACTTGCTGATCGTGCAGCGCGCGTCGCCGACCGGGAACGGGACCGTGATCTACGAGGACACGCGCGGGGCGCGGCCGACCACGGCCCCCGCGGACCTGGAGCTGATCAACGAGATCGGGCAGCGCAAGTCGGGGGCGACCTTCCTCGACCTCTTCGGCGAGGCCGACCTGCGCGCCAACGGGCGCCACGAGATCCTGCGGATCTCGCGCAAGGCCCTCGGCGTGCCCGACCTCCCGGGCCAGGACCTCGACGTGTTCCTCGACGTGCGCCTGGGCTGGCAGCAGCGGCGCACGCTGTTGGGGGTGGTCACGATTCCGCGCAGCGGGAGCCACCGCTCGGTGCTCAAGGTGCGCTTCGCCGCCGACCCGCTGCCGCAGCTCCCGGGCGAGAACCACTACCACGACGCCCACCACCACACGATCGCCGAGTGGCACTTCGGCTCGGACCTCGACGTGTTCGCCCCGCGCAAGGCCTACGGCGGGCCCATGCAAATGGTGTTCGAGACCGCCTTCTGTCTGGGGGTGATCGATCAGCCCACCGCCGGCGCGGCCTGGGGCCGGGTGGTGACCACCGACCACAACTGCTTCAACAACCGCACGATCCCCGACCCCGACGGGCCCGAGCACCGCCCGCCCTTCGGTCCACAGTCCGCGGCGCGCAACCCGGGGATCGGCCAGCACGAGGCCTACCGCAAGCTGCTCGGTCCTTCGGCGGGGGAAGAGGTCACCTTCCGCCAGAACATTCCGCTCCCGCGGATCTCGCAGATCCCGAACTTCCTCAACAGCGCGTTGAACAACGTGCTCCCCGGGTTGCCCATGGGCGGGCACATGCTCCTGTTCCACGCCGACCACGTGGAGGGCCCCTGGCACGGCGGCGGTTGGCTGCGCGGACCGAGCAGCCCCAGCGTCGACGTCGAGCTCGCGCCTCTGCTCGCGAACCTGGCCCAGACCCCGCAGGCGACGGCACCCTTTGCTTATGCCGCGCACCCCTTCAGCGGCATGGGCTGGGGCGACCAGCACCTCGACCGCAGCCTGGGCCTCGACCCCGCGCAGCGCACGCGCGACGAGCTCCACGCCGCCACCGGGGAGTTCGTGGTCAAGGGCCTCGAGTTCTACAACGGGCGGCGCACGCGGAGCATGCCCTCGGGGCGGATCGACTTCAACGACCTGAACCCCTGGGCCGACCCCGACTTCGCCGGGGGGCGGCAAGACTGGGACCGGACCCTGTGGGTGGACTTCACCGAGTTCCTCCGGATCCAGAGCCAAATGATCGACTACGGGTTCGTGTCCGATCCGGAGACGCGCTTCGTGCGCAAGCTCTACCAGGCCGGCGGCTCCGACGCCCACGGCGACTTCAACTTCAACTCCTCGCGGCAGGCGACGATCCTCAACCTGCAGGGCACGTTCTCGGTGGGCAACGACGTGTTCTACGACGTGCGTACGTATTGCTTCGGCGAGGGCAAGCCCGGGGCGACCGCCGAGGATCGCTGGATGCACGCCTTCGCCGACGGCAACTCGCTGGTGACCGACGGCCCGCTGGCGACGTTCAGCCTCGACGCCCAGGGTCGCTTCGACTCGGAGACCCTCACCTGGCACGACGGGGTCGAAGCCAGCGAGAACGCCGACGGCCAGATCGGCGGCGACGGCCCCCTCGACGGCGGGCTGACCGCCCTCGTCCCGCGCAACTCGGCCGACCCGCGCTACCGCTACGAGTACGCCTCCGCGCCGGAGTGGGGCGCGGTCGAGGCGCTCTTGCTCTACAAGGTCGAGGCCGGTCGTCCGCTGCCGACCCAGACCAACGCCCACGGCGACGACGCGGTGATCGCCTCGGGTCGCCTGGCCCTGGGCGCCGAGCACCAGGAGCTGGAGGAGGGCCTCGACCTGAGCGAGGAGGGCGCGATCCAGGTGCCCACGGCCCTGACCCTCGGCGCCTACACCCAGGGCGACCCCGACCAGCAGGCCCTCGGCGACCGCGGCCACCGCTGCTGGACCAACGCGATCTACGCCGTGCCCTACGACGCCGACGTGAGCGTCGCCGCGATCGACACCCAGCAACGCCTGATCCCGGCGGGGGCGCTGACGGTCACCTTCCGCTTCGACGTCTCCATGGACCCCGGGACCTACACCGTCGAGCTCAAGGCCCTCGACGCCCAGGGCAACTCGACCCCCGGCAGCGAGCCCGCGCTCATGACCCTCAGCGCGCCCGCGGGCTGGGCCGATCGCCCCGGGATCAAGACCTCCGAGTTGACCCTCACCAACCCCGACCCGATCCCGCTCACGGGCGCGACGTATCCCGCGGCGGGCGAGACGAGCTTCGTCGTCTACTGGCGCGACGCCCCCCGCGACGCCGCCGGCAACGCGCTGAACCGGATCGCGGTCACGTTCTCAGCCAGCGGCGGCACGTCGACGGTTGGGGGCTCGTCGTCGTCTTCGGGCGGCTGCGCCCTGGTCGCCGACGACGGCGGTTCGGCCTGGTGGCTGCTCGTCGCGCTGGGTGGGCTGCTGGCGGTTCGTCGACGTCGCTGCGCCTAGCAGGGGCGCGCCTCGACGCCGGCGAGGATCCGCTCGAGGCGCTGGAGGCGTTCGTCCACGTCGTCGCTCGCCTGGCCGAGCAGGCGCTGCTCGCGGAGCGCGTCGAGCTTGGTGCCGAGGACCTGGGCCAGCGGCCGCGGAGGGGGAGGGGGCTGCCGGGGCTCGCGGTAGGGCAGAGGCTCTCCCAGGCGCTCGGCGCACTCGCGCAGCAGCGCCTCGGTCCTCTCCTCGGCGCGAGCGAGCCGCTCGTGCAGGTCCTGCAGCTCGGCGTTCAGCTCCACGATCTCACCGCCCTGACGCCCCAGATACTCGAGGAACGCCCAGCCCATTAGCCGGTAGACGAGCTTGATCGTGGGGGCGTTGGCGCGGCTGGTGAGCTGGTCCTCGAGCTCGGCGTTCATGTGTCGGCGTTCGTGCTCGACGAGGAGTTCGGTGAGCTGGAGCTCCGTGCTGATCGGGTAGTCGTCCTGGTCGAGCTCGTCGCCTATGGCCTCGACCAGCGCCTCGTGCTGCTTCTCCGCGAGGACTTGCCGGTGCGTGCCGAGCTGGGTGTCGAACCAGGAGACCACCCACAGGTCCCAGGCGAAGCACACCGCGACGTAGCCTCCGCCCGCGGTCAGCAGGCCGTAGTTCGGCTCGCCCACACACGAGACGAGGAACCCCAGCAGCGCGCCCGCCGCGATCAGCGAGGGGAGCAGGAACGCGAACCCGCGGGTCGCCCAGCGAATCGGGAGCGCCGCGACCCGCTCCCGTGGCAGGGCGAACAGGCCGTCGGGGCGGAGGGTCGCGTCGACCGCCAGCTCGAGCTCCTGCAGCGTGCGCAGCCCCAGCCGATACTGCAGCCACTCCATGCCGTAGAGCCCGCGGCGCCGCAGCGCCCAGGCGTGCCGGTGCACGTCGGCGTAGACGACCGCGAGCAGCAGCAGCAACGCGGCCAGCACCGCCGCGGCGTAGACCATGCGTCCCCTCTCCCTGCCGACTTACCCGCGGGTCGCCGACGGGTTCACGAGGAGCGAACGGCATGCCCGTGCAACCCGCAGGGCGGGCGTGCGCCCGCGGACGGCGCGGGTAACTCCGTTCCCACGCTCGCAAGCGGCGGGACGCGGTTGGGGTAGCCTGCTCGCATGGCCGACCGGGACCTGAGCGAGCTGCAGCGCGAGGACGACCCTGCCAGCCGGGCGCGTTTGCTGCGCGCCCGCGTCCGCGCAGGCGAGTTGAGCACGGCCCGCCTGCGGTTGGCCGCCTGGCTCGGGCTGCCTGGCGCGGCGGAGGTGTGCGCCGACGCGGGGCCTGCTCCGGAGGCGTTGCTCGACTGGCTCGACGGCCTGGCCGACTTCGGCTGGCAGTGGGCCATGCAGGTCGCGCTGCTCCTGTTCGCGGGGGCGCGGGAGGCCTCCGTCAAGCAGGCGTCCACGCTCGACGAGCTCCTGCGGTTCGAGGAGCAGATCGGCGAGCACTGTCGCTGTCCGACGTTGGGGACGGGGGAGGCCCTCGCCGACGCGCACCCGCCCCTGCTGCCGGACCCGGGGTTGAACGACGCGATCCACGTCCTCCACGGCCTCGCGCTCCAGGCGCCCGACGGCGACCCGGACGCCGAGGTCAGTCGCTACGGCCGTGAGCACTTTCGCAGGCTCGTCGAGAAGGCCCTCGCGCTGCAGCCCGGCGAGGGGGTCCGCGAGCGGGTCCAGGGCGAGCTCGGCCCGCGCGCGCTGGGGGACGCGCCGCCCTTCGTCGACCGCCGCGGGGTGCCCACCCGCGGAGCGGTGTGCGCCGAGCTGCGCGCGCGCGGGATCGACGACGAGCAGGCGCTGCGCGAACGGCTGCGCCATGGCGACGTCGAGCGACGCGGGCTGGAGCTGGCCGCCGGGCTGGGGCATGGGCCCAGTCGCGGGTTGGTCGAGACCCTTGGGCCTTCGCTGTTCGAGCCCCTGGCGCCGGGGGTGTTCGGGCGCTTGCTGGGGAGCGCCCCCCGGGTGCTGGGGCCCGAGCACCTGGAGGAGCTCGAGCGCTACGACGGGCGCGCGGTGGGGCTGGTGGCCCTGATCGCGTTGGGCCTCTGCCGCGACGCCGCCGAGCTCCCGTCCGAGCTGGCGAAGTCGCTCACGATCCAGCTCCAGGCCCTCGACGCGCTGGAGGCCGAGCTCGGCGGGCCGCATGCCTGGGGCGCGGCGCCAGCCCTCGCCGAGCTCCCAGCGCTGGACGACGAGCCGGCTTGGCGCGGTTCGCCTCCCCTGGTGCGCGCGGTGCTCGCCACGCGGGACGCCCTCGACGCCTTGCGCAAGCTGGAGTGGCTGCGCGGAATTCGCAGCCACCCCAGCCCAAACCTCGCCCCGGCGAGGCAACGCCTGTGCGCCGGCGCGTGGGAGGCGACCGCCGCGGCGGTCGCGCTCTGCTCGCCCGAGGAGGTGCGCGGGGCCCTGGCGGAGGGGCTGATCGCCTGGGCGCTACGCCCCTGCGACCCCGCCCTGCTCTGAGCGCTAGGGCACGTGCACCTCGACGCGCGGTGGGTCGAGGCGCACCTCCACGGTCACGGCGGGGCGGGGCTGCTCGCCGTCGACGGCGACCACCAGTCGATACCGTCCGGGGCGCAGGTCGGTGAAGGTCGGGGTGGCGGAGCCCGTGCGCAGTTGGACCGAGCCTCTGCCGTCGATTCGGGTCAGGGTGCAGTTCACCGTGCCGGAGGGCGCGTGGGCGAGCAGGACCACGAGCTCCCGGGGAGGCGGCTCGCGCTCCAGGGTCACCCGCAGCCCGGGAGCGGGCGACACCTTCTGCGGCCGGTAGCCGTCCGCGGAGATTCGCAGCTCTGCGGGCGCGCGGTCTCCGACGAGGACGAAGCGTCCGGACGCGTCGGTGCGGGCACCGGCGGGCGGTGCAGACTCGACCTCGATTCCATGGAGGGGCACATGCGGCCCCCAGCGTAGCGGGCGCACGAGTGCTCCCTCGAGGGGTCCCGCCTCCCCGAGGACCACGCCCGCGGCCGTGACGCCGGGGCCGGTCGGGTCGAGGGTCAGGGTCTCCTCGGCGCCGGGCTCGAGGCGCAGCTCGCGTGTCCAGGAGCGACCGCTGCCCGTGTGGACCACCTCCAGCTCGAGTGCGCCGGGGCCGACGAGCACGGTCGCCGAGCGGTCCGGGCGGATACGCGATTCGATCCGCGGGACGTCACCGCGGACCTTGACCCAGTCGCCGGGCTGGGGGGCGCCGGGCAGGTCAGGGAACACGAAGGTCAGCTGCGGCTTGCGCCACACGGTCAGCACGACCTCGTCCGCGGCGGAGCCCAGGTCGAGCCAAGTGTCCGGGGGGACCTCGAACCACGAATTCAGCTCGGGCCACAGCTGCGAGTCGATCTTCCAGCGGGACACGGTGGGCGGGGGCCTGAACAGGATCCGGCCCTCGGCGTCCGCGTGGTAGGAGGGGACGCTGAATCGGGAGTGCCCGGGCTGAGCGGGGAGCAGCTCGGGGAACTCTCGGCGCGCGCGTTGGATCTTGCGTCGCCGCCGGTCGGGGTTGGGGTCCTGGAAGCGGGGCCCGTTCGGGAGCAGCACGAGGTTGGCCCCGCTCGCGGGACTTCCCTGGGTGTCCACGAGCCGCACCAGCACCTCGCGCTGCGGCGCGAGGGCGTCGGAGGGCGCCGGCTCCACGGGCGGCGGCTCCACGGGCAGTGGGTCGGGAGCAGAGGGGGCGGCGTGGCGCGCAGGATCGAGCTGAGGGTTGGGCGGCGACTTCACGGCGGGCTGCGGGGAGGTGCGCGGAGCAGACACGCTGGGCGACGCCGCCGCACCTCGAGGGCGCCCCGCCTGCTCGTCGGTATCCCAGCAGCCGAAGAGCGCGAGCAACACACCGGCGGTCGTCAGCCCGGCCACTGTCAGTGCTGCACGGCGACGCTTGCGGGGTTCGCTCACGGGGACTCCTTCAACTCACACCCCGGACCTGCACATGCCGTTCCGCGCAGAACTCGATACGCGACAAACGGGCGTCGGCCTCCCAGGACACCAGGCCGTAAGCCTGCCCGACGGTCAGCGTGTCGGGGGGGCTCCCCGTCCTCGAGGTCAAGCTCTAGCGGGACGGCGGCGTTGAGTGGGCCCGAACGGGGTAGTACCGTCGAGTGTGAAGATCGGGCCCTACGAGATCGAGACGGAGGTGGCCCGCGGATCGTTTGGCGTGGTGTATCGCGCCCGCGACGAGCGTGACCGCGAGACGGTGGCGCTGAAGCTGCTGCAGGCGCGCCGCGCGGTGGACGACGCGTCGCGCAAGCGCTTCGAGCTCGAGGTCGAGGCGCTGACCAAGCTCGATCACCCGGGGGTGATCGAGATCCTCGGCGCGGGCGAACACGAGGGCGCCCCCTACCTCGTGCTCGAGTTCGTGCTCGGGAGCTCGTTGCAGGACCGGATCGACGCCGAGGGGCCGCTCCCGATCGACGACGCGGTCGCGCTCGCGAGCCAGCTGGCGAAGGCCCTGGACTACGTGCACGGCGAGGGGATCCTCCACCGCGACCTCAAGCCCGAGAACGTGCTGATCACCCACGACGGCGAGCCCAAGCTCACCGACTTCGGCCTGGCCCTCGACGCGGAGATCGGCGACGCCGATCGACTGACCGAGCAAGGCATGTTCATTGGCAGCCCCGGCTACTGGGCGCCGGAGCAGGCCGAGGGCGAACTCGAGCTGTTCGGGCCTCAGAGCGACGTCTACGGCCTGGGCGCCGTGCTCTACGCCTGCCTCACCGCGCGCCCCCCGATCCAGGCCAAGACGCTCCGCGAATACCTGACCTCGATCGCCGCCAAGGGGATCGAGTCGCCGCGGCGGCTGCGCGACGACGTCCCCGACTGGCTGAGCAACCTCTGCATGAAGTGCCTGAGCACGGGGATCGCCGCGCGGCCCGAGTCGGCGGGGGAGGTCGCGCGCCTGCTGGAGGCGGGCGAGGCCGGGGCGCAGGAGCTCGAGCGCGAGCGCTCGGGCCGGCGCGCCAAGGTCGAGGCGAAGGCCAAGCGGGCGAGCCAGCGCGCCGCCAAGGCGGAGGCCAAGCGAGCGAGCCGGCGGGCCAAGGCGGAGGCCAAGCAGGCCAAGCGGGCGAGCCGGCGGGCAAAGGTGGAGGCGGCGCCGGCGAAGGCAGACGGCGCGCCCGCCCCGCGCCGGGGCGGCGGGCGAGCGCTCGGGCTCCTGGCCGCGCTCGCGATCCTGGGCGGCGCGGGCGCAGCGGGCTGGCACTACCGCGAGCCGCTGCGGACTTGGGTCGAGGAGCTGCGCGCGGCCGCCCCCGCCGAGGCGGCGAAGCCCGCCCTCGAGCTGTCGCTGAGCTCCCCCACCCCCGACGCCGAGATCCTGGGGACGGGGACGCTCGAGCTCGAGGGCAGCGCGACCCCGGGCGCGAAGGTCACCGTCGCCGGGCGCGAGCTCGTCGTCGCCGCCGACGGCGCGTTCGCCGCCAAGGTCGAGCTCGAAACCGGCGAGCACTCCTTCGCCGTGGCCGCGCGGGACGACGCGGGCAACACCGCCCACACCGACGTGAGCGTGCACTACACGGTCGTCCCCGCGTGGTATCTCGAGCTCCCCCCCGCCGAGCGGGCGAGCCTGCCCTTGCCCGGGGGCGTCGAGTTCGGCGAGGGCGCGGGCGACTACCTGCACCTGCACGACGGGACCGTCCTGCGCTGGGTGCCCTTCGAGTCGGGGGAGGGGCTGTTCGTGGGCAAGCGGCTGGTGAGCAAGGCGCAGTTCGCGGCCTTCCTCCAGGCCACGGGGCAGGCCGTGAGCGAGGAGGAACCAGTCGACGCGGCGCAGGTCGAGGTCACCTGGACCGAGGCCCAGGCCTACTGCGCTTGGGCCCGGCTGCGGCTCCCCAGCGAGGCCGAGTGGGAGCGCGCGGCCCAGCGCGGCTACGGCTCGGTCGACCTCGGCGCGCTGTTCGAGTGGACCGCCACCGCTGAGGGGGAGACGCGGCACGTGGCCCGGCGCGACTCCTCGGTCTCCAAGGCGCGCGCCACCTACCTCGACCGGCACAGCGCGATCGACCTGGGGTTCCGCGCGGTGCTGGACGTGAAGTAGCTACCGCGCGCCGACGGTTCCCCAGCGGCCGGAGGGTCGGCGGCGCGGGGACGCGCGCAGGGCGGCGGGGTTGGGCTCGAGGCGAGGAAAGGTCGTGCGCAGGTTGCGCAGCGGCGCCCAGGTGAGGGCGAAGGTCACCAGGTCGGTGACCGTGTCCAGCCGCAAGCAGAGGGTGGGGAGGAACTCGAACTCGAAGCTGAACAGCTCCTGACGGGTCAGCCCGAGCCCCGCGGCCACTCGCGACAGCGGCCACTGGGCCTGAGGCGGGCGGCGCATGACTCCACCGAACCACCCGCGCGGCACGGTCCAGTGCAGCGCTTCGCTCCAGAGCCTCGTCCCGGCCTCCCAGGCCGAGACCCACTCGGAGCCGCCGTCGGCTTCGTCGAACTGAAACGCGATCACCGGGGCGCCGAGCCGCGCCGAGAGCGCGCGGGCGAAGGCGGGGTCCGGGGACCCCTCGTCGGCGGTGCGGGCGACGTAGACCACGTCGGACTGCGGGACCGGCGCGATCAAGACCCGGGGGTCCGCGTGCCAGCCGGTGCTGGGGAGCAGTTGGCGGGCGACGTCGAGCAGGACCTCGGGGTCGGGGTCGCTCCAGCGCAGGAGGTATCCGCTGTGATTCACGGTTCGGTCTTCGCCTTCGTCCCAGGAGGCCTCTCCGAGGCTCCCTCGCCCTCGCCCACCCCAGCGGAGTGAGGGCTCTGTGTCTCTCGGGCCATTCATTGCATTTCACATGCCACGGAAGGAGTGGGGGTGAGTGTGAAATGAAAAGAGGTTAGGTCGCGTAAGTTACAGAGTGAGTAGCGTTTTCGTCCCGCACGGTCTCAGCGCATGGCGCCAAATGGCCTCGCTTCTAGCCGATCACGAGGGCCAGCTTGACCGGGGCCAGCCGCACCGTCGCCACCCGGCCCCAGCCGAACTCGAGCCGGTCGTCCTCGATCCCGTCGCCGAAGACCACCCCGCGATCGTTCATGCGCGAGGTGATCGTGAGCGCCTCGCCTGGGCCCAGCGCGGCCTCGGTCAACTCGGTGCCGCTGGCGACGCTCGGCCAGGCCTCGCGCACGAAGGCGACCAGCGCGTCGTCCTCGGGCTGGGGCAGCTCGAGCTCGGTCCGTCGCTGGCGGTGGATCGACTTCGCCCAGCCGGTGGAGCCGGTGCCGGTGGCGACGATCACCCCCGACGACGAGTGCACCTCCCGCGCCTCGCCGAGCTCGATCGCGTAGCGCGACGACTGGTGCGTCTGGTGGCCGAGGTAGACCTCGTTCAGCGCGCGCAGCCGCTGGCCGTCGTCGAGGGTCACCTCGACCATGGTCCGCTGCTGGATCCGCGCGCGTCCCTCGAGGGCGGCGTTCAACAGCTCCAACGCGCGGTCAGGGGCGTGGGGCACGAGCACGCCCTCGTAGCTCTGCGGGTCGGGGTTGAGCCCGATCACGGGTTGGCCCTCGAGGTACTTGGCCAGGTTCGCGACGAGCCCGTCCTGCCCGAGGGCGACGACGAGGTCGTCGGGCGCGAACAGGAAACGGTCGAGGTCGTCGCGGTGGACCTCGGTCCGCCGCCAGGCCACCGGGAGCTGGCCCAGGACCTCGCCCCGCGCGCGGCGGAAGCGCTCGTGGCGCTCGAGGATCGGGCCCAGCTCTTGACCCCGGCTCTCGAGGAAGAACGCCGCCTGCTGCCGGGTCCCATGCCGCGCCAGCAGCTGCACGTACTCGGTGTCGCGGTAGACCAGCACGATTCTCGGCTGCAGGGTCATGTGTCTACTCCAGTCGTCCAGCGCCTGCGGCCCGTTGGGGGTGAGCCCTCGCGGCTCTGCCGCGTCCAGCGCCTGCGGCCCGTTGGGGGTGAGCCCTCGCGGCTCTGCCGCGAGGGCGAGGGGGCCACGGAGAGGCCCCCAATGAAACCAGGCGAGGGGGCCTCGGAGAGGCCCCTGAAGCGCTGCTCGGCTGCAGGCTCACGCGCTGGCTCCGTCTCCCAACCGCTTGGTGCCAGCCGCGAGCAGATTCTGCAGCAGCGGGCCCAGCGCCTCGGGGGAGAGGTTCAGGTGGTCGATATGGGTCAGGTTCCCGGCGAGCTCCTGGGCCGCCAGCGACCAGAGCACGTTCGCGGGCAGGTCACGGTAGAGCCCGAGCCGCTCGCGCTCGCTGCCGAACTTGGCCTCTTCGATCAAGCGGATCCGGTCGGCGTCAGCGCCCGCCGTCAGGCGCACGTTGGCCGCGTCGCCTTCGGCCTGCAGCCGCGCGGCCTCGGCGGCCTCCTTGGTCTCGCGGATTCGGTTCGCGCCTTCCTGCTCGATCAGCAGCTCCTGGCGCTTGGCGAGCTCGATCCGGTTCTGCAGCTCGTTCTCGGCGATCGCGCGCTCCTTCTCCACCGCCAACGCGCGGCGGGCGAAGGTCGCCTCGTCGGCGCTCTGCTGGATCTTCTCGCGGGTCGGCGCCTGGAGCGCCTTCTCCAGCTCGGCGGTGGGCGCGACCTGGGTCACGTTGACCGCCACCACCTGCAGGCCCATGAGCGCGAGGTCGGGGTCGTCGGTCAGCCCCACGCGCACGCGCTCGCGCACCTCCTCGACGCCTTCGGCCAGGAGCTGCTTGATCGGCGTGCTCGCGAGGTAGCCCCAGGCGAGCTGCTGCGCCTGCTTGGTGAACAGCTGCGCCAGGTCCTCGAGGGGGGTCTCGAGGTAGGCGCCGGTGGACAGGTCGAGGCTGAAGTTCACCCGCTGGGCGAGGAGCTCGGCGTCGGCGACCCGGTAGGCGATCGCCCCCTGGGCGGTGACCTCCTGGAAGTCGGAGCTGCGCGCGTGGAACAGGAACGGCTGCTCGAGGTCGCAGGTGGGGACCTCCGCCAGGCTGGAGCTCAGCGGCAGATACCAGAACGCGAGCCCGCGCCCGCTGCGCAGGAGCTTGCCCTTGCGGTAGTGCAGCACGTGCATGTTGGGCTCGGCGCGCAGGTGCCTGAGGAACATGAAGCGGTGAATCGTGGCCATGGGTCGTGCCTCCACCCCCGAGAACGGGGGCGGGGCGCGGGTCTTTTACGCGGCTCCGCGAATTCGAGGGCAGGGCCGGAGCTCGCCTCCGCTCCCGCGCCGGGCGTTGGCGCGACAGGCCTTAGCGACAGGCCGCCGCCAACGCGTCCGGGCACTCGGCGACGAGGTTGTGGCCACCCGGGAGCAGCAGCGCGCGGCCCCGGGGGCAGGCGGCGGCCAGGGGCTCGGCGAGCGCCCGGTAGGTCGCGTCGCGCTCGCCAGCGATCCACAGCGCCTCGCAGCTCAGCTCGCCCACCCGCTCGCTGAGGGCGGGCATGACCCCTTGCCCCAGGCCGCGCAGCGCGGCGGCGAGTCCCGCCGCCGACTGCTCGAGGCGCAGGGCCCGGTCGGCGGCGGCGAGCTCGGGGGTCAGCCGGGGGCGGACCAGGGGCTGGGCCAGCCAGGCGTCGACGAAGGCCGCGACGCCGTCGCGCTCGATCCGTTCGGCGAGCACCGCGTCGGCGGCGCGGCGCTGCGTTCGCGCCGCGGGGTCGGCGATCCCGCTCCCGCTGGAGACGACGATCAGCCGGCGCACGAGGTCCGGGCGGTCGAGGGCGACCTGCAGCGCGACGCGCCCGCCCTGGGAGTAGCCGAGCAGGGTCCCGTCGCCCTCGCGCTCGAGGGTCGCGGCGACGGCGGCGGCGGTCTCCGTCCAACCGGTCGCGCGCTCCGCGCTCTGGCCGTGGCCGGGGAGGTCGGGCGCGATCAGCGTCCGCCCCAGCGCCTGCGCGAAGCGCGCGAACATGCGCCCGTCGAGGCTGAACCCGTGCAGGGCCACGAGGCCGGGTCCCTGACCCCAGCGGTGAACGAAGAGCGAGGCGTCGCGCATGGGGGCAGTCTACGGTTTGCGCGGAGGGCGTCGTTCGCCCGAGGCAGCTAGCCTCGAAGCATGGGCTCGGCGGCTACGATCCGCGCCTCGAGGAGGCGGTGTGGAGTTCGAGGCGATCGTGTTCGACATGGACGGCCTGCTGGTCGACTCCGAGCCCGTGTGGCAGCGGGCCGAGCACGCGCTGGTGCGGGAGCACGGGGCCACGCCGGACGAGGCCTTCCACCGGGAGATCACGGGGGTCGGGATCCTGGAGTGGGGCGAGGCGACCCGCGCGCACTACGGGCTCGCGGCCTCCGCCGGCGCCCTGCGGGAGGGTCTGCTCGAGGGCATGCTGCGCTTGATCCCCCAGCTGGTCCGGCCCCAGCCCGGTGCGCAGGAGCTCGTGGAGTGGGTGGCCGCGCGCGCGCTGCCGCGAGCGATCGCCTCCAGCTCGCACCTGAACCTGATCGAGGCGACCGTCGAGGCCGTCGGCTGGCGCGAGCAGCTCGCCGTGCGCTGCTCCGCCGAGGAGGTGCCCCGCGGGAAGCCCGCGCCCGACGTCTACCTGCTCGCGGCCGAGCGCCTGGGGGTCGACCCCGCGCGCTGCCTGGCGCTGGAGGATAGCCCCACCGGGGCGCGGGCCGCCCTCGCCGCGGGCATGACCTGCTGGGCGGTCCCCGACCCGGCGCACACCTCGGCGGAGGCCTTCGCCGGGGTCACGCCCCACGTGCACGCCGACCTGCACACCGTGCTGGCGGCCATCCGCTAAGATCCGGCGCACCGGGATTCGGTCACAGGAGGACCCATGCGTCACCTCGCGCTCTGCCTCGCCCTCGGCCTCTGCGGCGCCTTCGCCCAGGACAGCCGTCCGGCCCACGAGCCCGCGAAGAAGGCTCAGCCCCTCTCGAAGACGCTGAAGGAGACCCAGCTCGCCCTCTCGGCCGACGGTCAGCCCCTCTCCGAGACCCTCGAGTTCCTCCGCATGGCGGCCAAGCTGAACGTGGTCCTCGCCCCCGGAGTCGACCGCGACGCCGAGGTCACGATCAACGAAGACGACTCGTCGCTGAAGGACCTGCTCGACGCGATCGGGAGCGCGGTGAAGCCCAAGCTCAGCTGGTCGATCGTCGACGGGGCGGTCGTGCACTTGCACCCGGCCGACGCCAAGGCGCCGAAGACCCCCAAGGTCGACAAGGCCTGGACGGGCGAGCACGGGCGCCGCAAGGTGAGCGTCAACTTCCCCGACGGGGTCTCGCTCTCCGAGGCGACGGAGTTCTTCAACGCGCTCTACGGGATCGCGTTCGACGAAGGCGAGTTCGGTGAGGCGGAGCTCTCGCTGAGCCTGCAGGACGTGCCCTTGCCTACGGCGCTGACCCTGATCGCCGAGCACGTCGGCGCGAGCTGGACCGTCGAGGACGGCACGGTGAAGTTCATGCCCCCCAAGACGAAGTCCAAGTAGCGCCGGTGCGTCCGCCCCGCGGTCACTTGCTGCGCCGCCGTGACGTGCTCCGGCTGGCGGCGGCGGGGGCGGCGGGGGTCCTCACCGGCTGCCCGGGCGTCGCCTCCAGCGACCCCACGCTCCCGCTGCCCGACGTCGTGCTCCACGGCCAGGACGTGGCCCTCGGCCACCGACTGCGCGACGGCGGCGCCGGGGAGCCCGCGCGAGAGGTGGAGCTCGAGTGCGCCGTGATCGGCGCCGGGGTCGCCGGGCTCAGCTGCGCCTGGCGCTTGCGCCGCGAGGGGATCTCGCCGCCGCTGTTCGAGCTGGGCCAGGCCCCCGGCGGCAACGCCCGCAGCGGGTCCAACGCGGTCAGCGCCTTCCCCTGGGGCGCGCACTACCTGCGCGCGCCGACGGTCGAGCACCCGGCCCTCGAGCGCTTCCTCGAGGAGGCCGGCGTCCTCCGGGGGCGCGACGCGGCGGGTCAGCTCGACTGGGACACCCGCGCGGTGTGCGCGTCTCCCCTGGAGCGCTGCTTCCTCGGCGGGGTGTGGTCGGAGGGCCTGCTCCCGGCCGGGCACGAGCCCGCCGACCGCGAGCAGCTCGAGCGCTTCGCCGCCGAGGTCGAGCGCATGGCCGGGCTGCGGGGAGCCGACGGGCGGCGGGTGTTCGCCTTGCCCCTCGAAGCCAGCTCGCGCGACCCCGAGTGGCTGGCCCTCGACGCGCGGAGCTTCGCCAGCTGGCTCGACGAGCAGGGCTACACCCGGCCCCACGTGCGCTGGTACTTCGACTACGCCTGCCGCGACGACTACGGCTGCACGAGCGAGACGACCTCGGCCTGGGCGGGCCTGCACTACTTCTGCGCGCGACACACCGACGACCCCACCCGCGACGTGGCCCTCACCTGGCCCGAGGGCAACGGGCGCCTGGTGCGGCTGCTGACGGAGAGCCAGGGCGGGGCCGAGGTCCGCGGGCGCTCGCTGTGCCTGCGCCTCGAGCCGGGCGCGCCCGGTGAGCCCAGCGCGGCCTTGATCTACCACGCCGAGGCGGACGAGCTGGTGCGCTATCGCGTGCGGCACCTGGTGTGGGCGGGGCCGCGGTTCCAGTTGAAGCGCCTGCTCGCCGAGCCGCCGCCCGGGCTGGAGGGCTTCAGCTACTCGCCGTGGCTGGTGGTCAACGCGACCCTCAGCCGCGCCCCCGGCGGCTACGGGGCGCCACTGTCCTGGGACAACGTGCCCCGCGAGTCGGAGTCCCTCGGCTACGTGGTGGCCAACCGCGGCGCGCAGCCTCAGGAACCGTGCGTGGTCACCTGGTACCGGCCGTTCTGCGACCCCGAGCCGGCCCGGGCGCGGGAGCTGCTCTACGCCCTGGGGCCGGCGGAGATCCAGGAGCTGGTGCTCGAGGATCTGTTCGGCATGCACCCGACCCTCGAGGGTCGGGTGCGAAGCCTCGACGCCTGGCGTTGGGGCCACGCCCTGATCCGGCCGACCCCGGGTTTCCTCTGGGGGCCCGCGCGCCAGGCGGCGGTCGAGCCGCTCGGCTCACTGCTCTGCGCCAACTCCGACCAGTCGGGGTTGCCCCTGTTCGAGGAGGCCTTCTATCGCGGAGTCCTCGCCGGAGAGCGGGTGCTGGCGGCGGCCGGGAAACCCTCCAATTCGCTCCTGGAGCGCTCATGAGCCTGCTCGGGGCCTTGGCCGTGGTAAACCGGGTTGGCTGGCGTCAGACTGGGGTCACGTGAGCGAGGACGAGGAATACGACCCGGTGGAGCCAACGGCTCCACTGGGGCTCGGTGAGGAGGGAGCTTCGGGGCCGAGCCGGACGGGGGAGACCCTGTTCGAGCTGAGCTCGAGCGCGATCGAGCCTCCGGCTGCCGAGCCCGCCACCGACAGCACCGCCGCCGGCTCGCACCCCAGCTCCCCCCCCGCCGCGCAGTCGTCGCGCAGCGCGTCCAGCTCACGCAAGAGCGGCCTCCGCGCGCGTCGGCGCGGCTCGAGCAGCGGCAGCGGCTCGGCCACTGGGCGTCTGCCCCCGGCGCCAGACCTCGACAGCGACGACCCCCTCGTGGGCCAGGAGCTCGACGGCCGCTACCGGCTGCTCGAGCCCCTGGGCCAGGGCGGCATGGCCGCGGTCTACAAGGCCTGGCACCTGATGCTCGAGCGCCTGGTCGCGGTCAAGCTGATCCGACGCGACGTCTCGACCAACCCGCGGTTCCGCGAGCGCTTCTTCCGTGAGGCCGAGATCTCCACCTCGATCGTGCACAAGAACGTCGTCCAGGTGCGCGACTTCGGCGAGACCGAGGACGGCACCTTCTACATGGTCATGGACTACGTCGAGGGGCTGACCCTCGGCCAGCTGCTCAAGTCCGAGGGCGCCTTCGAGGGGCGACAGGCGGCGCGGATCGCGGTCCAGGTCTTGAGCGCGCTGAGTGAGGCCCACCGCCAGGACGTGGTCCACCGGGACATCAAGCCCGAGAACGTGATCGTCGAGGCCGACGAGCAGGTCAAGGTGCTCGACTTCGGCCTGGCCAAGGTCCTGCGCTCCGACGAGGAGCAGGGCCTGACCCGGATCGGCGCCGTGCTCGGCACGCCGAAGTACATGAGTCCGGAGCAGGCCGCGGGCCAGCCCTGCGACGGGCGCTGTGACCTGTATTCCGTGGGGGTCGTGCTCTACGAAATGCTGACCGCCAAGCTGCCCTTCGACGCGAGCAGCTCGGACGACATGATCCAGGCCCACATTGCCAAGCAGCCCACGCCGATCGCGGACGTGCTGCACGGCATGACCCCGCCTTCGGAGCTGGTGGCGATCGTCGATCGCGCCCTCGCGAAGAAGCCCGACGAGCGCTGGCAGACGGCCGAAGAGTTCGAGCAGGCGCTGCAGGAGTTCCTCGACAGCGCGCACACCGACGTGGGCGACGAGGTCCGCGAGTCGGACTTCACCGACGCGGTGCCGATCCACCTGCCCAACTTGCCCGACCCGATCAGCCTCTCGCGCTGCGTGTTCCTCGAGGACGACGTCGACGGGTTCCGCTTCGTGGTCACCCCCGAGGTCTATCGCCGCGATCAGCTGGCGGAGTTCGTCAATCAGATCGAGATCGCGGGGCGGATCGCGCACCCTGCGCTGGCCGAAGAGACCGAGGCGGGCGCCTACCCCGGCGGTCGCTACTACGCCTTCGTGCCCATGGCTCGTGGACAGTCGCTGCACGAGCGGATCTCCCAGGGCGCGCTGCCCCTCGACGTGTGGTATCGCCACGCCAAGGCGCTGCTCGCCGCCATGGCGAAGAGCCACGACTTCGGCATGACCCACCTCGCGCTCTGCCCGCACCTGATCACCCTGACCCCCGAGGGGCCCGTGCTGCACGGACTGGGGGTCGTGCCGGCTGCCCAGTCGGGCTGGAGCAACCCCACCAACGACGTCGAGGACCTCGCGCTGCTCCTGCTGCAAATGCTCGCCGGCGCCCACGTCCACGAGGTCGGCGTGGACCTCGTCAAGCAGGCGGGCTTCGCCGCCGCCCCCGAGGCCGTGCGCCCGGTGCTAGAGAAGGCGCTGAGCAACCTCCCCTTCCCCCACGCCGGCGCGCTGCTGCGCGCGCTGCAGATCGTCAACCCGGCCTTCAACGACGCGCCGCCTCTCTCCTCGGCGGTGCTGCCGGCGGTCGCGGCTCCGGCGCAGGCGGCAGCCGAGGCGCAGGCGGCGCCTCAGTCTCAGCAGACGATCGTGATCGTGCTCCTGGTGTTGGTGGTCGTGTTGTTGATCGTGGTGATCCTGCAGGCGGCCTTGTAGGAGGCTTCAGCGCGGGGCCACGACCTCGAGCCGCGTCACGTCGCTCCAGCCTTGAGCTGCGCCCGGCGGTTCCCAGCGCGCGGGGCACACGCGATACCGCCCGGGGGCGATCGCCAGCAGCGGGAGGGTGATCCGGCGGCGGACGGGCGCCAGCCACAGCGAGCCGTCGCGCTCCACGGCCTCGGGCACTGGCGCCGCGAGGCGGCAGCCGCCGGGGAGGGGCACCTCGAGCAGACCACCGGGCGGCGCGCGCTCGAGCTCGAGCTCGAGCAGGAGCTCCTCGCCGTAGCGGACCTGGTGCACGGGCTCCCCCCCGCGGCTGAACCAGCGCCGGACCGGGGTGCCGCCCGCCTGGGCGCGGGGGATTCGGGTCGTGAACAGCGCGGCGCAGTTCACCGGGCCGAGCTTGGACTCGACCTCGAGCTGGAGCCCCGGGCGGAGCATGCCGCCGCGGCGTCGCAGCCAGGGCGTCCACTCGGCGAGCCCGTTGCCGGTCCACACCTCGTAGATCGGATTGCCCTCGACGAAGATCCGCACCCGCTCGCCCGGTTGCTCGCTGGCGCTGGCCGTCGCCTGCGCGAGGGCCAGGGCAGCGGGCCCGGTGGTGGCCGGGTCGGACCACTGGGCGCCGCGGCGGCCCAACAGGGCGTCGCTCAGCAGGTCCGCGGGCGGGGCCCTGCCGCTCTCGCGCAGGGCTTGCCACAGCGCGCACAGCCCGCGCGGGGAGAGGTGCGCGCGGGCCTCGAGGGCCTGGGCCAGGACCAGGCGCGCGCGCGCCGGGGGGCCGGTCTCGTGCAGGGCGCGGGCCAGGATCGCGAGCGCGTCGGCGGGGGTCTCGCTGGGGTCGGGGACGGTGACCCCTGAGAGCTCGCCCGCGAGGGCGCGGGCGAGCAGCGCCGTGGGGGCGGTGCTCGAGCCGATCGCGGCCAGGCCGCGCCGGCGGAGGTCGGCGGGCACGGCGAACCCCGCCCGATCGAGGCGCACCAGCTCGAGGGTCACGTCGGCGTTGCGCGCGCCCCAGCCGTCGGCCTCTCGCCAGGCGAGGGCCAGGCGCGGCGCGAGGGCGCCGAGGGTTTGCCGGCGGTCGGGGTCCCAGTTGGGCGGGGTCAGGCGCCGCGTGCGGCAGGCGCCGCGCAGGGTCTCCTCGGGGAGGAGCCCCCAGAGGCTGGCCAGCGGGCGAGGGTCTTCGTCGAGGGCGCGCAGCGCGGAGAGGCTCGCGGTGGCCCAGTCGGGAGAGACGGCGACCTCGAGTCGGGTGCGCCCCGCCTTCGCGCGGGCGGGCGCGGCGAGGGTCCAGCTCGCGTTCACCCCGGGGCGGGCGAAGTCGGACCAGGCGACCGGCGTCCACACCCCGGGCTGAAGGACCTCGATCGGGGCGCTGGCCTCGACGCTCTGGGCGCCGTCCTCGGAGCGGGCCACGGCGCGGACGCGCGCCTGGGCGGCGCTCCCGCGCCGCGCGCGCAGGGGCAGCACGAGCAGCACGTCGCCGTCGACGTCGAGGGCGACCTCCTGGGGCCCGGTGGCGCGGCGGGGGTCGATCTTGGCGCCGCGCAGGACTCGCGCCTGGCCGAGGTCGACCTCCTCGTCTTCCCAGCTCACGCGCCACAGACCGGGGGTCGCCCCGCGCAGCTCGACGGAGAGCTCGGCGGTGTCGGACTCGACCAGGTGCGTCGGCGCGGCGAGCTCGATCCGCAGCTTCGGGGGTTCTCCTCGCGGCAGCCAGGCCTCGCCTCGCTCTCCGTCAGCGGTGAGGGCGACCACGCGGATCCAGCTGAGGCCCGGCGGGGCGGGGGGCAGCTCGACGCTCGTGCCCTCGAGGGGCACACCGACCTCGGGCAGCGCCTGGGTCCAGCCGGCGTCGGCGGTCCAGGGCAGGGTCGAGCGGTGGGCGGCGGCTGCGGCCGCGTCGCCGTCGAGGGCGGTCAGCCGCGCGCGACCCACGACGGCCTGCCCTTCGCGACGGAGGGTCACGTGAACGGCGCCGCCTTCGCCGAGGGTCAGCACGGGCTCCAGCGGCGGCGGGTCCAGCGGCTCGTCGAGCTCGAGCCAACGCACGGCCCCCTCGCGCAGGGTCGCGACCCGGACCCGGGCTCCCGGGGGGCAGGTGACCCGAGCGCGGAGCACGCCGTCTTCCAGGGCGATCACCTGGGCCGGTCGCTGGGGGTCGACCTCGAGCAGCGCGCTCCCCCGCGCGCCGGGCTCCCAGGCGAGGACCTCGAGCTCGCGCCCCTCGCGGCGGAGGAGCCCCCCCGCGCCGTCGCTGGGCGAGACCGCGCGGTCGACGGGGCCGGCCACCGCGAGCAGCTCATGGGTCACCCGGTGCTCGCGGCCCTGGGGGTCGGTCGCGCTGAGGGTCACCCGGTAGCTGCCGGGGCGCTCGAGGCTCACCGGGTGGCGCACTCGCCCCTGGGTGTCGGCGCGGGTGTCCCGTGTCCACGACTCGGGGCCCTCGAGGGTCAGGGTCAGCGTCGCGTTGGGTCGCCCGACGCCGCCGAGGGAGGCGACGCTGCCGTCGAGGTGGAAGCGAGACTGAACGGGGACGGCGCGGGGGCCCTCGAGTCGCAGCGCGAGGTCCGCGGGCGCCCAGGAGAAGCTGCGCGCGCTCGCGTCGTGGGGGGCGTCCAGCGGCCAGGCGCGCAGGTGCACGACCCCGGCTGCGGGCGGGGTGCCCAGCTCGACGGCGGCGCGCCCCTCGGCGTCGAGCTCCAGGGTGTGCGTCTCGAGCAGCGTGGTCTGCGCCTCCGCGCCCATGCGCCAGGGTGGCAAGGGGCCGGCCGCGGCCACGTCCCAGCGGGCGCGGCTCCAGTGGACCTCGAGCCGGACCCCGGCGCCGACGAGGGGCCCCCGGCCCCGCCAGCGGCCGCGCAGCTCGATCCGGGGGTGGACGTCGCTCGTCGCCCGGGGGGCGACGACGCGCAGCTCGCGGACTTCGCTGCGCCGGGGGAGGACCTCGAGGGCGCGCAGGACCCCCGCGTGCTCGAGGGTGTAGCGACCGGCGGGGGCGTAGGGCGGCAGCCGCAGCCGCGCCACGCTGACCCCGCCCTCGGCCGGACGCACGAGCTCGGACTGGAGCTCCGCTCCGCTGGGCGCCAACAGGCGCAGGGGGCGAAAGGCGACGCCGTGGCGGACCTCGACGCGCAGGCTCTGCCCGGGGCGGTAGCGCGCGAGCTCGGGGGTCAGGCTGGGGGCGGGCTCGGGGCGGGCGACCGCCGGGGGCAAGCTCCGCCACACGGGGGCGCCCCCGACCCAGGCGAACACAGCGCGCGCGGCGGGCTCGCGAAAGCGCACCAGGGCGCCGCCGGGGTCGAGGGTCTCCAGCGCGCGGGCGTCGGCGTCGAGCAGGGTCCAGGCGACGTCGCTCAGCGGGGTGTGGGTCGCGAGGGACCAGGTCGCCAGGCGCACCCCGTCGGCGTCGCGCTCGACCCCCAGCGCCACGTCGGCGACGAACAGGGCGCGGGTCATGCGCACGTCGCGGCAGGTCGCCGCGAGCAGGTAGAGCCCGGGGTCGAGGGCGGGGAGGCTCACCGTGTGGGCCCCGTCGTCGAGGGGGTCGAGGCTCCACACCTGGACCCGGCTGAGCGAAGCGCGGGGGGGCGCGCGTAGGCGCGCACCCAACCCGCGCTCGCTGGCTTCGCTGCGCCAGCGCGCGGGGTCGACGCGATACAGCCGCAGCCCCAGCGGTCCGGTGGCGCGCCCGCGGAGCTCGACCGCCGCGCCGGCGCCGGCGGTGACGTGGGCCGGGGCGCGGAGCTCGAGCTCCGCGCCGGCCAGCCGCAGCAGCTCGCGGCTCACGTCCAGGCCTTCCTCGAGCAGCTCGCGGTAGGCGCGCTGGCCGTCGTCCAGGCGAGAGAGCGCGACCAGAAGCTCGGCGCGAAGCAGGCGCGCCGCGTCACGCTCGGCTGGGGCGAGCTCCCCCGCGAGGGCAGACTCGATCGCCGCCAGGCCTGCGGCCGGCGGTGCCCGTCGGGCGCGCTCGAGGTCGAGGCCCTGGCCCCAACACGCGAGCGCACACAGCGCCCAGGCTGCCGTCAGCTTGCTCCAACTCACGCTCACCCGTTCCAGCCTACGTCACTCGAGGGTGGGTCGTTCGCGGCCCCTCGCAGATTCTGCGAAACGGTCCCGCGGGGGCTGGGTTGTAGGGGCTGGACAGGACGGGCGCATGCTTCCCTTCAGACTCGCAGCGACTCTCGTAACTGCAGCCTCCGTAGGCCTTTGCCATGGCGGCGGGCACCCCGAAGTCGAGATCACGGTCGACGGCGACCACCGCCGGATCGTGGCCAACGGGCTACCGGATCACTCCCACGGGGTGTTCCCCAACGTGGGCAACCCCAACCGGATCCAGCCCCAGCGCTACAGCTTCCGCGTCCCGCTGAAGCCGACCGCCGCCACCCACCCGGTCCCCGCGCGCGGGATCCTGTTCGGGGTCGCGCTCAATGGAGTGGTCTTCGACCCGGGGACCGCCGAGCGCTGGGGGTCCCTGCACTACGACGCCCGGGGCGGGATCGACCTCGGGCTCGACGCGAACCACGCCCACGTTCAGCCCAGCGGCGCCTACCACTACCACGGCCAACCCCGAGGGTTGGTCGCCGCGCTGGGCGGCAACGAGACGAGCATGCGGCTCCTCGGCTACGCGGCCGACGGCTACCCGATCTACGCCTCGCGCTGCCCGCGGGACCCCGCCGACCTGAGCAGCCCCCTGATCGGCATGCGCTCGAGCTACCGGCTCAAGCCGGGCCAGCGCAGCTACGGCCCCAGCGGTCGCCACGACGGGACCTTCGTCGAGGACTACGAGTTCGTCGCCGGCCTGGGCGACCTCGACGCCTGCAACGGACGCACGGGTAAGACCCCTGAGTATCCCCAGGGCACCTACTACTACGTGCTGACCCCGAGCTTTCCCTTCGTCCCCCGCATGTTTCACGGGCTCCCCGACCTCTCGTTCTCGAAGTTCGCGATCGGCGCTCCCGAGCCCCCCAGCCGCCTCGCCCAACGCGGCCGCCGCGGCGGACCGCGAGGCCGACAGCAGCAGGGCGGACCGTCGCCCCGCGGCGGACAGCAAGGCTTCGGTCCTCCGCCGCCGCCGCCCGGTGGACAGCAAGGTCCCCAGGGCGGGCAAGGCTTCGGTCCGCCGCCGCCGCCGCCCGGTGGACAGCAAGGTCCCCAGGGCGGGCAAGGCTTCCCGCCGCCGCGAGGCGGACAGGGAGGGCAAGGCTTCCCGCCGCCGCCGCCGCCGCCGCCGCCGGGTGGTGGTCAGCAGGGGGGGGCTCCGCCGCGTGGCGGGCAGCAGGGTTTCCCCCCTCCGCCACCCCAGGGCGGGCAAGGCTTCCCGCCGCCGCGAGGCGGACAGGGAGGGCAAGGCTTCCCGCCGCCGCCGCCGCCGCCGGGTGGTGGTCAGCAGGGAGGGCCTCCGCCTCCAAGAGAGGGCAGGCAGGGCTTCCCGCCGGGAGGCGGACAGCAAGGAGGACCGCCTCCGCCGCCCCGCGGCCAACCGGGCGGGGCCCGTCCCCCGCGAGGCGGACAGGGTGGGCACGGCTTCCCGCCACCGCCGCCCGGGGAGGGCCCGCCGCCGCCGCCCGAGGGTGAACAGCAAGGCGGACCCCAAGGTTTCCCACCCCCGCCGCCTCCTCCACACGACGAGCCGCCCGCCGAAGGCCCCTCCGAGCTCCCTCCCGGCAGCCGCTGGTTCCTGTAGGATCTGGCCTCGATTGGAGGACCCCATGATCCGGATCGCCGTCGCCCTGACCCTGCTCGCCAGCGCTGTCGCCTGCGCCCAGGACTCGCGCCCGACCAGCAAGCCCACCAAGCAAGAGGCCGAGCCCGTGACCTCGAACGGGGGGCTGACCTTCACCGCCCAGGAGGGCTGGGAGCAGCTGCCGCCCAAGAGCAAGATGCGCGTCGTGACCTACCGCCTCCCGCACGTCGAGGGCGACGCCGAGGACGCGGAGCTCGTCGTGTATCACTTCCCGGGCAGCGGCGGCAGCGTCGAGGACAACCTCAAGCGCTGGTACGGCCAGTGGTCGCAACCCGACGGCAAGAACACGGCCGACGTGGCGGAGACCAAGAAGGCCAAGGTCAGCGGGCTCGACGCGACCCTGGTCGACCTCACCGGGACCTTCCAGGCCGAGACCCGACCCGGCTCGGGGGAGCGGGTCAAGAAGGAGGGCTGGCGCATGCTGGCCGCGATCGTCGAGGCCCCCGGCGGCCGGCACTTCGTCAAGTGCGTCGGCCCCGCGAAGACCGTCGCCAAGTGGCACGACAGCTACCGCGCGTTCCTCGAGGCGATCCAGACCGACCAGTAGGACGGCCTACTCCGAGCTCGCTCTCCCCGTGACCAGCGCGTCGCGGGTCGAGCGGTGGGCTTCGTCGAGGCTTCCGTCCTCGGCCAGGCCGACCTCTGCGAACACGGCGGCGGCCCCCCGGAGGGCCGGGCCCTGGAGGTGGACCGCCTCGAGGGCGGCGAAGGTCCCCGCTCCGCACGCGGCGTCGACCTCGGCGGCGAAGTCCGCGGCGGAGACCGAGCCGCGGGCACCGAGGCTGTCGAGGAGGTGCTCCAGCCGCTGGCCCTTGCCCCGCAGCCGGAGGTCGAGGTCGAGCATGAACAGCGCGCCGCCCCAGTAGAGGGCGGGGTAGGCGTGGTCCTCGCGGGGGGTCCGCGCCAGCACGCGCAGGCTGTCGCGCCCCACCCGCGTGGCGGCGCTGGCCACGCCTCGGCGGAGGCGGCCGAGGGCCTCCGCCGCGTCGTAGTGCCCGGCCCGCCAGCCGGCCAGGTGCTGGAGGTAGGTCGCGGCGCCTTCGCGAATCCAAGCCGCTCCGGGTGAAGACGGCAGCTGCGCGCGGCACAGCGAGCGCAGCAAGACCCAGTCTTCGGCGAAGCTCGGGGTGCCCTGGCCGACGGGGATCGCAAGGCTCGGCGGGTCGCTGGGGCGGAAGCTCGGGGTGCCGACGCCCTCGCCGCTGCGCGGGAGCACGAGCACCAGCACTTCACGCTCGGGGAGCACCGTGTGCAGCGCGCGCCAGGCCTCGCTGAACCAGGCCTCGAGGGCGGTCTCGTCCCAGCCGTCGCCGAGCAAGACCAGCCGCGCACCCGGGGCGAGCTCACGGGCCTCGGCGCCGAAGGCGTGGAAGCCCGGGCAGTGGAGGGCCGCCGCGCTCAAGGCGAAGCCGTCGTCGGTGGGGCGCGTGGGCACGCTCGCGAGGCCCTCGATCCGCAGGGTCGCGCGCGCGCCGTCGCGAGGGCGGAGGAGGTAGGCGGCGCCGTCCACCGCGTAGCAGCCGTCGGCCCCGGTCCCCGCGCTGGGGTCCGCGGCGTCACCGATCCGGTAGCGATAGCGCAGCTCGCGCGCCGAGGCGGCGAGCTTCAACCCGCTGGAGGTCGCCTCGAAGAGCCCCTCGGGTTCGGAGCGCAGCCCCTCGATCCGACCCAGGCCCTGGTCCCACGTCCAGAAGCGCGGCGCGCCGGGGGGGAGCTCGAGGCGCACGTCGAGCGCCCCCTCCGCGCTGCAGCTCACCGTGTAGCGCAAGCCGCTCGGCTCGGGAGGAGGCGGGTCGGAGCTGGCGCAGCCGGCGAGGAGCGCGAGGGCGGTGAGGAGCGAGCCGCGGATCACTGGGGGTGCTCCTTGCGGATCTTGGCCAGCGCCTCGCGCGCGGGCTCGAGGTCCGGGTGCGGCGACTGCTGCCGCTCGAGGAAGAGCTCGATCTCGGCGGCCGCTCGCTGGGGGTCGTCACCCCGGGCGTACTGTACGGAGCCACGCCAGTAGTGCGCGGCGTGCAGGTTGGGGTCGAGCTCGAGGGCGCGGTCGAAGTCGCGGAGGCTGGTCTCGATCTCGCCGATCGCGAAGCTGCAAATGCCGTGCTGGAACGTGGGGTACGCCTGCTGGGGGTAGTGCTCGAGGT
>Ga0070727_10000796_pt1 | contig 36331 bp, 27 predicted proteins | sample tdAd472_FD_66722 | JGI IMG/M metagenome (GOLD analysis project Ga0070727, IMG submission 66722) | Marine sediment microbial communities from the Atlantic coast under amendment with organic carbon and nitrate - tdAd47.2 | ecosystem: Environmental > Aquatic > Marine > Coastal > Sediment | place... | reverse complement strand
ACGTTACTTGCCAATCAACAGCAGCGGGCGGAAGCCGGGGGCGACGATGCACTCGCCGACTCGGTCAAACTGAAGCTGTTGGAAACCCTGCAGCTTAATCCGGGGCTTCTGGCAGTCTGGGAAGTTATCAGCAACGAGGTGGCGTCCGCCGGGTTACGCGAGGCAATTGCCAAGGGCCTGGCGCCAGTGGCAACGGATACCGTGGCAGGTATCGAGACGCCCGGAGAAGCCACATCCCCGGTTGCAGCAGTAAGTGATGACGCCGTCGCCGAGGTCCCGGCTGCCACCGTCGCTGCTACCACTGCAGCGTCACCGGATTCAGCCGAACAGGGTACCGGATCCGTTGCGGCGACAGCGGAAAATTCACCGTCCCCCCAGTCAGCTGACACCGGTGACGAGGGACAGCCCGCGGAGGATGCTACAGATATAGCGGAAAAAATGACCGAGGAAAATGCAACCGGCGAGTCGCAAAGCCCGCAACCTGCCGCGGACCAGGCAGAAGATTCGAAGGACGGACAGGATTCAGCGGAGACGGATGAACAGCCGGGAGACAAGGTAACAGCCTTGGCCAGCTCCCAGGCTACGGACCGCAGGACAGAGGCACCCGTGGCCAGGTCCGCCTGAAACGACCGGACGCCGGATCGACCCACTGGCGCTCCAGGCAGATTTGTACTGAACCCCGGTTCGGCGCTGTTAAACCGTATTCGTCTGCAGCGGCCGGTGTGACTGACGCCGACCACTGACCGCATTGACGATCATGTCCGCGGTTACCGGCACCCGATTGAACAGGTGCCCGCCCAGGGCATTGGAGATAGCACATACCAGCGCCGCGGCGGCACATCCCTGGATGGGCTCGCCGACCCCCTTGGCGCCCACCGGATTCTGTGGATCCGGTTTGTCGATTGCTGCCCAGTCCATGTCCGGTGTGGCATCCATGATGGTCGGTGGTTTGGATTGCCACAGCCCGGTGTTGGCCGGCAGGCCGTTCTGGGGGTCATAGGCGTGCCGTTCGAAACCGGCCATGCCGAACCCCATGTAGGCGGCACTGAATATCTGGTTGCGTAACCCGGCAGGATGCAGCACGGTGCCGCAATCCGCCACACCCACGTAATCCAGCACCTGGAATTTCCCGGTTTCCAGGTCCAGTTCGATCTGGACGAATCCCGCGGCCAGCGCAGGTACGGTTCCATCCTTGGGCAGGTTATCCCGTGCCACACCGATCAGACCGCTGCCTGCAAGTCCGGCGACGGAACGGGCGGTCATCGGGTTTATGCCTTCCGGTGCGATCTCTCCGCTGAACCTGCCGCCCAGCTCAATGGCCAGGGTCGCCGCCCGACCGTAGGAAATAAATCGGGACGGATCGGCACGAAGGAACACCCGCTCTTCACCGATAGTGTAGTCATCGGGGGTGCCTCCCAGTTCCAGGGCCGCAATTTCCCTGAGTTTCTGCAGCGCATCCATGGCCGCTACGTAATTTGTACGGGTCATGGTAAACGACGTATTACTGCCGAACTGCCCCAGGTTCCACGGCAGGTGCCGGCGACTGTCACCACGCTGTACTTCGCAGTTTTCCCAGCGACACTGCAGAACTTCCGCCGCAACCCGCGACGTGCTGGTATGGGAGTAGGTGCCCAGATTGCCGACACCCGTGTGAATGTGCAGCCTGCCATCCGGCGTGATGCGAACCAGCCCGTCGAATCCGTTGCTGCCGGCGGAGTGATAGGCCTGACCGACGCCAACGCCGATCACCTTGCTGCCGTTACGGCGGCCATTGGTCGCCAGTTTTTCCTGCCAGCCGAATTGTTCCGCACCCCGGGACAGCGCCTCGGGCAGGTGGGCGCTGGTCACGTTGCTGCGGGAACTGCCATAGCGGGCGTCGGATTCGGGTGCATTGACGGCACGCAGTTGCAGGGGGTCCAGGCCCAGTTCCCGGGCTGCCTTGTCCATCAGTGGCTCCAGCGCCACGGCAATCTGGTTCTGGCCCGGACCCCGCTGAGGTCCTTTCATGGGCGTGTTGGTGAACACCGGCACTCCCCTGAAACGCATGGCCAGGGGCTGATAAACCAGTGATACCGCATCGCCGGCGGAAAGCCAGTCGGAAAAACCGGCATTGCCGCCATTGTCCTGCACCACGTACAGGTCCATGGCGGTGATCCGCCCGTCGCGGCGAAAGCCGATCCTGGCCCTGCCCTGGAATCCATGGCGCGCCGAGCCGATGTAATACTCCTCCTCCCGGGAAATGCGCAGCATGACCGGCCGTCCCGCCAGCCGGGACAGGTGAGCCGGGATGGACATAGCCGGATAGCCGGCCCCCTTGGAGCCGAAACCACCACCACAGAACTCGGCGATAAAAACCAGGTTTTCCGGCGGGATACCGATATAGGCCGCCATGGCGGGCACCGGGAAACTCTGACTCTGGCTGGACCCGTAAAGAAAGCACTTGCCGTTTTCCCAATAGGCCATGGCTGACCGGGGTTCCATGGACAGGTGCGAGTTGCTGGCGGTCACGAAGCTCTCGTCCAGCACATAGTCCGCCGCGGCAAAACCGGTATCAAGGTCCCCCACCGTCCACTCGCGGACCGGCTCGCCCAGCGGCAACCGGTCTTCCCCGGCTTCGTCGAAAACCCGCTGTTCCCAGCGCAGGGTGCGGATGTCTTCCTGCAGGGTGGAATTACCGATATTGCCCTCGACGTGGGCAGTGCTGCCGCCGGGCCTCAGGCTGTCCAGCGGATCCACGGTAAACGGCAAAGGCTCAAAATCCACCCGGATTGCGGCAATGGCATCTTCGGCAATCTGTTCAGTGACGGCAGCCACGGCGAGTATCGGATCCCCAACGTAGCGGGGATTGTTGGTCAGGATCGGGTTCTGGGCCCCACTCGCGGCTGGCACATCGTCGGCAGTCAGCACGGCCATGACGCCATCGATCTGCAGCGCAGCCGAGGTATCGATACTGCGGACTCGGGCGTGGGGCACGGGACTGGTCAGCAGGCGACTGTACAACATGCCATCCACCTTGAAATCCTCGGCGTACCTGGCCGCGCCAGTGACCTTGGCGTGTACGTCAGGGGGAACAAAATCCCTGCCCAGCAGGTTGTAAGCCATAACGGTTCTCCTCGTCTGATTGATGAACCGGCAATGCAAGCGCCGTGAAGCCTCGATCCGGACTGCCGTGAACCGGTTGACTACACAGCGTACCCCGGTACAGGCTGTTACGGATCAGGTAAACGGTATCACAGCAGATCGCCCAGACCCACCCGTTTACCGCCGGGACTGGACCATTGCCCTCGTCCACTTTAAAATGCCAACCCTTGAGTGAGGTGCCTGGACTGGAATCATCAGCGATTTTCAGCCGGCAGGGCCGGCGGCAACAACACCAGGAATCTCCCGTTGAATCCGGATTCACCACGCCCGGTTGCCCTGCGACCGGCCAGATCGGCTGTCAATGTCAATTCAATGTCTATAATGAAACTTGGATTTCTCGCCTCGGTAACGGTACTTGCACTAGTGCGCTGCAGCCCGGCAGAAGAGGCTCCCACTGACTCCGGGCCCATGGCCCTGGAGAACACGGCATGGCAACTGCAAAGCATTACCGTGCTGGGTGGCTTTGAATTCATCCCGGAGAACCCCGGTGACTACGTGCTGCGGTTTCGCAGCGACAGCCGCTTTTCCGCCACTTCCGACTGCAACCGGGTCAGTGCCAGCTGGGTCCAGGACGGCAACAACCTGGACCTGGAACAGTTCACCACTTCCAACAACATGTGCCCTCCCGGCACCCTGCACAATCATTTCGTCAGTAACCTGATGAGCGTGCAGGCGTTTTCCGAGAACGAACAGCACCTGGTGTTCACCACCGACCGCCAGGGAATTCTCCTGGAATTCGCACCACTGGCTGCAGATTCCCGGTAATCCGGCTTTCCACAGGAGCTGCCTCCGGTACCGGCGGATGTCGCCGTTTGAAGTACGGCGGGTGAGTCACCGGGTCTTTGCAAACCGGGACGCTTGCAACGGCGGGGCTGATTGGTTTCCACCCCGGTTTTTACCTACAATGGCTGCTGATTTAAGAAACCTCTGACTAACCGTGGGGTATTTACCGTGAATGGTGTTTTCCGGAAAGTTCTGCCTGTTTTTTTCGTGGCCGTTACCAGTGGATTTGCTCATGCTCAGGACCTGCAGTCCCTGGAGGACGAGGCCGTGGCCTGGCTTCAGGAACTGATTCGCATCGATACCATCAACCCGCCTGGCAATGAATACCGCGCCGTGGAGTTCTACGCCAGGATCTTCGAAGCTGCAGGAATCGAATTTGAAACCGCTGAAAGTGCGCCGGGTCGAGGCAATATCTGGGCGCGACTGGAAGGAGGCGACGAGCCAGGTCTGATTCTATTGCAACATACCGACGTAGTCCCGGCGGAAGAAGAATTCTGGACCATACCGCCATTATCCGGAGACATCCGCGACGGCTATATTCTTGGCCGTGGAGCACGGGACATGAAAGGGCTGGGCATCACCCAACTGGCCACCTTTCTCAGCCTGCATCGATCCGGACGCCCGCTGAATCGTGATGTTATATTCCTGGCCACGGCCGACGAAGAAGCAGGAGGTTACTTTGGCGTGGGCTGGCTGATCGAGAATCGGCCGGAGATTTTCGACGGCGTGGGCTTCCTGCTCAACGAAGGTGGTGGCGGCAGCAGAAATGGCGAGGACATAGTTTTCAGTACCGAAGTCACTCAGAAGGTACCGGTGTGGCTGCGTCTGAACGCCGTCGATACGCCGGGGCACGGTTCCTCGCCACGGCCCAACAGCGCCGTAACGCGTATCGTCCGTGCACTGAATACCATCCTGGACAATCCGTTCCCGCCCCGGGTGATCGCGCCGGTTGCCACCTATTTCGCGTCTCTGTCCGTGGCCATGGACGAGGAATGGGGTCCGGCCTATGCCGATATTGCCCGGGCCATTCAGAACCCGGCGTTTGTACAACGACTGCATGAAGCCCGTGCCGGCCATCATTCCCTGATTCGGGATACCTGTTCCCTGACCCGCATGAGCGGTTCAAGTAAGATCAACGTCATTCCGCCGGAAGCCTGGGCAGAACTGGATTGCCGCATTCTGCCGGACAAGCCGGCGGAACAGTTTATTGCCGAAATGCAGGAACTGGTTGCCCCGACCGGCGTGGATGTTGAAGTGATCATGGCGTTCACTCCGGCGATTTCCGAGACCAACACGCGGCTCTTCCAGGCCATCGAGCGGGTCACCGGGGAACTCTATCCCGGCTCAAGGGTTCTGCCTTCGGTCAGCACCGGCTTTACCGACAGTCACTTCACCCGCGATCTGGGAATAGTCAGTTATGGCTTCAATCCGCTGATCACGGAAAGCGGAGAGCATACCGGGGTCCATGGCAACGACGAACAGGTTCGTGAGGCTGCATTTCGACGGGCAATAGGCGACTACTATGCGGTGGTGAGAAACGTGGTCTACGATTGACGCGACCGAACCCTCGCCGGATCGGTCCTGTTGCGCCAACGGCTTTGACTTTTCAGGGTCAGCCCCGTAATCTCAACGGCAATAACAATTAGAAGGAGGAGGCCCCATGCACCGGCTAAAGCTTCTTTTCACCTGCACAGGTTCTTACGGCATGGCGCGCCGGGGAACCAGGTTGAAGTCCGTCAGCCAGGCCCTGCTGGCAACACTGGGCAGCCTGGTGCTGTTACCGGCCCTTGCCCAGGACGAAGGCAACCTCTATAACACCGGTTTCGATGTGCGCGCGGGAGAATCCTATTTCCAGCGGCAATGCTCCCGTTGCCACGGCCAGGACGCCAGGGGCAGTGACGAAACCGGAGCACCGGATCTCACCGGCAGCCTGCAACGGGCAAGTACCGATGCCGGGGTTTTCACCATCCTGCGCGAGGGCATCCCCAGCACGGCCATGCTGCCGGTACCAGTGGACACTCCGGATGCCACGGTATGGCAGGTGGTGACTTTTCTCAATTCCCTGCGCACGGATCCAGCCAACATCAATTTACCGGGGGACCCGACCTACGGTGTATCCCTGTATAACGGCAAGGGTAACTGCGCCAGCTGTCACATGATCAATGGCGTCGGTGGCCGCCTGGGCCCCGACCTGTCCGTCGTTGGTGAACGCCTTGATCCCGATGAAATCAGGTCTTCCCTGACTGATCCCGATGCCGACGTGGCACCGCGCTGGTGGACCGTGCGCGTCACCCAGCGGGACGGTTCGGTGGTGGAGGGACTGCGTATGAGCGAGGACACCTTCGGCCTGCGGGTTATCGATGAGAACGCCGACCTTTGGTCTTTCCACAAGAATGACATCGAATCCTACGAACGGGAACGAAATTCCACCATGCCCGGCTATGCCCGGACAATGACCGAGAATGAAATCGACCACCTGGTCGCCTATCTCTTCTCTCTGCGTAAGGAGAACTGAGGATGAAATACTTTGCGATCCTGCTAGTCCTGACCGGCTTTAGCAGCCAGCTTCTGGCCCAGCAGTTACGGGAAGCACCGGTTACACCGGCTTTTACGCCGGTAACCTGGGAAAGGCTGGTAAACGCCGCAGATGAGCCGGAGAACTGGCTGATGTATTCGGCCACCCTGGATAGCCAGCGACATTCCAGGCTTGACCAGGTAAATACCGGCAACGTGGCGGAACTGGAGCTCAAGTGGGCCTACCAGATTCCCGAGATCGACCGGGCGGAGACAACGCCGGTTGTCGTGGACGGTATCATGTTCATCACCGAGGCACCCAGCAACCTGGTGGCCGTGGATGCCGTGACAGGACGCCAGTACTGGCGCTACGACCATGAACTCCCTGACGACCTGCGAATCTGTTGCGGTCGCAACAACCGCGGCGTCGCCATTCTGGGCGAAACCCTGTACATGAGCACCCTGGATGCGCACCTGGTTGCCATTGACGCCCGTACCGGTAACCTGCGCTGGGACGTGGAAGTCGCCGACTATGCCAAGGGCTACAGCAAGACCGCTGCCCCCCTGATCGTCAAGGATAAGGTGGTCACCGGCATTGCCGGCGGCGAGTTCGGCATTCGTGGTTTTATCGACGCCTATGATCCCGATACCGGAGAGCGGGTGTGGCGAACCTATGCCGTTGCCGGCCCCGGAGACCCCAACATGTCCACCTGGTCTGGCGACTCATGGCGCACCGGCGGCGCGGCAACCTGGCTGACCGGTTCCTACGATCCGGAACTGGATCTGATCTATTGGGGAACCGGCAATCCGGGACCTGACTGGAACGGCGATGTGCGCCTGGGTGATAACCTCTATTCCGATTCGGCCCTGGCGCTGGATGCGGACACCGGTAACATCGAATGGCACTTTCAATTTACGCCTCACGATGTTCATGACTACGACGCTATCCAGATCCCCATCCTGGCGGACATCGAATTTCAGGGCAGCACGCGCAAGGTCATGATGTGGGCCAATCGCAACGCCTTCTATTACACTATCGATCGCACCAACGGTGACTTCATGGTGGGCAAACCCTATGCCCTGCAGACCTGGGCCCAGGGCCTGGATGCCGATGGTCGACCTATACGGGCGCCGGGCATGGAACCGACCTACGAAGGGGTGGTGGTTTCACCTTCCATCGGTGGCGGTACCAACTGGTTTTCTCCTGCCTACAATCCCCAGACCGGCCTGTTTTACGTCAACGCCTTTGACGGGGAACAGCGCTTTTTCAAACGCGACGAGGACTATGAAGAAGGACAGCGCTATACCGGGGGAGGCGGACAATACATCCAGCCGATGGATACCTACAACAGTGCAATCCGTGCCATCGATCCGGCCACTGCCGACATAGTCTGGGACTTTCCCATCCAGCCCCGCACCACCGCCGGGATCATGACCACGTCTGGCGGACTGCTGTTCAGCGGCAGTGTCGATGGCTACTTCTACGCGCTGGACGCTGCCAACGGCCGGGAACTCTGGCATATGTCCGTCGGCGCCCGGGTGCACTCCGCGCCCATGACCTACGCGGTTGACGGCCAACAGTTTGTCACCGTGGCAGCCGGCAACGTGGTGTTTACCTTCGGCCTGCGTGACTAGTCCTCTTGCCGTTTTTGACAGGAAAGCGGGGCAGCGACGCACTGGCCCTCGGCATTGACCGCAGTTCAAGGGCCGATGCATCGTGTCCGCGTCATTGAAATTCCTGCTGTTCATCCTGGTGCTGGCCGCCATGGGGTCGTGGTGGCTGTACGCGCCACCGGCGCTGGACGAACAGCCCGTACCTGCTTCCGATGAAGCAATCACCCGGGGGGAATACCTGCTCCATGCGGCTGGCTGTATCAGCTGCCATATCGATCCCCAGGGCGGTGAAACACTGAGTGGTGGCCAGGCGCTGGTTTCCGATTTCGGGACATTTTACGTGCCCAATATCACTCCTGATGACACTACCGGCATCGGCGGATGGACCGGAACCGATTTTCTCAGAGCACTGAAACACGGTCGCTCACCGGACAACCAGTTTTACTATCCCGCTTTTCCCTACCGTTCCTACAATGGCATGACCGACGAGGATGCCCTCGCCATTGCCGCCTTCCTGATGCAGCAGGATCCCGTTCAGAACCAGGTTCCCGCACACGATACGGTGGACCTGCTGAGTCGCTGGACACTGGCATTCTGGAATCGGCTGGTCGATATCCTGGAACCGGAATTTGCCGTTGCAGATGACCCCCAGGTACGACGCGGCGCTTACCTGGCCAGGAACCTGGGGCACTGTGGTGAATGCCATACACCGCGCAACCGTCTGGGGATCCCCCTTTATGAACAGGAATTCAGCGGGGCACCCCTGGCCGAGGGCGAGGCCGATGATATCACCGCAGCAGCCCTGGAGGACTGGACCGAAGAAGATTTTGCCTTTTTCCTGTTTCTGGGGATAAAGCCGGATGGTGAATTCGTCGGTGGCGAAATGGAGCCGGTGATCGAACACAACACCAGCCCACTCACCCAGGAGGACAGGGAGGCCCTGGCGGCGTTCTTCCTGAGAAACCAGGGCCTGGCGGACTGACCAGGGGGGATCGCCGCGAGCCGAATTCCCCGGACAGCCTAGTCATCAACCCGGAATGTTTCGTGGCAGTTGCCACAGTTTGCACCAAATGCACGAATCGCACCCAGTGTCGCCATTCGATCACCGCCGGCAGCGATGTCCGCAAAGGTATTGGCCCCGTCGATAAGCGCCTGAGCGCGTTGTTCAAACAAGTCGAACTGCTCCCATATTACCGGCAGTGCTTCCGTTTCTATATCGTATTCCCGGGTATCCATGGCAGCGAACAGTTCCGGGATCATCGGCGCCATGGCGGCAATGCGTCGAGCATTTCTCTCGGCGATGCCGGCGTCGAACGCCACCGTGCCCCGTGCCATGCCACTGATGGTCCCGATATTGTAGGCGAAAAGCCTGAACACCGACTGTCGGGTTTCTGCCGCCTGCTGAGCCTGCTCCTGCGGAGTCGGTCCGTCCTGGGCGCTTACTACCAGAACAAAACTGGCACTTACTGCAATTGCCGTGCTGGCCAATACCTTCCTTAACATACTTCACTCCTTCAAACGTTGGTTGATTGCTTAAGGAACCTCTAAACCCGCTGCAGTTTATCATTGAAAAGGCAGTAACGGCTGTTGTTGTGAATTGCCTGCACCGGTGATTCAACCCGCTTCCGGGCAATGGCTGAGTTTGAAAATACACCGCGGGTGCAGAAGGGTGATGTCCGTCAACCGGATACCCGGCCCACGACGTTCACGGACAATCCCGGCCGACTGGACAATTTACCCTGGTGAGGCTACCTTCTTCGGTTCCAACTGCCCGCGTACTTCCATGACCAGTTCCCTTTCTCCAGTCGACTGGGCCGTGATCGCTTTCTACCTGGTTTTCCTGGTGGGCTTCGCCTGGTGGCTGTCGCGACAACAGGAAAGCCGTGAAGATTACTATGTCGGCGGCCGCCGCCTGGGTGCCTGGCCCGTCGCGCTGTCGATTATGGCAACCCAGTGCTCCACCAACAGTATTCTGGGTGCGCCCGCTTTTGTCGCCTTTGCCGCCGGTGGCGGGCTTGTCTGGCTGCAATACGAACTGGCGGTACCGCTGGCCATGATCGGTCTGATACTGTTCTTCATGCCCCTTTTTCGACATTTGCGCCTGGTGTCGGTTTATGCGTATCTGGAAAAACGCTTTGATGTCCCCACCCGCCTTACCCTGAGCGGTCTGTTTCTGTTCATTCGCGCCTTTGCCACATCCGTAACCGTCTACAGCATTGCCATCGTCATCGACCTGATTACCGGTCTTGGCTTTTTCTGGTCAGTGATATTGCTGGGTGCCTTCACGGTTGTTTACGACGTGCTGGGAGGGATTCGCGGAGTCATCTACAGTGACGTCATCCAGCTTGTAATCCTGGTCGCAGTGCTGGCACTGCTGCTGCTCCTGTTGATGGATGGCAGCGGCGGCTTCACTGCCATGCTGGACAACCTGGGTGACGACCGCCGCCGTACGCTGAATTTTTCTGCCCACGGATTCGGTGATGGTGAAACGTTCGCGTTCTGGCCAATGCTCATCGGTGGAATTTTCCTCTACCTTTCCTACTACGGTTGTGACCAGAGCCAGGTGCAAAGAACGCTCAGTACAAGAAATATTGACGGCAGCAACCAGGCCCTGTTTCTCAACGGCCTGTTGCGATTTCCCCTGGTTCTCCTCTACTGCTTCGTGGGCGTGGGCATAGCCGGATATGCCACCGCCAATCCCGATTTCATCGACGCGTTACAGACCTCCAACGGCATGCCGGAATTCAATCTCGCGGTTCCCCTGTACATGATCAATGCCCTGCCGGTGGGACTGGTCGGTCTGTCCATGGTTGCCTTGTTTGCCGCTGCGATGTCGTCACTGGATTCAGTGCTGAATTCATTGAGCGCCACCACCATGGAGGATTTTGTGCGTCGTTTCCATAGCGGCAACAGGTGGGACGAACACCAGGAACTGGTTATCAGCCGCTTTATTACCGCAGCCTGGGGACTGGTGACATTGGTGATGGCATTCTACGTGGGTGACATCGCTACCACGGTACTGGAAGCCATCAATCAGATCGGCTCGATGGCCAACGGCTCCATTCTGGCGGTTTTTGCGCTGGGCCTGCTGACAACCCGTACCCATGGCAGCGGAGCCATCACCGGTCTGCTCCTTGGCATCGCGGTTAACGGCTATCTATGGATTTTCGTACCGGAAATATCCTGGCTCTGGTGGAATGTGATCGGTTTCGTGGTGACGTTTACCACCGGATTTACCCTGGGTACCCTGTACGGTCGCAACTTTGGTCGCGATTATGGTCGTGACTATGGTCGAGACTATGCCGGCACCCTGGACCCGGAAATTCTGGAACAAAGTGTCGCCGGCTACCTGCGGACGGAAGCCCGGGTGAACTGGAAAGCACGAAGCTGGTTTCTGCTTGCCTGGTTCGGCATTTTACTGGCAATACTCGTCGGGCTTGCTCATTCCTGACAAAGTATCAGCGTCGTCCCCGCCGCTGGCATCGCTGGCAGTCACCCACGGCTATCCTGAAGCCAATTGCCGGGCGCACAGGCCTGTGCGCCTGCGCTCCTCAGTTTGGCACGCCGGCCTCACTCACAACTACCCTGAAATTCCGATTTAGACTGTGCTGTCTACAGCGGGACCTTGCTTTCCAGGAACGCGATATATTCATTGGCCCGCAACAACTCCGGCTGGACACCAACAGCTTCCTCCCGACTGAGAGTGACCGCGTTGGTACTGTTACGGGTGTTTTCCTGGATGACCACCGTGAAGCCACTGAACACCGAGGTCCGAAAAGTTACGGTAAAGTTTCCGGCTTCTACCGATTCGGCAACGTTATTGGAAGTTCCCTGCTGCGCTTCAAACACTTCCTGGGTGCGGGCCAGTGCTTCACCCACCAGCACGGCGTCGGGTCCCGGCATGCGGGCCGCAACAGACACCAAGCCATTGGTGCGATACACGTTGATGAAGCTGGCTTCCTCGTTTTTCATCACGCGAAATTCAGTGTTACCGACCCGCATGACCGACCACCGCATGAGGTAGTCGTCCAGGCTGAACTCCTGGGCCTGTCCCAGGACGGGCAGGACCAGGCAGGACAACAGACAGAAAATTTTCATAGGCAGCTCCAGTTTCAGCGCCACCGGATTCAGAAACGCCAATTGGTATAGTCTTGATACGCGATCACGGTGAAATCTGTCAAGTCATTGTGCGTTACGCTGGTGTCCCTGTTTGCCAGGACACCGGGGGTCAAAGGGTGAGGTCACTACCGCTGAATCAGCAAACCGGATCAAACGTTAACTGTGTTCCATCAGTAGTGAGGCGGCCTGGGCTCCGGTGTGTCCGTGGTGCTCTCCCGTTCGTGGTCGAGCTGCTCAAGACGTTCCTCCAGCACTGCCAGGCGACGCCGTAAAGCGTCCAGTACTTCACTCTGTTGAATCACTACGGTATCCAGTTTGTGGATGACATCCTCCTGGAACTGGAGCCGCGTTTGCAATTCCACGATGTCTTCAGTTAAATCACTCATCAGGATTTCTCCGGTTCTTATTTCAGGTTGACAAAGCGGGCCGTGAAAGACCGGCCTCGTCGGCAATGTGCCGGTCAGCCAGGGAGTGGCCATTCAACGAGTATAGATGCTATGCGAAAAGTTCGTCATGCGCTGATCACCCTGCTGCTACTGGTAGCGGCCCTGCTGGGATTCGCCGCGCTGGCCGGTTACCCTCCCGCCTACCTGCTGGCGGCGCCGGGCGTGGGCACGGGTATCGGCGCGAAGCTGCTGTGCAGCGCCCGCTACGTATCCGGACTGAGCAGAGAACAGGCCTTCAGCGACCTGGTTCAGTATTCACCGATACTGGAAAATCTCACTATTGAGTACGATGATGCCGCCAGGAAAGTGACGACGTCATTGTTGGGCTTGAGCGAAACATCAGCGTCCCACCTGCCCGGCCTGGGCTGCACTATTGATTATCCGGAGGTCGATGTCCGGGGCGGCGGAATGCCGTTACCGGCAGTTGATACCGCTGCCTACTGGCCCGCCGGTGACCTGGCTTATCCTCCTGGCGAGGCTATCCAGGCGCTGGTGGAAGACCAGGTGGACAGCGACAACGCCGCCGGTCTCAACACCCGCGCCCTGGCAGTGGTCTACCGGGGTGACCTGGTCGCCGAAGTCTACGATCAGGGTGTCTCGGCACAGACGCCGCTGCTGGGCTGGTCCATGGCAAAGAGCCTGATGTCGGTGATGCTGGGCAACCTGGCCTATCGCGATAAACTGACAATGTCGGGGAGCCCCGGTTTCCACCAGTGGTCCGATGACCGGCGCGCTGCAATCACCCTGCCCCAGTTGCTAACCATGACTGACGGACTGGCGTTCTCCGAACAATACGATCCTGGCGATGACGCCACCACCATGCTGTTTACCGAACCCCTCGCGGCCCGCTACGTGCTGCAGAAACCTCTTGTCCACGAGCCGGGAACCCATTTCAATTACAGTTCCGGAACGGCGAATCTGCTATCACTGGTTTATTTCAACAACACCGGCGCGTCACTGCAATCCAGTTACCGTGACTTTACGGAAAATATCTACGTACCCATGGCGTTTCAGCACGCCGTATTCGAGGTGGACGCCGGTGGGATGTTTATGGGCAGCTCCTATTTCTATGCCAGCGCCAGGGACTGGGCACGGATCGGACAGCTGATGCTGAACGGCGGCGTCATCAATGGCCGGCGCCTGGTCAGTGCAGACTGGGTGCGTAAAGCCACGTCGCCCAATACTGCCGAAAATGATGCGGCCTACGGCTACCAGTGGTGGCTGAATCGTGGCAATGCACAGTTACGCTGGCCGGACCTGCCCGAAGACGCGTTCGCCGCCCAGGGCAATCGTCAACAGTGGATTATGGTTGTGCCGTCCAGAGAAACCGTGATTGTGCGCCTGGGCTGGACGGCAGGCAGCTACCCCGCCAACCAGCAATTTGCCGCTATCCTGGACGCTCTGTCGGAAAACTGAAGGCGGATACGAAAACGGCAGCCCCGTGGGGACTGCCGTTTTGCCTTGCCAACTTCGCTTACTGAAAGACTTTGCGTTCAATTACTCCGCGGTGGGCACGGTACCGGTATCGGACTTGGGCGAACCGTCGCCATTGAAGCCCATCACCTCGTAGCGTCTCCAGCCGGCCAGAATACCCATCAGACCGTGATTGCCCTCGTGGCAGGCATACTCATATACCGGGTCAGTGGAACGCCTCAGGGGCAGTCGTGCTGACCAGGTTTCATCCCAGGACAGCGGATCCTCGACAGTGAAGTCGTAGTTCAGGGTGTTTTCGTCTATCCAGCTGATGCGCTCGATTACCTCGGCCTGATCCGACATGCCTCGCAGATTGTAGTCGTGGTAGAAGTTTCTGGTTTGAATCACCAGGGTATCGCCTTCCCAGCGGGCGATGGAATCGCCTTCCCACTTCAGCTGCTTGGTGCTGTGTTCATCGGCGTAGGGAATGATGCGCGCGGAGTGCACCATCTCGTTGAGGATCATCACGTGATCCTTGGTCTGCACCAGCTGCATGTTGTTGTTATAGGACCCTGGAATCATCGGCGGACCACCGACGAAGCCGGTGATACAGCGGTCAACGGTGGTGCGCCCTTCTGGGCCGGCACTCTCGAATACCATCTGCTGGTATTCTGCGCGCCGCTGTCGACCTGCTTCATTCAGCGGCGGAATGCGGCCATTGGGTGGATCGTAGATCAACGAGGTGCGCCGTGAAGCAATGGTTTCGCTGCCACGCTCGTACCAGAATTCATTGTAGGAGATAACGCCGGGTGGATAGCCTGCTCCTCCCACGGAATCGATAATCAGGTCGCGGTTCTGGCGACGGTTTTCATAGGCTTCCCACTCCTCCGCCTCTTCCGGCGTCAGGGTTTCCTTGTCTGCCAGCTCCGGCGGACGATTCAAAGGCGTGATAGTGCGGAAAGTATACGTGCCCTGAAAATCCGGGTGACCGTAGGCGGTTTGGGGAATTTCGGTGTCCTGAGCCATCAGGAAGGGCGCCACCAGCAATCCGCCAAGGGTAAGACAAACAGCTTCGAGAGCCTGCTTTTTCATGGGTTCCTCCATCTTCTGTATCGCGTGGGGATCTGCAATATTAACTAGCAGACGTTACGCCTATGTCACCAGTTTTTCAAGGAATTTCACCCGTTGACCATCCTGAAAAACCCGGTATGCAACGCGTGGCGGCGATCACTGGCCGACCATTGCCTGCCAGCGGGACCGCAGGGCTTCACGGTCAACCGGTTCACCGGCCCGGTAAACCCGTGAGATTTCGCGGGTATGGCGAATATCCTCCAGTGGATTGGCATCCAGAACAACGAAATCTGCCTGTTTCCCCGGTGCCAGTGTACCAAGGGTGTCCAGGCCCAGGCGTCGGGCCGGTGCGCTGGTGGCCGCGGTAATCGCCTGCAGCGGGGTCATGCCCAGGCGGACGAAAATTTCCAGTTCCCGATGCCCGGTATAGCCGAAGAAATGATCCGGAACCGCACCGGCATCCGTGCCCAGCAGGATGTCCACGCCTGCTGCCAGCAAATGGGCAAACGACTCCCGCAGTGCTGCTTCCCGGTCGGGGTCCACAGCGGTTGCGCTGACCGGCAGCTGATCGAAACTGTCACCCAGGCGGGCCACTACCGCCGGCGGCACCGCTTCCTGCAGGAACGGATCGTCGGCAACCCGCTGGCGACGCAGCTCGCCCAGGCCAAGATTGGGTACCAGGAAAGCCCCGGCATCGGCAATCTGCAGCGCCAGTTCGCGGTCCAGGTCCGGACCCAGGCGCCCGTGGAGAAAGCCGTCCACGCCGGCGGCCAGCAGATCCGGCATATCGGCGGCCGCCTGCTGGTGAACCAGCACCTGCAGACCACTGTCCCTGGCAGCGGCGATAAGCGGCCGGTATATCCCGGGGGCAAGTTTGTCCTGGCTGCCGCCACGATCGTCCACCCAGATCTTGATAAACGGAATACCCAGGGCAGCGACTTCGTTCACTGCCGTTTGCGCCTGATCGGCATCGGCCAGTCCGCGCAGCACGGTCATGCCGCTGCGTTCCTGGATTTCCAGGGCATGAACCAGGAACCGGTCATTGGGACCCTGACCCGGTGGCCCCATTCCGGCGGCAAACAGAAATCGGGCACCGCCGACAACACCCTGGCGTTGATCACGCTGCAACTCCAGCGCCATCCCGTCCGGATCGCTGCCCGCCGACAGCACCGCTGAGAATCCGTAGTAGCTGTACCGCTGCAGGTGTTCCTCCAGCGTCTCCCGGGAGTAATGCTGCGCACCCCAGCCGGTGTAGCCTTCATACCCCAGGTGGGCATGGGCATCGATCAGGGCCGGGATGACCGTTTTGCCGTCCAGTTCCACGCGACGCGCTCCGGCTGGAGGCTGCAGTTCCGCCACGGGGCCCACCGCGACGATTTCCGACCCTCGCACCAACAGTGCCCCCTGTTCAATCACGGTGCCGTCACCGGTAAGAAGCGTGGCATTGACGAACAGGGTATGTTCCGCCGGGGTAACAGGACCCGTGCCCGGCGACTCCTGTCGATCCGGAGGTCCGCAGGACGCCAGCAGGAAAGCGCTGACTGACAGCACACCGACGCGCGCCAGCCTGGAAAACAATAACGGGAAAAGTGGAACCTGGGAAATCTGCATGCTGAACACTGGCTGGTTCTCCACGGGACAAACGGTCGGGGATATCCAGTATATAGCCAGCAGCGAAATAAAAAAAAGGCCCTGGAAGAGCCTGGGAAAACAGCGTTAAACAAGCTTCGTTCAATGCTGGAGAGAAACTTCAGTGAGCAACGTGTTGGTTGCTGCACAGTATACGGCCGAAAGCAGTCCCCATAACCGGATCCGGATCACAGAACACAGGGGTTCCCGGCGCTGCCCTGACCAGGCAAGCCTGTGCGTTGTCTCCGGAGGATTTTCAACCCTGGTAAACAAACCGTAAAAAGAGCTACCTGGAAACATAGCCGAATGCCACCACTGTACCGGCAGCTGCAACAACTGAAATGACTGGCAATTGAGCAATGAACTGCTGACCGATAACCCCCTGTCGCGTTACCATGTTGCGTAATCCTGGCCTGCCGGAATGTACGCATCGGACCTACAAGGATCGTATTGCCATGAACACAAAGCCTTACGACATCGTCGTCTACGGAGCAACCGGTTTTGTCGGACAGATCCTGTGCCACTACCTGAGTGACGAACTGCGTGATCCGGATTTGCGCTGGGCAATGGCCGGCCGTTCGAAAACCCGGCTGAACCAGGTGAAAGTCAGCCTGGGCAAACCCCACGGAGCCATCCGCTGCCTGATAGCCGATGCCGGGGACGAGGACGCTCTGCGGAAAATGTGCCAGCAGACCCGTGTTGTCATCAGCACGGTGGGGCCCTATGCGCTGCATGGCGAGCCCCTGGTCAGGGTCTGTGCCGAGACCGGCACTGACTACTGCGACCTGACCGGCGAGCCCCAGTGGATCAGACGCATGATCGACCGTTACCAGGACCTGGCAAGCCGCAGTGGTGCACGTATCGTGCACTGCTGCGGTTTCGATTCGATTCCCTCCGACCTGGGCGTCTATTTCCTTCAACAGGTAGCCAGGAAACAGCTCGGCCACTATTGCCAGCAGGTGAAAATGCGCGTCAAGCGGCTGCAAGGCGGTGCGTCCGGCGGCACCATCGCCAGCATGGTCAATGCCTTCAGGGAGGCGTCCCGGGACAGGAACCTCAGGGATGAATTCAACAATCCCTACTCGCTCTGTCCGCCGGCGGAAAGAGCACTTCCCGCGCAGCCGTCTGTAGGGGTTGAATTTGATAACGACTTCGACTCGTGGGCCGCACCGTTTGTCATGGCGGCGATCAATACCCGGGTGGTATTGCGCAGCAACGCGTTGCTGGAGCCTTCCTATCACAGGAACTTTCTTTATGATGAAGCGTTGCTGACCGGCAAGGGCGCTTCCGGGAAAAAACGGGCCAGGCGTACCGCAATGGGATTGAAACTCATGCCGTTGGTTTTTATCGTCCCGCCGTTTCGCTGGCTGGCCATGAAGTTCCTGCCCGCACCCGGTGAAGGTCCGTCAATCGAAGAACAGCGTAACGGCTGTTACGATCTGCGCTTTCATGGAATCGATGAAGAGGGTCAGAGCCTCATCGTGCGGATCACCGGCGATCGCGATCCGGGCTACGGCTCCACCGCCAGAATGCTTGCCCAGGCCGGAATCTGCCTGGCCAGGGATATTCCCAGGGAAAATCTCCCGGGTGGATTCTGGACACCGGCAACGGCGTTCGGTAAAAAACTGATCAGGCGCCTTATCGATCATGCCGGCTTGAAGTTTCAGCTTCTGGAACAGTTCTCCCAGAAAGAGAAGAAGTGATCATGGAAAGGCACTGAACTGGAAGAACAGGGAACATCGACTCTTGTAACTAACAGCCCGCTAACACGGCGCAGGCCGCAGGGAACCTGTGCCGCTACGAAAAAGGACCGGCCCTGAATGTCGAAAAATGAGCTTTTTCCAGGGCATTTTTCAATGTGAAGGTACCCCCGGAGGAGCCTGGTCCGCAGCGGCGCGAGCATACTGCCGGTCGCCCCGTTCGGACCACCGTTCAGCTCGGCATAAAGCGTCTGTTGTTGTGGGACAGCAATGTTATCGATTGAACCTCATGCGCAGGGCGGGTCTCGGGGCAGCACAACCGGTAACCCGTCACACATCTTCCATCAGGTCACGGTTGAGGCGGACCCCCAGGCCGGGCTCCCGGGGCATATTCACAAACCCGTCGGCATCCACCCGAGGCGGATTTTCCATAATGGCAAAGCCATTGGTATAGGGCGCTACCGGCGGGTCATGCAACAGTTCCAGCCAGGGACAATGGGGCCAGGTGCCGATCATGTGCAGCTGCGCAATGGTACCGAGCTGACCACCACCGTGATGCGGAATTATCATCTTGTGGCTGGCCAACGCCAGTGCAGCCACGGCGCGCAGGCCCTGGACGCCTTCAGTCACCAGAATTTCCGGCTGCAGAATATCGTAAACGCCTTTTTCCAGCATCCATTTGAACTCCTGCACGCCACGGTTGTTTTCACCGCCCGCCAATGGGATATCTACCAGTCGGTTTAATTCTGCCAGGCCGTCGAAATCATAACGACGTAGCGGCTCTTCCAGCCAGTAAACATCGAGGTTCTTGAGTTCCCGGGCAGTATCCAGCGCCCGGGTAAAATCCCACTGAATACCGGGCTGCCAGATGCCGCTGGACTGGGCCTGGTTAGCATCGGTCATAATGGTGAAATCGTCTCCGACGGCGGCACGCACCAATTCAACGGTTCGAATATCCTCGGCCATGGTCTGGTGGTGGAGACGGATTTTCATTCCCTGCCAGCCCTGTTCCTGCAGCTGCACGGCCATGTCCGCACGTTCTTCCGGAGTGGACAGCTGAATCATGCTGGCATAGGCAGGAATCCTGTCCTGGGCTGCGCCCCAGAGCTTGTAAAGGGGCTGGCCTGTCACTTTGCCGATGATATCCCACAGGGCGATTTCCATTGCCGCCACTTCGCGCCAGTTGGATGCGGCGCCATTGGTGTAGCGCATTTCATGCCCCAGCACTTCGGTATCGAATGGATCGCGGCCCACCAGGATCTGCTTCATGCGATTGATGGCGGCAGGATTCATTCCCGGGGCGATTCCGGTAATGCCCTGGTCGGTCTCCACTTCGGTGACAGTACCGCCGCCGGAACGTCTCATGTAGGACCGCCCGGGGGCCCAGGCCGACTCCATCATGCCGGTCTCCGCTAGCGTCCGCATGCGGAACACGCGTATATCGGTAATCTTCAGGCGCTGTGATTGGGCGGCAACGAATGCCGGCAGCAGGGCCGGCGCCAGGGCCAGGGGTATCGATGCAGCTATGAAGTCACGACGTCGCACGCAGCTCTCCCGAATGTTTTCATGGTTTCCTGTTGTTGACTGCCAGACTATAGCGCCACGCAATTGGCTTGACGACCGTTTTGGCCGCCGGGGATTGATTTTTTCGGCGCCACAGGGCAAGTTGCGATGAAGTTCAATAATAACCCGGATGATTGCCATTATGTCCAAAGCTATCGTTATAGAAAAAACCGGCGCGCCCTCGGTCATGAAATTCAGGGAAGTCGACCCCGGCAAGCCAGGCAGGGGCGAAGTAACCGTCGAGGCCAAAGCCATTGGCGTCAACTTTATCGATATCTATCAGCGCACCGGGCTGTACCCGGTGGACGCGCCCTTCACTCCCGGCGGTGAACTGTGCGGCGTCATCACTGCCCTGGGCGCCGGCGTCAAAGGTTTCAGGATTGGCGACCGGGTAGCCACCGGGACGGCGGGAACCGGCTGTTACGCCGAACTGGCCACTGTTGACGCCGGGCGACTGATCAAGATTCCTGCCGAAATTTCCGATGACGAAGCCGCGGCCATGATGCTCAAGGGCCTGACCGTGCAGTACCTGATTCGACAGACCTACCGCGTAACAAAGGGCGACACCATTCTTGTCCATGCAGCCGCAGGAGGGGTTGGCCTGATACTATGCCAATGGGCCAGTTCGCTGGGCGCGACGGTTATAGGCACCGTCAGCTCTCCGGCCAAGGCCAGGCTGGCGAAGGCCCACGGCTGCGCTTACCCGATCAATTACACCAGGCAGGATTTCGTCAAGCGCGTGCGGACCCTGACCGGGGGTGAAGGCGTCCCGGTGGTGTATGACTCCATCGGCAAGGACACCTTCCCTGCATCGCTGGACTGTCTGCAGAAGCGTGGTCTGTTTGTCACATACGGCAATGCATCGGGTCCGGTACCGCCATTTCCACCGGCACTGCTGGCCCAGAAAGGATCGCTGTTCATGACCCGCCCCACCCTGTTCAATTACGCAAGTACTCCTGCGGAACTGCGCAGGATGGCCACCGATCTGATCAAGGTGGTGAAGTCCGGTGCGGTAAAGATCGAGGTAAACCATCATTACCCGTTGAAAGACGCGGCCCGGGCGCACCGCGACCTGGCGGCCAGAAAGACTACCGGTTCCATCGTGCTGATCCCCTGACGGAACAGGCAAGCAGCACGCTGCCGTCGCCAATCAATACAGCCCCGCACTTGCGTCATCGGGGCAGGAGAAAAAAAAATGAAAAGTCCGTCAATGTCTCGTCGCCGCTTCCTGCAATCCACTGGAGCCGCTGCCATGCTGATTCCATCTGCTGTCCGGGGCTATACCGCTGCCGAAATGAGAGAACTGTACATCAACGGTGAAATGCAGGCTGCCATTTCCATGTGGGAGCTGGATACCCCTGCCCTGTGCGTGGACCTCGACGCCCTCGAAGCCAACCTGGCTACCATGCAGAACACGGTTTCTATCAATGGCATCGCCAGTCGTCCCCATGCCAAGACCCACAAGTGTCCGGCAATCGCCCGCCTGCAACTGGACAGCGGCGCCGTGGGAATCTGTACTGCCAAGGTCAGTGAGGCGGAAGCAATGTTTCAGCACGGTATTGACGAAATATTGATGACCACTACCAATATCGGTGCTACCAAGATCCGCCGTGCCATGGCGCTGAAGCAACAGTGTCCGGCATTTATCCAGGCCACGGATTCACCACAGAACGCCAGAGACCTTTCCGCCGCGGCCCAGGCGCTGGGCATTGTCGCGGACGTTGTGGTGGACGTTGACTCCGGTGGTCATCGTACCGGGATCAGCCCGGGTCAACCCGCACTGCAGCTGGCACAGCTGGTGGACCAGCTCCCCGGACTGAGGCTGCGGGGCATGCTCTGTTACGACGGCGGTTCCCAGCATGTGCAGGGATTTGCTGAACGCCGTTTCCAGACCCTGGAACGCCTGGCTCCGGCCTCCGAGACCTTCGACCTGTTGAACCGCGCGGGGCTGGATACCGGGATATTCAGCGGCGGCGGCACCGGAACCTACAACATCGATCATGAGACCCGGGGCCTTACCGATGTGCAGGTGGGCAGCTACGTATTCATGGACGCCCAGTACCTGGCAATAGGAGGGCGGGACGATGCCCGGCAATATTCGGATTTTCAGCCATCCCTGACAATTTTAACCACGGTCATCAACGATCAATACCCCGGGCGGGTGACTACCGATGCCGGTGCCAAGGCCTGTACCATCAATCGACCCTGGCCACTGGTCAAAGGCGAGTCCGGCATGCGCTATACCTCCGGCTCCGACGAATTCGGCACCTTGCGCTACGAGGAGAACCCATCCACGACCTATTCGGTGGGGGACAAGCTGGAACTGATCGTGTCCCATTGTGACCCGGTGGTAAACCTTTACAGCCAGATGTATGCAGTCCGGGACGGCCGTGTCGAAGCTGTCTGGCAGATAGCCGCCCGGGGCATGTCGGCCTGAACTCCGGAAAGGCCGTGCCGAGACATGTCTGCCAGTAACCACTGGATGCCCTGATGGCACCGACTATTCTCGGTGCCGTGCTGCTGGCGGCATTCCTGCACGCCGTCTGGAATGCCATGATCAAGGTCAGCGGTGACCGGCTGGTCATCATGGCCGTCACCGCGTTTGCCACTTCCCTGCTGGCCCTGCCCTTCGTTTTGCTGTTGCCGGCGCCGGCGAGGGAAAGCTGGCCATTGCTGGTACTTTCCCTGTGCATCCACACCACCTACATGCTGATGCTGGTGCGAGCATACGGGCACGGTGAATTTGTGCAGATCTATCCCCTGGCCCGGGGTTCTGCACCATTGCTCACGGCGTTCCTCGGGTTTCTGTTGCTGGGCGAGTCCCTGACGGCCAGGGAAATTGCCGGAGTCGGCCTGATCATTGCCAGCATTCTGGGTTTTGCCGCAGAACGTGTCGGCGGCATCCGTCAACTCAGCCAGGCAGCCCTGGCCTACTCGCTGCTCACCGGGCTGTGCATCACCGCCTATTCCCTGGTGGATGGACAGGGTGCGCGGCTGGCTGCAAACAGCCACTCCTATACCGCCTGGATGTTCCTCCTCCACGGTACGCTGTTTCCGCTTATCGCGGTATTCCGGCGTAGGGGAAGATTCATGGCCACTGCCGGTGCGGTGTGGAAACCGGGGATTGCCGTCGCGCTGATCTCCGCCCTGGCCTACTGGATAGTGATCTGGGCTTTCAGCCAGGAGCGGATAGCACCAGTGGCCGTTCTCCGGGAAACCAGCGTTGCCTTTGCTGCGCTGATTTCAGCCTTCCTGATCAAGGAAAAATTTTCAGCGCAGCGGGCCGTACTGATCCTCCTGATCATTGCTGGTATAGTTCTTCTCGCCGGCTGAATTCTTTTTTTTTTTTTAAACATGGACACCATGAAGGGAGACCAATGAAGATCAACAGGGCGGGGAAATGGACTCTTATCGTTGTAGCAACACTGTTTCTGGTTTATGTGCTGCAGGTTGTGGCCTTCGAGGCACGGCTTGGCTACAACCAGCCACAGAACCAGTCCTCCATAGTGATCGCCACCTTCAACGAAAACCAGTCACGCCATGAACGGGTGTTGCGCCTGGTCGAGATTGATGGCAATGCGTATGTAGCAGCCAATCACTGGCCTCGCGCCTGGTATCATCAGGCCCTGGAAAATCCCCGGGTCGAAGTGATGATGGACGACGAATTCGAACCCTACACCGCGGTTCCATTAGAGGGAGCGGAAGAACAGCGGGTAAGGGAAATCTACAGCGTGGATTTCCAGTTCAGGTTTCGCACCGGCTTTCCGCCACGTTATTTCCTCAGACTGGATCCGCGCTGAACCTCGGTAGATAAGAATGACACTGGACCCTCAGGCCCAAAAGCTGCTGGAGTTGGTGGAGCAGTCCGGTATCCCACCCTACGAAACGCTGACTCCTGAGGCAGCGCGCAGGCTTTACGATAAAGCCTGCGACTCGGCAAAGGGTGATCCGCCGGAACCCTTTGCCGTGCGCAATCGTGAAATTCCCGGTCCGGCGGGACGCTTGCAGGTTCGCTGCTATCACTCCACGGACGCCGGCAATCTTCCCCTGGTAATATTTTTCCATGGTGGCGGCTTCACCATTGGATCACTGGACAGCCACGATGCCGTGTGTCGTCAGCTGTGCGTGGATGCAGATTGCCTGGTGGTATCGGTGGCCTACCGGCTGGCACCGGAACACCGTTTTCCAGCCGCGCTGGAGGATGCCTACGCCGCCTCCTGCTGGGTGGCAGAGCACGGCGAGGAACTTGGCGGCGACCCGCAACGGCTGGCCGTGGCGGGAGACAGTGCCGGCGGCAACCTGGCTGCCGTTACCTGCCTGCTGGCCAGAGAGAACGGATTTCCCGACCTGTGCTGCCAGGTGCTGATCTACCCGGGTACGGATCTCACTGAGTCCATGCCCTCCCACCAGGCCTTCGGCGAGGGCTACCTGCTGACAGGCAGTCTGATAGACTGGTTTCATGGCAACTATCTAGGCGACTTTGGCGAATTTGGCGACCTTCGCGGCCTTCGCGACCGTGGCAATCACGGTGGCGATAATCCGGGCAACAAGTCCGGCCAGATTCCTGTCAACGGTACGAAAACACAACCAGGGATAACTGGAACACCTGGCGCGACAAGTTTACCGCGGGAGACTTCAGGCAGTGAACACCATGCCGCGGATCCGGCTTACTGGCAGGCATCACCCCTGCATGCCGACAACCATGAGAACCTGCCACCGGCCCACATCATTACCGCCGGTTATGATCCATTACAGGACGAAGGCAAAGCCTATGCTGACAAGCTCGGCGCCGCCGGGGTGAGTGTCAGCTTTCGCCACTACGACAATATGATGCACGGCTTCATCACCCAGCCGGGTTATATTGACGCAGCGGGCGACGCCATTCGTTCCTGTGCAGCGCAACTGCAAGCGGCGTTCAACAGCTGATTGGTTTGGTCATTTACACCCGTCCATAGCTGTCCCATCAACCTCATCGGAGATTCATGCGCAAGCAGGATTCCGGTGTCCGCCTAAAAATACCACATCAGGCGGCCGTAGAAATTTCTCCCCAGGCCCGGCATGCGCTCGCGCATGGCAATGTCCGGATTGAACGCCCGGTTATAGCCGGCGAGATGGTCCTGGAATTCCTCGTCCAGCAGGTTTTCGATACCGATCCCGATTTCAATATCCGCGGACACGTTGATTCGCGCAGTGAGGTTGAAAACCGTGTAGCCGTCGGTTTCCTGCTCAATGTTGGTCTCGGAAATCCGCTCCTGATCCGCGTAGATCACCGATTCGATGGATCCGACCCAGTTACTGCCCTGGTAGTCCAGCGCCAGGATCAGGTTGTCCGGCGAGATCCGGTAGAGGTTATCGTCGATGTCGTCACGTTCGCCCCTGACGATGCTGGCTATCGCCCGGAGGGTCAACTGGTTGCCCAGGGCGAAATCGGACTCTATGTCAAAGCCGTAGAAGCTCGCATCCACGTTACTGAACTGCAGCGGGTCTGACAGTCCCATGCCCATGTTGGCCATCATCTGGGAAAAGTTACGCACCACCATGCTGGTAGCCGGCGTTCCCTGGATGTAATCGGAGACATCGCGATAGAACGCCCGTGGATAAATATTGATATCACCGGATTCGTAATCGAAGCCGATCTCAACTTCATGCGCTATTTCAGGGTCCAGCCGTGGATTACCCACATAGGTTTTGCCGTCGGCCAGTCCGCCCGTGGCTTCCAGCGGCAGCCACAGATAACGCTCCTGGTAAGAAGGTGAACGGGTTTTGCGCGCTGCTCCCAGGTACCAGGTGGTACTGACTCCGGTTTCAAGACTGAAGCGACCAAACCAGTCAAGGTTGTTGTCAGTCTGATCCAGGTCTCCAGTATTGAACTGGGTGGACAGTATGCCTGCCATGTTGTTCATCATCACCGGCATTCCCATGGGCATATTCATGGGATTAAGGTTGGCGGACACCGGTTCTGAATCCATTTCGACGCGATTAACCCGTACGCCGGCATCCAAACCCATGGATTCTGACAACGAGATACTGCGCTCGGCAAACAGGCCAATGACATCGCGGGTTACGTCATTGAAATTGGAAATATAGAATGCCCCGGCATTGGGATTGGTGATGGTGGACCGGTGTTCGGTCATATTGCCGTCGATGCCATAAAGCCAACTGCCATTATCAACAAACCGTTCCATATCGAAAACGAAACCGAAGTTTTCACTGACAGCCCAGTTTCGACGATAACGCATGGCCCCGGCGGTCATCATGTTGTCCTGGGGTGGACGACGCAGGTGATAATTGGTCATCCAGTGTTCATTGTCGCTATAGGAAAGTCGCGCATTGATAATCGTATCCCGACCTTCCCAGGTATAGCGTGACCGGAACAGATCACTGTCCACGGACAATATGTCCATGGGCAATGCCGCAGTACCCGCATCCTTGGTGTTGTTGCGGGAGAAATCCACTGACAGCTCGTGATCGCCCGTGCGGAAACTGTAGCCCAGGTCGTAACGTTCCCGTTCGTATTCGGACGGGGTTATTCTGCCCCCCGGAAAGTCGGCATCATCGGCCTGCTCCTGCATGACGAAGGTACGAAACAGGTGGTCTCGATTGGCCAGGGAGAAAAATCCGCTGGCCACGGACCCTTCGTTGACTGACTGGGCGCCGAAATAGGTGCGACCATTGAATTGGAAATCGCTGGAATTACCGTACTCCCCGGTATAGGTCTGGGCCTGCACATAGCCGCCAATGGTCTCCTGGCCGGTACTCACCGGGGCGATACCGCGATTGATGGTAAGGGATTCCAGAATAGCCACCGGGGCGTAGTGCAGGGGAGAATCCATCGCATTGGGACCGGCGCCATTGATCTGGGCGCCATTCACCGATACCTTGATTCTGTCACCGTACATGCCGCGGTATTGGGCGATACCGGTGAGCTCACCGTTCTTATTGATATTGGCACCTGGCATCTTGCGCAACAGCTGGGCGGTGTCCGGCGGCGCTACCAGCGTGTCTTCGGTTATAACGGTATGGGTATCGCGTACGCCTACCACGGTGATTTCCTGGAGCGTCGGTGTATCCTGCGCCAGCGCCACGTTGCATATCACTATGCCCACCGGCAGGCAGGCTGTGGTCAATTTCTTCATAACTGTGCCTCGAACCAGATAAGTTCACTTGTAAATCAGAAAGCGGCGCCAGTGTATAGTGATTGAACTCGCTTGCCCTGTGACATGTTGTCGCAGGCGGGAGGGTTTAACGGATTAAGTGGACCAATCTTGATCTGGATCAAGACGCGGCGTTCTCGAAATTCCCGTGGGCCAGCCCTGCGGGAGCTTGACTATCCTGTCGGCAGCAAGGTTCGCCCACGAGGATACGACAAAACCGGTGACACAAAAAAACCGCGGCCGGCGATGACCGCGGTTTTTTCGGGTTGCCGCCGAAGCGGCGGTATGCAGCCTGTTGCTACATCTCGTCCGGCAGGGCCATGGCTGTCAGGCTCGAGCCGGTTTGCAGGATGACGTACTGTTTGCCGTCGTGCACCCAGGAACTCATGCCGTAACCACTGCGGGAAGGCGCTTCGATCTCGCCGATGATTTCACCGGAACTCTTGTCGATTGCCCAGAGCATGGGTGTGCCATCACTGGCGACATCGGAATAGATCAGCATGTTGGCGGTGGTCACCATGGGAACCAGTGCACCCGTGCCGGTATTGCCGACTTCGTCCGGATCGACTCCTGCCTGCCGCATTGCGTTCTTGTAACGATCCGGCGTCTCGCCGGTGGGTGTCGCCCAGAGATGCTCACCGGTATTCATGTCGATGGCAACAATCTTGCTGTATGGCGGCTTCATGATAGGCAGGCCGCTGGGGTGACGCGGCGGCCTGGCGGTAGCTCCCCGCGCCGAGTTGGCATAGCGGGAAAAGGTTACGCCGGTGGTTTCCGGAAACAGCAGATCGGATTCCTCGCCTGGAATCACCCGCAGGGCGAAACAGGAATTATGGGTGGAAACGAACATGACACCGGTGGTGGGATCGGCGACAGGTGGCCCGTTGATGTTGGCACCGCCGGCGCCACCGGGACAGTTCATGGTGGCGAACTTGCCCAGTTCATTGGTGTCGTGAATCGGCGGCGTGAACAGGGGTCCCATGAGGTAGTCTTCCATGGCCTCCAGTGCCTGCGCCCGTAACTCCGGGGTGAAGTCAATCAGATCGTCTTCACCGATGCCCTGCATTTCGAACGGGGCCGGCCTGGTGGGAAAAGGCTGGGTGGGTGACAGCTGCTCACCGGGAACGATGGACTGCGGCACCGGTCGCTCTTCGATGGGCCACAACGGCTCGCCGGTCACCCGGTTGAAGGCATAGACAAAGCCCTGCTTGGTGGCCTGGGCCACTGCCGGCACCGGACCGCGACCCGGCAGGTTCAGATCCAGCAGGATCGGCGCCGTCGGGGTGTCGTAATTCCAGATATCGTGGTGAACCAGCTGGTAGTGCCAGGCACGTTCGCCACTGTCCACGTCCAGCGCGATAAGACTGGTGCTGAACAGGTTGTCACCCGGTCGGAAACCACCATAGTAGTCGATGGTGGCACCATTGGTGGGGATATAAACCAGGCCATTCTCCGGATCCGCGGACAACGGTGCCCAGGAGGACACGTCGCCGGTCCACTGCCAGGCATCGTTTTCCCAGGTCTCATGACCGTATTCACCCGGCCGTGGAATGACGTTGAACTTCCACTTGAAGGCTCCGGTCCGGGCATCGTAGGCCAGGATGTCCCCGGGGACATTTTCAATACGTGACTGGTGATAGCCCTGCTCTGCGGAGTTACCTACGACGACGGTGTCATTGACCACGATGGGCGGTGAAGAGGAAGTGATGTAGCCGACTTCCAGCGGAATCCCCTCGTAGGGATCGTAGGGATGCCCCAGGTCAGCCAGCAGATCCACGACGCCGGTGTCCGGAAAGCCGTCGATGGGCACCGGTCGACCAAAGCCCTCCAGTGGCGCACCGGTCTTCGCGTCCAGGGCGGTCAGGAAGAATCCCGGCGAGATGATATAGACGACGCCACGACCGTCAACGTAGCCAAAACCCACGCCTTTGCCGTAATCGGCCCGCATGGAATAGTTGGCACGGCCGGTTCGCGGTTCCCGATAGGACCAGACAGTTTCACCGGTCTTGGGGTCTATGGCGATGACATGCCGCAGCGGACCGGCCACGGTATAGAGCATGCCGTCGATATAAGAAGGCGTCGAGCGACCGCTGGCAGCACCGAAACTGGCACCATCCCACTGCCAGGCAACTTCAAGATCCTCGAAGTTGTCTGCGGTAACCTGGTCTGCCGGACTGTAGCGGGTATGCGCGTAGTCACTGCCCAGGGTGAACCATTCGATGCTGTCCTGGGCAGCAGCGGTGGTCGCCAGGGGCAACAGCAGCAACGCCAGCAGGCATCTCTCAATCAATGGATGTTGCATAACCACTCCTTTCTATTCCACTGTTTATCTGTTTCACTAACATTCGGTTTCACGGCTTTTTCTCTGTTTCCGTGCTTCAGCTGCAGTATGCCAGGTCTTCACCTGGCCACATTGACAGCCACGCCGGCAACGCCAGGGCAGGCACTCCTGCAATATTTTTCCGCCTGCCATTATTCCCTGCCCTGCCTGGCGGATTGGCCGGTTGTCGACTTTTCCGTGGGACTGCCGGCAGTCCCCTAACGGGCACGCCAGGGAGGCTCGATCAGCAGTTCCGGTCCGGAATCGGGTTTCGGTACCCATTTCTGCAGCCGCCCGTACTGGTTGTCACCACCATACAGATTGCCCGCGGAATCGATACTGAAGGTATGCACCTCGATGTAGCCATCCGGCAGTTCGCGGGGAACCAGCCAGGTGTACTTGAGATTGCCCTCGAAATCGTAGTTGACGAACCGCAACGGCCCCAGGTCGGTTATCCAGAAGTCGTTCTCGTTGACGATGATATCCAGTGGCAGGGTCAGCCCGTCAATACGTCGCTCGAAATTGTACTCCATGGGGTCGTCGGTGTAGCGCCAGATATTGATGCCACCACCTGCCCGATCGAGGACTAAAATACGGTTGTCGGGACCTATTGCCACGGCGTGAATGGTATTGGTGCCACCCGGCCCGGTGCCGAAGCTGCCAAACTCGGTGAGGTAATTCATGTCGTTATCGAAAACGATGATCCGGTTGTTGTCCAGACCATCCGCCACCAGAATCCGGCCGTCGGGAACAAATGCCACGTCCTGGGGCCTGCCGAAATGGGTTTCGTCGTCGCCGGATACGCCTTTTTCGCCGTAGGTGGCCAGCACTTCACTGCCATCGTTGGCAATAACGTAGATCTGGTGGAAAGTCTCGTTCACCAGCCAGATCCTGCTTTCAGGGTCGTAGGGACTGATGCGAAGCCGGTGGGGGCCGGGACCCGGGGAGCCTTCACACAGGTAGTCAAGATGGTCCCACAGTTCACGGACTTCCCCGTCGCCATTCAGCGTGTAAAGACAGTTGTTCCAGACCCGCCGGTTGGTATCGGTGAGGACGTTGATACCCAGATCGCCGGCAAAACCGAGGAAATCATCCGGTATGGGGTAGGGCAGAATCGTCTCGCCTCGCTGGGCAAGAATTATGCGATTCGGCGATTCGGCCCACACGCCGGACGCGCCGCCAAAGGCAAAACCTTCCTCGGCAAACGGCTTGTGCCACAGCGACAGGACTTCGTAGGGACTGGGGCCGATGGGTTCCCGGGCATTGCCGGGCTGGGCTGACAGCTGGCTGCCGACCAGGCTTCCTGCCAGCAGGAGCCCCAGGGATAACGATTTTAGTTGCATAAGTTTTCTCTCCACCGCACAACTTACTGTGCCTTTGATTATTTTAGGGACTCTTATTTTAGGGACTCTACTACTCCCGCTATGGGGCTTGCCGCGTGCCGGCCGGTCCAGCGCCGGGCAGAGCGGGTCTCGTTAATACCGGCTAGCGTGGTACATACTGGGGCTGAACAATATGCTCCGGATCAGCACCGGTTCGAGGTACCAGTTTCTGCGGCCTGCCCAGCTGGTTGTCCGTGCCATACAGATTACCGTCCTCGTCCACGGCAAAGGAGTGCATCTCGATCCAGCGGTCCGGTCCTTCCGACGGCAGGTTCCAGGTGTACTTGCGACTGCCGTCCAGGTTGAATTGCACGATCTTGACCGGGTTCAGGTCGGTCACCCAGGCGTAGTCCTCGCTGACGGTGATGTCCAGCGGCATGCCGAGGCCGCCCCAGGTGGTTTCGTACTCGTAATTCGGGTAGTCAGCCGAGCCGCGCGCTGCGGTCTGCTGAAAGACCTTGATGTCGAGGTTGTCACGATCCAGCACGTAGAGCCGATCGTCGGGGCCCAGGGCCATGGAGTGAACGCTGCCGAACTGGTGCGCCTGATCGCCGGCTTCGCCGAATTCTCCCAGGTAGCTGCCGTCGGCAGCGCGGATCACCACCCGCTTGTTGCCCAGGCCGTCGGCAATAAGAAACTTGCCGTCCGGCAGGAAAACCACGTCCTGGGGCTGGTTGTAATGTGTTTCGTCATCGCCCGGGATGTTTTTTTCGCCCAGCGTCATCAGCAGCTGGCTGCCGTCATTGGAAAACACGTAGATGATGTGGCCGGTCTCGTCAACCAGCCACAGCCGGTTCTCCGGATCGTAGGGGCTCATGCGGATCCGGTGAGGTCCGGGGCCGTCGGTGCCGACGAAAAGGTGGTCCCACTGGTCCCACACTTCCAGGACGTTACCTTCACTGTCGATCACGTAAATATTGTTCTGCCACACCCGACCGCGGCCACGCAGGACGTTCCATCCCAGGGAGCCGGCGAAGTTGGTGTATTCCGGCGGCAGCTGCTCAGGCAGTTCTGTTTCACCCCGCTGCAGGACAAAAATCCTGTCGGGAGACTGGACGACAATGCCCGAGGTGCCACCCCAGGTGAAGCCCTCCCCGGCGAACGGCTGCATCCAGGACTCCGTGGTAAAGCGGTAGGGTGAAGGACCGGTGGGGCCGGGAATACCGCTCTCCTGGGCACGGACCGATACGGCCGTCAACGTAAGGCCCAGCAAGAGGAAAATTCCGGTAACTCTGATAAAGGGTTGGTGCACTACTTCTCTCCGATGGATTTGATGGTGTACGAGCTGTCACGACCTGTGACCGCGACCAGGACAAACAAGGCCAGCATCCGCGAAGAATTCCTGGCCTTGCTCGAACCCCGGTCTGTGAGTCCTGTCAGTTTGTCACCGTAACGTAAATATTCCGGTAGGTGAACATGGAGCCGTCACTGGCGATACCGCGCAACACGTATTCCCCCGGCTGACTGAAGGTCGCTTCCGTTACCCAGCGATTGTCGTCGGGAACTTCCGGGATAACGAATGGCGGGGACCAGGGTGAATTGGCCCACACCCGGGTATCCGTGTAGGTCTTGAACTGCACCGGATCGAATTCCACGAATTGCGCCGGTCCGCGGTACACCGTCCAGGAGAAGCGCAGGCCCGGTCCCGATATGGCGACAATCGAGCTTGGTGGGGAATAGAGCTGTTCCGGCGTACGGGGCACCGGCCGATTGGAGCGGGGCGGAAAATTGTCGGGATCCTCGGCGATGGCCGCCAGGTCCAGGGGCTGTCCGACCCCTACGGTGCGATAGGCCTCGCCCTCCACCCGCAGGTCCGGGGCCATGTTGGTACGCAGCCGATCGTCCAGCGAACCGAACCAGCCGCCTACCTCGGTGGAAATCACCTGGGGATCAATGCGGTAGTCCGGTTTCAGCGTCCCGTAGGCCCGGGCCGTGTGGTCATGGGTGCGCAGGGTCCAGACCACTTCCCGATCACCGAAGTCCTCGGGCACGTCGACGGTAAACAGGAACGGATTGCGCCGGGGATAGAAGTGCGTGGGCTGGCCCATGTCCGCGTTGGCGAAGTCATAGGCGTCGATGCTGAGGTCATCCAGCTCGCCGGCATCCACGATGTTGAAATAGTTGTCCGGCCCCACCGGCACATTGAAGTGTTCTTCCCAGTTGGAGTTCTGGTAACCGAAGAACAGCGTGTAGCCCCCTTCCTCCTCGTTGGGCCACCAGCCTTCGTAGGCCGGTGAAGTGATTTCGCCACTGAGCACCATCATCCTCGGTTGTGCGTTGGCGCCGACGCTGACCAGGGCCAGCGTCAGAGCCACCAGGGTTGACCGGAGTGCGACACCCCTTGTACTGCTACTGCATTTCATCGTTACTGCCATCCTCTCTCTCAATCCAGCTCAGCCTGTACGGCCCGTTAGTCGTTACCACTGGCCACCGTGTTGGGCACGGTCTCCGGTGCCCAGCACAACGGACAGCCGACGTCGTAGTCATTCTTGTCCTTCAGCAGGGCACGGCGCTCGGCCATTTCCGCCTGAAACTGCTCCTCGGTGAGACTCACCGAGTAGCCCAGGTCGATAAACATGTTGGTTACCGAACGGCGTCCCGCCCCGGACCAGTTGCGCGGATCCGCCAGGTTGGGGTTGTTGGCGGTGGTGTCCATGTAGGCGATGGTGTGCAGGATGGTGCCCTTGGGCAGCAGCGGTGCCTTGTCGTCTTCATAGACGTACTGCTTCACCCAGTTGTGATCGTAGCCGACACAGTTGAGGGTGAAGATATTGTGGCCCCAGATTGCCTCCATGCACATGCGTACGCCGGGCGCGTGCAGGTGCGGTTCGAAGGCCATGATCTTGGTGTGCTCTTCAAGCACCACGTAGTTGTGCACTTCCTGCCCGGCCCGGTTGGGGACGATATCCAGGTCGATGCCATTCCCGGTGCGGGGTCCGCGCCGGGTGTACGCGGGTTCATAGCCGCGGGGAAAGAAGGTAAACCCGAACTCCAGGTAACCGGTGGTTTCACGGCCGTTGGAGTGCAGGTGAGCGGCGCCAAGGTGCAGCGCGGAGTTGGCCGCCAGCAGGCGGCCTGCCTTTTCAGAAAAGATATCCGCGTTGCGGCCTACCTCGTGAATCGGCCAGCTGACCCGAGTGTCCTGATCGATGGCTGAGCCTTCCTCGTTGAGCACGCCACTGGAGTAGGTCATGTGGTGGAAAATATAGCGCCCACCGACGGTGCTGGTGCCCAGGTCGGCGGGAATGTCGTTGACTTCGCGCACTTCCACGGACTTGACGTAGCGGTCCTCGGTGAGTCCGGTGGGTACCAGGCCGATGTCGCCCCACCAGTCAGGCCCCACGGCAGGCCGGGTCATGTCCCGGCTGCGCAGTACCAGATCCGGTTGACCCAGGGTCCATTCATTGCCCTCGGCCCACACCAGTGGCTCCGGGGCATTGGCCGGATCACCCTGGGGCGCGCCGTTGCTGGCCCAGGCCTGGATCATGGCCAGTTCCAGGTCGGACAGCGAGTAATCGTCCTTGAAACCGTCGATGCCGATGTTTTTTTCCACGTAGAATGGCGGCATGGCGCCCATGCGGTCCCGGATCGCGGTTTTGTACATGATCACCGGTGCCCAGGGCCTGACCTCCTCGTAGGTACGCAGTGACATGGGACCACCGCCACCGGGACGATGACAGTTCTCACAACTGCGCTGCAGAATCGGCGCGATGTGATCGGCAAACGTCACGGTAGCGGGATCAATGCCCCAGTCGGCAATATCATAGTAATGGGGCTCATGGTCTGCCAGCACGGCATTGTGGGCCTGGCCCAATACCGCCAGCGGCAGGAACAGAGCAGTAATTGCAATAAGGAATTTGGTGCGCATTTCAGACTCTCCCTGAGTTAGCCTGTGTTGTGTTCTGATTCGAATCGGAACGATAATAAATGTGTTGCGATATGTGTGCGACGCGTTGTTACAAATGACCGGAGAGCGATAAACGCTTCATCGCAGTGCCTTCGTGTTCCGGTGCCGGGTAGTGTGGTAACACAATTCGCTGAAAATGAACGAGCAATGGCATCTCAGCGGAAGCCCGTCTTTCACCGTTGAAGTAGACCATGATTACCAGGGAAAAACTTCCGAATAGGTGACAAACCTGAGTAATTTCACGCATTATCAGGAAGGGGCAAGGATGACGAACCAGCAGCCCCTGAACCCGGGACTGCTGGCACGCCCGTTCAGCTGGATGGCGCTTACATGGATTTCGCGCCAGAAACTTCATCTCCTGGTGTTATTGCCGCGCTGGAATTAGAGAGAATCCTGAATTTTCGCTTGAAGATCCTCAATGAACCTGACCATTTACGCACTCAGTTTTCTCACGATTTCCCAGCTTCTGCTCACCGGGCTGTATAACCTGGTCTTCTCCCGTGACCGGGCCATCAGGTTCTTGATGTCACTTTTGTGTCTGTGCCTGATTGCGGCGGTAATCTCAATGGCTGCACCCTTTACCACCGGGACCTCCTTCGAGTACCTGTTAAATCGGTTTACCCTGGCAACGCCTGCGGTACTCTGGTTGACGGCTCGCCATTTCTTCGACGACTCCCGCAGGATACCGGTATGGATGTGGGTGATTCTGTTGTCCTATCAGATCGCTCGTGCCATCAGCCCCTTTCTCTTTCCGGAGCAAAGCGAGGCGTTCGGCCTGGTGGCGCAATTATCATACCCCATCATGCTGGGCCTGATCGTTCATGTAATTGTCATCGCGCTGCGCGGCAGGTCAGTCGACCTTGTTGAGCCGAGGCGACAGTTACGCGTCCCGGTTTCCGTTGGTCTGAGCGTCATACTGGCGATCATCCTGGTACTTGCCTTGATTGTCTCGTTACTACCGTCCGAACAGTCGGCGGTGTATTGGGAACTGAGCGTACTGGCCAGCCTGACCATGCTGTTCCTGTTCGTACTGTCAGTTAATCTGGCCACCTGGAGCATTTTTGATCAGCTGATGGCCGCGCTAGATGAATCCAGTTCACCGCAATCATCCATGCCAGATGAATCCAGCGCATTGGAAACAGCTGGACCTGATGCGGACAAGACCCATGAATGCACCAGTCCGCGGGTCCTGAACAGAATTACAGCACTGATGAACGAGGAAATGCTCTACCGTCGCTCCGATCTCACAATCGGCGAATTGGCCAGCAGGGTATTCGTTGGTGAACACCGACTGCGTAAGTTCATCAACAAGGAGATGGGCTACCGCAATTTCAATCAGTTTCTGAATCAATACCGTGTTCGGGATGCCCAGAAACTGTTATTGACCGCGCCGCAGACCCCGATCAGTACCATCGCCATGGACGTAGGCTATGCCTCGCTTTCATCGTTCAACAAGGCGTTCAAGGAGATCACCGGCGTGACTCCCTCCAATTTCAGGAACAACGAAGGCCGGATCGGCACCGAGCGTCCCGAAAATCCTGAGATCCAATCCGGCGGTACCAGCACCTGACGATG
>Ga0070727_10000794_pt1 | contig 36389 bp, 40 predicted proteins | sample tdAd472_FD_66722 | JGI IMG/M metagenome (GOLD analysis project Ga0070727, IMG submission 66722) | Marine sediment microbial communities from the Atlantic coast under amendment with organic carbon and nitrate - tdAd47.2 | ecosystem: Environmental > Aquatic > Marine > Coastal > Sediment | place... | reverse complement strand
AATATTTCGTAATAATCCTCCTTCATACAGTTTTAGTTTCCAACAACAACTTTTGGATGTCTTATAATGCGGTCTCCAAGCTTGAACCCTTTCTCCACGACATCTATGATTTTCCCTTTCATTTTTTTGTCTGGTGCGGGTATTTGCGTGATGGCATCGTGCACTTCGGCATCAAATGTATCCCCCGCTTTTACCTCAACTTGCTCCAGACCTTTGTTCTTCAAGGTTTCTTTGAACTTATTACTAATAAGCTCCACTCCTTGGAACATTTCTTTATCATCGGATTTGGAAAGTTCTTTTAGTGCACGATCAAAATCATCCATAACAGGAAGCAACGATACGATGACTTCTTGTCCTGCCGTTTTGAACAAATCCATCCGTTCCTTGGAAGTTCTTCTTTTGTAGTTTTCAAACTCGGCAAAGAGCCTAAGAAATTTTTCCTTTTCTTTTGCCAAATCTTCGCGTAGTTTTTCTTCCTCGGAAATCTCTTCTTGGCTTTCCCCTGCGCTATTGGTTTCTATATTTTCATCGTTCAGCTCAGTACTCTCTTCGGTTCGCCCTTTTCCAGGCTCATCTTCCATTTCCTCAACCTTACTTTTATTGCTCATGTTCCATTGTTTTATTCCGCTTTGAAGTGGCAAAAGTACTGCCAATTGTATAAAAATGTCAAAATGTCACCGCAAAACATAAAAAAAACCGCCAGCGGCGGTCTTCGGTCATTTAAATAGTGCTAAAAACACTCCATTTTATGCTTTAACAGATGCAGGAACGCTTTCTTTCCCTGGTCCGTATATATTTTGTAATGCTTGGCAGACATTCACATACTGAAAAGAAAATCCTTCTTCTTCTATTTTTTTACTACTCACTCTTTGGCTTGCCAACAGCAATGTTGACATCTCGCCCAAAATTGCTTTTAAAAGGAAAGCCGGCACATTAGGCAACCACAGGGGCTTCTCCAAAGTGTTGGCCAATTCCTTTGTCAATTTATTATTGGTGACCGGATTGGGAGCCACACCGTTGTATATTCCTCTGAGGTTGTTTTCCACCGCAAAGGCAAACATTTGTGCTAAATCTTCAATATGTATCCAAGACTGCCACTGCTCTCCACTCCCTATGGGTGCGCCAACAAAGTTTTTTACGGGCATGGCCATTTTGGGCAGTGCGCCACCGTCTTTCGCCAGTACCAAGCCAATCCTGATTTTGGCCACATCTACCCCTATTTCTTCAAAAGTTGCTGCCTCAGCTTCCCATTTGCTGACCACTTCACCCAAAAAACCATCATCAACCTTGGAGGTGCTTTCTTCAAAATAATCTGAAATGGAATCTGGATAAATACCGATAGCGGAAGCCGAAACCATACATTCCACTACCGTATTGTCGGACTGTTCCAATCCTTTTCTCAAAGTTTGCAAACTGTTTGTCCTACTGTTAAGTACTTTCTTTTTGTGTTGGGGAGTCCAACGCTTGGCTATACTTGCACCGGCCAAATTGATGATAGCCTGTACATTTTCAAAACACTTCAGGTCTATCTCACCTTTGGTGGGGTCCCAATAAAAACCTTGGAAATCCTCTGTAGATTCAATCTTATCTTTACTTGTTGTCAAATAATTTACAGGAATGCCTTTTTGGTGCAACACCTTTACTATGGCCTGTCCAATCATTCCTGTAGCTCCTGTTATCAACACCTTCATACTGTCATTTTATACAAAGTTATAGGTTTAATCGACTGTTGATCAGACCTTAATTTAGGTTTAACATATTTGTTCATATTTTAAACCCATTTATGACACCAAAGGCCATTTCCTTAACAGAACATTGGCAACTATAATGGTTTTGTGGCCCTTAGCATTTCTCTTTTGCCCGGAGGACCCGGCAATCTTTCAACATTAAATCCAACCGCTTGCATAGCACGGCGTACACTACCTTTTGCTGCATACGTAACCAAAATTCCATTTGGTTTTAATGCGCGAAACATTTTTAAAAATATTTCCTCGGTCCAAAGCTCAGGTTGCACCCTTGCCCCAAAGGCATCAAAATAGATAAGGTTGAACAAGTTTTCTTCATCAACCTCCCTAAAGTCCCTTTTTTGTTTCAAAAGTGAAAAATCCGGGGTAATTGCTATCGTTTTTTCCCAAGAGGAATTATGCATTTTTTGAAAAGCTCCCTTTTTATCATCAAAGCCCAATTGCACACAATATTGCAATGCTGCAACTTCTTCCATGGAAACAGGATAAGCGTCTACCCCCACATAGTTTACATTTAAATCATGTTTGGGTGCTTCTGCAAGGGTAATCAGGGCATTGAGTCCCGTTCCAAAACCTACCTCCAACAGGTCTATTTCTTCATTTTGAAAGAGCCGCAAACCATGTTCGATAAAAACATGGTAAGCTTCTTGTACGGCACCGTGTTTGGAATGGTATTGTTCGTCCCAATCCTCTATTTGAATGGTCTTGGAACCATCCCCTGTCGTAATTATTTTTCTTTTCAAGGTTGATCGGCAATCAAAACGCCGTCCGCTTCAAACCTTAGCGTTTTCTTGGGAGCGGTTATTTGGGCCAACTCATCTTCCGAAGCTCCTTCGTCTTCAGCGTAATGTTTTTGGTCTTCCACCGACATTTCTTCATAAAAGGCGGCTCCGTTCATCACCACCTTTTTTCCAGCGGCGTCTTTGGGAACAAAAAACCCATAGTCCTTAAAACGAACAAAAACCTGTTCATCGGACTCCAATTGCACCTTCATCCAGCAACCTTTGGCTTGACAAACTTCCTTGATCTCGCCAACGATTTGGGTCTGCAAGGAATCCTTGCCCGTAATCCCATCAAAAGGGGCCGAGGTTTTGGAAGCTTTTCCTGATATTTTAAATTCTTCTCCAAAATAATCGCCCTGAATAGTTTCTTGTTTACAGGAAACCATCAAAATACCAACTAAAAAAACAGTAGTGAAAGTGTTAAAAATCTTCATTATTGATAACATTTAAGAAATTGTAGGTTAAGTATTGCTTTTTGATTTACGAAATGTCCAAAACTAACAATAAATAGCTAATTTTATCACGGTAAATGTAAGTGATATGGAAACAATGGTTAACAAAATTGCCATAGAAAAGACTAAATCCTCCAAAATCCATGATGTGGATTTTGACAATCTTTCCTTTGGAAGTGTCTATTCCGACCATATGTTGGTCTGTGATTACAAGAATGGTGAATGGTCCGAACCTAAAGTGGTTCCCTACCAACCGATCACGCTAGATCCTTCTGCAAAAATTTTCCATTACGGGCAATCCATTTTTGAAGGCATGAAAGCGTATAAGGACGAAAATGGGAAAGCTTGGTTGTTTAGACCTGAAGAAAATTGGAAACGATTGAACAAATCGGCAGAAAGATTGGCCATTCCACAAATACCCAAAGCGTATTTTATGGAGGGACTCAACACACTGATTCAAGTGGAGAATGACTGGATTCCACAAAACCCAGGGAGTTCCTTATATATTAGACCTTTTGTTTTTGCCTCCGGAAAAGGATTTCACGCTTCGCCGGCAGATGAATACAAATTTATAATCGCCTGTGCCCCTTCTGGAGCCTATTTTTCCGGAAAGGTAAAAGTCCTGATTGAAGAAACGTACTCCAGAGCTGCAAATGGTGGGGTTGGATACGCCAAGGCCGGTGGTAATTACGCAGGTCAGTTCTATCCAACAAAATTGGCTGTGGACAAAGGGTATCAACAAGTAATCTGGACGGATGACAACACCCACGAGTTTATTGAGGAAGCTGGTGCAATGAACGTTTTTATTCGCATCAACGACACTTTGATTACAGCTCCAACCAGCGACCGTATCTTGGATGGGATTACACGTAAAAGTATTTTGGACATCGCCAAGGATGAGGATATTAAAACCGAGGTGCGTAAAATTTCCGTTCATGAATTGGTGAAAGCCGCTGAAAATGGTTCGCTAAAAGAAATGTTTGGGGCAGGTACCGCTGCGGTGGTCTCCCCAATCTCAGGCTTTGGCTACCAAGGCAAGGATTATGACCTTCCGGAATTGGAGGAAAGCTATGCTTCTTTTTTAAAGAAAAGAATCACAGACATTCAATACAATCGGGCTGAAGATAAATTTGGATGGCGCCGCGAGGTGGTCATTTAGTAATAAAAGCTGTCTAAAAAGTTGATTTTCGTCAACCTGAACTTGTTTCAGGTTCTCATAAAGATTCATTTATAAGTATGATGAGATTCTGAAATAAATTCAGAATGACTTGTTTTAACACTTTCTAGACAGTTTTTTATTTATCTATAATGGTCTGTATATTCGGTTTAAAATAATTTGGGCCTTTTAGTACCTTTCCATCCTCTCGGTAAATGGGTTTGCCATTCGCTCCCAATTTGCTCATATTGCTCCGCTGAATCTCTTCAAAGACTTCTTCTATTTTGTATTGCATTCCATGCTCCAAGATGGTACCGCATAAAATGTAGAGCATATCGCCCAGTGCATCGGCCACTTCGACCAAATCGTTATTGTTGGCGGCCTCCAAATATTCACGGTTCTCCTCGTCCATCAAATTAAAACGAAGTTTGTTCTTTTCCTTCCCCAAATCAGCCTTTGGCTTTTGTTCAACTCCGAGGCCAAAAGAATTGTGGAAGAGCTCCACAGCTTTAATTTTACTTTCCATTACACTTATTTGATTTAGCTTTGCATAAAAATATAAAATATGTTCAGTACCGGACAGTTGATTTTTGCAGCCCTATTCTTTGTCGCCTTCGTAACAATTGTCATTTTAACCTATAAGAAAGACAAAAAACTGCACCAAAAAAATTATAAAGGTGTTATTTGGATTCTGGTTTCCTTCATAACTTTTATAATTATCCTCTTTATTATTAAATACTTCCTTAAAAATTAACTTCGAAATTACAGTAACCACAAAAATCTTTCTTTTCACAACAATAGCACGGTCCAGATTTCGTTCTTATAGGAAAAACCGTACTTTTGTTTAACATTAATTTAGCACCTAACCTGAATGACTGTATTTTTTAGTATTCTTTTTGTTCTGCTTGCTGTAAACGCCGTGCTGTTGATTTTCAGCGTCAATGGAGCCAAGGAAAGATTCACAAAACCGATACAACGGATTTCCGAAACCTCAACCACTAAATTTTTCCCCCGTGAGGCTATAGAAACCGAGTACAAAGAAGCGGTTTAGTTTGTATCTTTAAGGCATGAAACAGGCCTTTCTTGTTTTTTTGGGCGGGGGATTTGGAAGCGTTATACGCTATTGGATTTCCAAACCACTCAACCCTCTTTTTCACAATTTCTTTTTAGGGACGTTTCTCGTCAATGTTATAGGTTGCCTACTGATCGGTCTTTTTTTGGGACTGACCGCAAGAGGCAATGTTATCTCCTCCAATAATACGTTATTTCTTGCTACCGGATTTTGCGGTGGCTTCACCACTTTTTCTGCATTTGCTTTTGAAAAGCATTCCTTACTAAAGAACGGCGACTTTCTTAATTTGGCCATTTATCTAATTTCCAGCATAGGCATCGGTGTTTTGGCCGTTGTTTTGGGATTATGGATCGCTAAACATATTTAGTTGTTATAAATTTCATTTTTTTAGTTAAAATTTGTTAAAAACCGAACATTTATCGGTTTTTAAGCGCATAATCTTGCGAAAAATTAACTTTCAGAAGCTGAATGTTAAATTAAAATCACCAAATACACAACAAACATTAATTCTAAATTAAATACCCCTAATATTTAGGGGGTGTTTTTCTTATACCCGTAAAAATAGCCACACACCCCTTTCATTTTAACGGTATCCCTTTTTATCCTATATATTTGAATCATCAATTAACTACTTAATTATGAAAAAAGTCGAGGCAATTATTAGAAAATCCAAATTTGATGAGGTAAAAAAAGCCCTGCATCAAATTGAGGTCAACTTTTTTAGTTACTGGGATGTAACCGGAGTTGGAAATGAGAAACAAGGGCATGTCTATCGTGGCATATCGTACAGCACTAGCGATATACAGCGAAGGTATTTGGTAATCGTGGTTAGCGATGACTTCCTGGAAAAAACCGTAAACGTTCTTTTGGACACTGCAAGTACCGGTAACGTTGGTGATGGGAAAATTTTCGTCTCCGATGTTATGGAAGCGTACAGAATCAGAACCAAGGAAAGCGGAAGCGCCGGAATCAACTAACATTAATAGCCAAAAAACTTAAAAACTTTAGATTATGATTATTCAAGAACAAGAAGCGATAGATAAAGCCGTGGAAGCCATAACTGGCGACATGGGTGCATTGTGGATTACCCTTGCGGCCATTCTGGTGTTTTTTATGCAGGCAGGGTTCACATTGCTGGAAATAGGTTTTACCCGTAGCAAGAACACTGGTAATATTATTATGAAAAACGTAATGGACTTGGCCGCTGGTTCGGTTTTGTTCTGGGCAGTTGGGTATGCCATTATGTACGGAAGCGACTTAGTAGGTGGAGGATTTTTCAGGTCCAGCCCATCCGATCAAGGATATTTCTTTTTTAGCGCTGATGATTGGCACAACCTGTTTTTCCAAACAGTATTCTGTGCCACAGCAGCTACTATTGTGTCGGGAGCCATTGCAGGAAGGACCAAATTTTCAACCTATTTGATTTTCTCTGCTGTCCTTACCACATTAATCTACCCAATTTCAGGTAGTTGGTATTGGCCATTTGATGACGATGCATGGTTAAATACCGCAGGATTTGTCGATTTTGCCGGTTCTTCCGTTGTACATGCCGTTGGTGGTGCCGCTGCATTGGTAGCTGCCATTTTGGTAGGCCCAAGAATTGGAAAGTACGTAGACGGTAAAGCGCAGGCAATACCAGGTCACAATATGGCCTTTGGTGCCTTGGGTGTATTTATCCTTTGGTTAGGATGGTTCGGGTTTAACGGTGGTTCCCAATTGGCGTGGGGAGGCGACGATACTATCGGTGCCACAAGTGTTATCATAAACACCAACCTAGCCGCAGCCATTGGTGCCATTGGAGCCCTGTTTTTTACTTGGGCCAGATATGGTAAAGCAGATATTTCCATGACATTGAACGGTGCTTTGGCCGGTTTGGTAGGTATTACTGCCGGGTGTGGTTCCGTAAACGCTTGGGGAGCTCTTGCCATTGGTTTGCTATGTGGTATCGTAGTGGTAATATCCATAGAATTTATCGATAAAAAACTTAAGATTGACGACCCAGTAGGTGCCATTTCCGTTCACGGAGTTTGTGGGTTCCTAGGAACCGTACTTATCGGTCTTTTTGCACTGGACGGTGGATTGTTTTACGGTGGTAGCGGAAAACTGCTTTGGGTACAGACCTATGGATCATTGGCTTACATAGTTTGGGCAGCCGTTGCATCCTTTATAGTACTTTTCATATTGAAGAAAACTATTGGATTGAGAGTATCCGAAAAAGAGGAAGTCGAAGGTTTGGATATCCACGAACATGGTGTGGAATCTTATCCAGAACACATTTCTCAAGACAAATAAAACAAGTCTTTCAAACTCACAACAAGATTGTAAAAAAGGAACGGAGCGTTCTGCCAAACGCTCCGTATAATAACCTTTTCAATCAAACTCACATTTATTACAACTAACTGTCCTTCGCAAAAGCGCTAAAAGGACAACTTTAAACGATTATGATATGAAAACGATTATAAATACAAATTTCGTAAAATTTTTGGCTATCGCCATCATTTCAATGGTAACTTTCTCTGTCACCGCACAGGAGGAGGAAGAATCAAAGTTTAGTCTTAGCGGATCTGTTGATGCTTATTACAGAACAACCACAAAAGATGGAGGAGAAGCTGACACAGCAACCTTTACATCATTTGCAAACCAAACAGGTTTTGCATTGGGTATGGCCAATTTAATAGGTACCTACGATATGGGAGATACCGGTGTTGTGGTTGATTTGGTTTTTGGACCAAGAGGCACCGAAGCTACTTTTAACAACGACGTACTCAATGGTATCATCAATCAGGCATATGTATATTGGAATGTTTCCGAAAGCACTACATTGACCATGGGGCGTTTCAACACCTTTTTGGGGTATGAAGTAATCGCTCCACAAGCAAACTTCAATTATAGTGTTTCATATTTGTTTTCGAACGGACCATTTTCCCACTTGGGTTTAAAAGCTGATTTTACGTTATCCGATGACGTAAGTTTAATGCTTGCTGTTATGAACCCTTGGGATACCAACGACATCAGTGATACTGGCGAGTACTCTTTAGGTGGTCAGTTGGGCTTTTACGGTCAATTCTTGAACCTATACTACGATAGCGGAAAAAGCGGTGGTCTTGGTTTTGAAATCGATTATACCGGTGGATTTGATCTTACTGAAGATTTTTTCTTTGGAATCAATGCGGCTTACAACGACAACTCGGAGACAGGAACTGGCTTCTATGGCGCGGCCATTTACCCACAGTACACGATGTCTGATAGTTTTGCCGTTGGGCTTCGTGGAGAATATATGACGTTTACCGACGATACTGTTGATGACGATTCTCCTGTTCTTGGACTTACCTTGACCGGCAGCTTTACCAAGGATAACCTTATCATCAAACCTGAGATTCGTTTGGATAGCTGGGGGAATGATATAGAACCTTATAACGACGGCGATGGAGCCTTTACCAGCAATCAATCTTCCTTCTTGATTGCTGCGATCTACTCCTTCTAAAAAAGGGTATATGATCTAAAAAAGCCTTATTCCAATAGGATTAAGGCTTTTTTTAATCCTTGTTAAAATTTTTCACTCCTGCTCTCACTTTAGTTCTCAAATAATTTTGCCTTGGCACTAGAGGGCAGGAGTACTTTTTGTTATAAACACAGTAAGGATTGTATGCCTTGTTAAAATCAATCACCAAAGTATCGCCTTCGGGAATGGTCAGATCAATGTACCTTCCACCTCCATAAGTTTCTTCACCATTGGTATTGTCCAGAAAAGGCAAAAACAGATAATCCTCATATCCTTCATCATCCATTAAATCCAAACTTTGGTAAACCTCCAATTGGTGCTCGGCTCCATTCAACGTAAAATGAGCGATGCCATAAACCACTTCTTGTGTTTGTAGATCTGTTGTGGTGGGCATTAAAAATGGTTCCGCATCCGGTGTACGTTCTAAACGTGCTTTTACAATGTAGGAAGTGTCTGGTGCAAAAAAATCGAGTCCTTCAAAATCCTTACGATATTTATCAGGTAAGGGAGATGAGTCGGGGTCTTTAAAGCTTTCATTTTGTTCCTCTTGGTACTCTAAAATATCTGCTACCAAGTCGGATTCAGTCCCAGCTTTCTTTTCTTCGTCGTGGTATTTTTTACCCTGTCCGCAGGCCATCAAAAAAACTACCAAAAATAGGATTGCATATTTCATTGCAAAGGATATTTATGCAAAAATACAGCTTATACCCGTTACAAGTGAATTATGAGATTAAGGACGGTTTTCATCCACTTTGATATCGTAACGGGCATCTTCCAAATATTTTGAAACAAGCTCGTTAAATTCCGGGGTAATGCGCAATAGTGCCGTATCCTCCAGACTGTAAAGTTTTTCCCTATCCTTGAAACCTTTTTTCAAAAGTTCCTCCATATAGAACAATGAAGTGCCGAAATCATCATTCTTTGCGCTAAGCGATATGGTTTTGAAATAATACTCAAAATTATCGGGCTCCAAAATTGTTTTCAGCATATACAAAAATGCCAATGCATCCTCATCAACCACCTCTTCAGATGCTATAATATTGATATTGTCCTCCGCCAAAGCATTTACAAATCCTTTTAACCGATGCCCCATCTGCCTTTCATAAGGTTTTGAACCCGAGATAAATTTATCTATCTCCCCCATTTGATGGTTCCACCAACCCAAATTGTTAAAGTTATAGGTATATACATCCTCCTCCATATAATATTGATAATCTTCCTTCAGCATAGATTCTTTTAAAAAGGCCGCATTCTCCGCTCTTTTCATTGTTTTATAATCCCTATCCCTACGAAGATCTCGCTGTACCGTTCTCAAGGAGTCCATATTTTTAAATATTCCATATATCGACATCATTTCGGTCATGTGCTGTTCCACCCATAATAAATCACCAATACCTTTCAACTGATTTATCTTTTCCAAATCCTCTTGATACGCTTTTTCAATATAGGATGAATCTTGTGGAATCCATTTTCGACCCATGGCATCCAAGGTAAAAAGCTGCATTGCCTTTGCCAAATAGGAAACACCTGGCCATTCACCATTTCCATCGTACAACAACACCTGATTTGGAAACTTATAGCGATCTAAAAGTTTGGTATCCGTGAGCATAAAAGGGTAATTAAAGTTCTCCTTATTTACAACACCTACAAAATGGAATGGTTTTTTAACGTTGATCAATTCACTGTTGGCCAGTGAAGCACCAATTGACATGGTACCCCTGACTCCATTGATCAACACGGGTACCAAGCTTGCAAACTGGCCTCCTGCATCTTCGCCGGCAGCATAAATTCTATCTACATGAATAGGCAACAAACTAGTCACTTTTTGAATTGCCTGACCAGTTATGACCATGTTTTTGGTTAAAGAAATACTATCGATAAGCTTGGGTGCGGCCAAAACATACCCTTCTTCCTCAGCAGCTATGGTAAACATGGAAAGCGCCTTTTTTTCGTTCCCTTCCGTATCGGTCACAACGAGTAGCGGCCATTTTTTATCCATTGAGAATGCTTTGGGAACATAGATGGAATACGTGTTTTCAATAGAATCATTGATTGGAAGATTTTCAATGATCTCCCCTTTTTTTAAAACCAATTGTTGTGAGAAGACGGAAATTGCACAAAAAAAGGTCAGAAAGGTCAGTAAGTATATCTTTTTCATAATTCTAATTTCGCAAAAATCTAGCCAAAGTCTGTATATAAATTATCAATTTAACGATTAAATCATTTACCTGTCCTACTTTTTTTGATAGGTGAGTTGGCCACAACATTGGACAGCACAATATGGGTCCTGCATTCCCCGTACACGATAAGTTCATCAATAAATTTTTCCAAATGGGACTGATCTCGAAGCACCACTTCCATGATGATATTTTCGTTACCGGTAATCCGATAGCAATTCACCACTTCTTGAAAAGTCTTGACCTTGTCCAAAAAAGGCTTGAGCTTACCCATAAAAGCGCGCAACATAATTATGGCTTTCAACTGATATCCGGCCTCAACATAAGAGATAGAGGCACTGTAACGCTCAATAATACCAAGGTCTTCCATCTTTTTCACACGCTCCGCAACTGCAGGTGGTGTGAGCCCTATTTTCCTTCCAATATTGGCAAAAGATTCCCTCGCATTCTTTTGTAAATGATTTAGGATTTGCCAATTCAAGTCATCTATCTTCATTTATAAAGAAATTTACCACTATTTTTTTGTTTTCAAAAGTAAAATCTAATAATAGCTTTACTAACAAAAGTAAATAAATTTAATTCGTGCGTAATTTTATGAAACAAAATTGCTATGAAAAAATGGAGAAAAATGCTCTCAACTCCTTAGGTGTATACCGTAAATCTTTGGCGCTTCGCGATATGAGCGAAGCTGTGGCTGCATATTTTACGCAGAACAGGGAAATACTGTCTCTACGTAAAATCGATTCCTTCAGAGATGACATTTCCAAATCCCTTTTAACAGATGCCGATTTGATCACCAAAGAGGTGGAACAAGCTGCACTCAGCAATTGCTATTCCTCAAGAATGAGGAGCCTTTCCTATGTAAATATTATGACCCGTAACATCTTGGCCTATTGCAATGGTCTGGAACGGGACGGCGTTAAGGAAAAAGAATACCTAAACCTTCTTAGAAAAGAGATTCGCATATTCCGGGTCTCCTTTAAAAAATGGAGAAAGTCCTTGATCAGTAAGAACGATTGATTCTCTTCCTACATATTTCTTCGGTACTGCCCCCCTACTTGGAACAAGGCTCTGGTTATCTGGCCCAGTGAACAATATTTAGCGACCTCCATCAACTTTTCAAAAATATTTTCATTGTTGGTCGCCACTTCTTGTAGTTCGGCCAGTTGTTTTTCTGCTTCTTTTTCTTCCCTTTTATGCAGGTTCTGCAAGGTTTTTATTTGATTTTCCTTTTCGGTCTCCGTAGCTCTAATTACCTCCGCGGGCAAAATCGTGGGAGACCCTTTTGAACTCAAAAATGTGTTCACACCAATTATCGGATATTCACCTGAATGCTTCAAGGTTTCATAATGGAGGCTCTCTTCTTGTATTTTGGAACGCTGATACATGGTTTCCATAGCGCCCAGTACACCGCCACGTTCTGTAATTCTATCAAACTCCATTAAAACGGCCTCTTCCACCAAGTCCGTCAACTCTTCGATAATAAATGACCCTTGTATCGGGTTTTCGTTTTTGGCCAATCCCAATTCTTTATTAATGATCAATTGAATGGCCATGGCCCTACGCACCGATTCTTCGGTCGGCGTGGTAATGGCCTCATCATAGGCATTGGTATGCAACGAGTTACAGTTGTCATAAATCGCATACAAAGCTTGAAGCGTTGTACGGATATCATTAAAGTCAATTTCTTGCGCGTGCAAACTTCTTCCCGAGGTCTGGATGTGGTATTTCAACATCTGCGCCCTTGGGTTGGCGCCATACTTCTCTTTCAAAGCTTTGGACCAAATCCGTCGAGCTACACGACCAATAACGGCATACTCTGGATCTACACCGTTGGAAAAGAAGAACGAAAGATTGGGACCAAATTTGTTGATGTCCATTCCACGGCTCAAATAGTACTCCACGTAGGTAAACCCATTGGAAAGCGTGAATGCCAATTGGGTAATCGGGTTAGCGCCCGCCTCTGCAATATGGTAACCGGAAATGGAAACGGAATAGAAATTACGAACCTGTTGTTCAATAAAATATTCCTGCACATCTCCCATCAGTCTGAGGGCAAACTCCGTTGAAAAAATACAGGTATTCTGTGCTTGATCCTCCTTTAAAATATCGGCCTGAACGGTCCCACGAACTTGGCTCAGAGTCTTTACCTTTATTTCTTCGTAAACATTTTTGGGCAACACTTGGTCTCCTGTAACACCCAAAAGCATCAATCCGAGACCATTGTTCCCTTCGGGAAGCTCTCCGTAATATTTGGGCTGTGCCACCCCTTTCTCTTTAAAGATGGTTTTTATTTTGTCCTCGACCCTTTTCTGTAGACCATTTTCTTTAATGTATTTCTCGCAGTTCTGATCAATGGCAGCATTCATAAAAAAGGCCAAAAGCATCGGTGCGGGACCATTTATGGTCATACTCACCGAAGTCATCGGGCTGCTCAAGTCAAATCCTGAGTATAATTTTTTGGCATCATCCAAACAGCAAATGGAAACCCCTGCATTACCAATCTTTCCATAAATATCTGGTCGATGGTCTGGGTCGTTTCCGTACAGCGTCACCGAATCAAAAGCTGTGGACAACCGCTTGGCGGGCATATCCATACTCACATAATGGAAGCGGCGATTGGTACGTTCTGGACCACCTTCGCCCGCAAACATTCTTGTTGGGTCCTCCCCTTCTCTTTTAAAAGGATACAAACCGGCCGTATATGGAAATTCGCCAGGTACATTTTCCTGTAAAATCCATTGTAGAACATCGCCCCAAGCTTGATATTTGGGCAAGGATACTTTTGGAATCTGACTATGCGAAAGTGATTCGGTATGCGTTTGTATTTTGACTTCTTTGTCCCGTACCTTAAAGGAATATATTTCGGCCTTGTAGCGACTTACTTTTTCTTTCCATTTTAAGATAGCTTTCCAGTTATGTGGATTCAAGTGCATCTTTATCCTGTCAAACTCCTTGATGAGCAGCTTCACCAATGCCTTGGATTCCTCATTTTTGATGTTGGATTCAATTGCTTCTTCATCCAAGCCTGACTTATCCAAAAACAATTCTTCCGCTTGTTCTTGGTCCATTTCCAAAGTAGAAGCTAATGTCAAAAAGATACCATAAAGCTTTTGGGCTATTTTGGATTCCTCTTTGGCTCTGGCATCATAACCTCTATTGTTTTCGGCAATTTCTGATAAATATCGGGTGCGTGCTGGCGGAATCACGTAGATTTTCTCCGCCATTTCCTGGGTGATTTCAATGATAGAATTCAATGTAGAACCCGCTTTTTCAACCAAAGTATCCATCACCATTTTATAGAGGTTGTTCATTCCTGGGTCGTTGAACTGCGAAGCAATGGTTCCAAAAATGGGCAGTTCATCTTCATTGGTGTGCCACAACCCATGGTTACGGGCATATTGTTTCTTTACATCACGAAGCGCATCAAGTGCTCCTCTTTTATCAAACTTATTGATGGCAACGATATCCGCAAAATCCAGCATATCAATCTTCTCCAATTGGGTAGCTGCACCAAATTCGGGGGTCATTACGTAGAGCGAAACATCGCTATGTTCCAAAATTTCGGTATCGGACTGACCAATTCCTGAAGTTTCTAGGATAATTAGGTCATATTTTGCAGCTTTTAGCACTTGAACTGCCTCCGAAACGTGTTTGGATAAGGCCAAATTGGATTGGCGCGTGGCCAAAGAGCGCATATAGACTCTTTCGTTATTGATGGCGTTCATTCGGATTCTATCCCCTAAAAGCGCCCCTCCCGTTTTTCGTTTGGATGGGTCCACAGAAATAATTCCAATATTTTTATCTGGAAAATCCATCAAAAACCGTCGGACCAATTCATCCACCAAACTGGATTTACCTGCTCCCCCAGTACCCGTAATTCCCAAAACGGGTACATTGGTCTGTCTTTTAGCTATGATTGACTCAAATCTCTCATATTCTTCGTGACGGTTCTCCGCCAAAGAAATCAAACGAGCCAAAGTATTGGTATGCTTCTTTTCCAATTCGCTTTCCAAGGATTTTTCTTTAGAAAGGTCCAAATCAGGTACGGCAGTATCACAACGCTCCACCAAATCATTGATCATCCCCTGAAGCCCCATTTCCCGGCCGTCATCTGGAGAATAAATTCGCTCAATACCGTAATCCATCAGTTCCTTTATCTCTTCCGGAAGGATGACACCACCACCTCCACCAAATATTTTGATGTGACCTGCTCCTCGTTCCTCCAACAAATCGAACATATACCTAAAATACTCATTATGCCCACCTTGATAAGAAGTCATTGCAATGGCATTGGCATCTTCTTGAATGGCGCAATCAACAACTTCGACCACACTCCTATCGTGCCCCAAGTGAATCACCTCAACCCCTGTGGCTTGGATAATCCTTCGCATAATATTGATGGCAGCATCGTGCCCATCAAACAGGGAAGCTGCAGTTACAATTCTGATTTTATGTTTTGGCTTGTAGGGTTTAATTTGTTCCATTTGCAATAAAAGGTCTGATTTTGCTCTGCAATTTACGGAAAATGCAATTGAAAAATGATTTTGATTAAGATTGCATAAAAAATAGTAAAACTTTGGGCATCCTTTTTTGAATACCATAATTTTATCGGCTCAATTATGTTCAATGAAACTGACCATTCTTATCAACTGCCCCGACCAATCGGGAATCATTCGTTCCGTCACCACCTTTATCCATCAGCAAAAAGGCAATGTGGTGTACCTTGACCAGCATGTGGACAAACAGGCAGGCGTGTTTTTTATGCGATTGAAGAGTGAGTTTGAACATAATCTGGATTTACCCAAATTCAAAAAAGAATTTGGACGTGAATTGGCGGAAAATTTTCATATGGAATGGGATGCTTATACGGATATGTACAGACCAAAAATGGCCATTTTTGTTTCTAAGTACAATCATTGTCTGTACGATTTGCTGAGCAGGTACAATTCTGGGGAACTTTCTGTTGAAATTCCCTTTATTTTAAGCAATCATAGGGATTTGGAATATGTGGCGGAGCAGTTCAATATTCCTTATTTTCATATTCCAGTGACCAAAGAAACCAAGGCAGAGGCCGAAGACAAACAATTGGAGCTTTTGGAACAGTACGGAGTTGATTTTATTGTTTTGGCGAGGTATATGCAAATAGTATCACCCAAGGTGATTGATGTATTCCCTCAAAAAATCATCAACATTCACCATTCGTTCTTGCCTGCCTTTGCCGGAGCAAAACCCTACCACGCCGCATTTAACAGAGGTGTTAAAATTATTGGGGCCACAAGTCATTATGTTACCGAAGATTTGGATGCAGGCCCCATTATAGAGCAAGATGTAACCACGGTATCACATACGCATTCCGTGAAGGATTTTATTGCAAAAGGACGGGATTTGGAACGTATTGTCCTTTCTCGGGCCGTGCAGCTTCATGTAGCTCGGAAAACGATGGTCTACAATAATAAAACAGTGATTTTTTCTTAATAAAAGATTACGTATCTTCTAAAAAACGAGTACAAACACAACATCAATCATCCCTAAAATGAATCAAGACTATATACAACCCAATCCATGGAGCATTATCGAAGAGGATTTTGACCAAGATCGCGTTAAATCTTCCGAAAGTCTCTTTAGTATAGGCAATGGAGCTATGGGACAACGTGCCAATTTTGAAGAATCCTATTCAGGCCCCAGTTTTCAAGGAAGTTATATCGGAGGGGTATACTATCCTGACAAAACCCGTGTGGGATGGTGGAAAAACGGTTATCCAGAATATTTCGCCAAGGTTATAAATGCCCCAAATTGGATAGGTATTGATGTAGAAATCGATGGAACGCCTTTGGATTTGAACACTTGTACACATATCAAAAACTTTAAGCGGGAACTTAATATGAAAGAAGGGTGGTACCAAAGAAATTTCGTCGCCACCACACCCAATAATATTGAAATAGCGGTTGTTGCCACCCGATTTTTGAGTCTGTCGCATGATGAAGTTGGAGCCATCAAATTTGAAATTACCCCGCTTAATTCTGATGCCAAAATTGTATTTAAACCTTATGTTGATGCAGGTATCACCAATGAGGACAGTAACTGGGATGATAAATTCTGGAATACCACCAATATCGAATCCGATAAAAACAGGGCCTTTATTGAATCGCATACCATGAAAACCCATTTTAATGTGTGCACCTTTATGCAAGCGCATTTGGTTTATGGTGATACATTGAAAGATACTCCCGATTCTTTAAACGAAAAGAAGCTTTCCATCGGTTTTGAATTCCATCAAAACGTAAAAAAGGGAGAAAAAGTAAGTTTTGTAAAGTTCGGAGGGTATACGGTAGACCGAAACCACGATGCCGACAAGTTAACACAAGCTGCCCATGATGCATTGGACCAAGTCTCTTCCCTAGGGTATGATGGACTTTTGGAGGAGCAGAAAAAAGCCTGGGCCCAGATTTGGGAAATGAGCGACATTACAATAGAAGGTGATGTTAAAGCACAGCAAGGGATACGCTTCAATATATTTCAACTGAATCAAACCTACACCGGAACAGATTCCCGATTAAATATTGGTCCGAAAGGGTTCACGGGCGAGAAATATGGCGGTAGCACGTATTGGGACACCGAAGCCTATTGTCTTCCATTTTATATGGCTACTAAAAATCAGGAAGTGGCTCGGAAACTGCTCAAATACCGCTACAATCATCTGGAAAAGGCCATTGAAAATGCCGAAAAGCTAGGTTTCAAAAATGGGGCTGCGCTCTACCCAATGGTTACTATGAATGGTGAAGAGTGCCATAACGAATGGGAAATCACTTTTGAGGAAATCCACCGTAATGGAGCCATAGCCTACGCCATTTACAACTATACAGAATACACCCAAGACTATAGCTACATTCCAGAAATGGGATTGGAAGTACTGATTGGAATTGCTCGTTTTTGGCAGCAACGGGTCAATTGGTCAGAACATCGCAAGAAATATGTAATGTTGGGCGTAACCGGTCCCAACGAGTATGAGAACAACGTCAACAACAACTGGTACACCAATTACCTTGCAAAATGGTGCCTGGATTACGCACTGGAACAATTGGAAGACGTTCGGCAAAATTATCCGAAGGATTACAAAAGAGTTTTGGAAAAGACGAAATTGGGCAACGATGAAACCGGCTTATGGAAAAAAGTCGCCGCCCATATGTATTTTCCATATTCCGAAGAACATGGGGTTTACCTTCAACAAGATGGATTCTTGGACAAAGACTTGGTCCGTGTGGCCGACCTCAATAAAAAAGAACGCCCCATCAACCAACATTGGAGCTGGGACCGCATTCTTAGGTCACCCTATATCAAACAAGCGGACACCTTGCAGGGGTTTTATTTCTTTGAAGACCATTTTACGGAGCAGGAACTGGAAAAGCACTTTGATTTCTACGAGCCTTTCACCGTTCATGAATCTTCGCTTTCACCCTGCGTTCACTCCGTACAGGCTGCCAAATTAGGCCGAATGGAGCAAGCCTACACATTTTACCTGCGAACTTCTCGATTGGATTTGGACGACTACAACAAAGAGGTCGAAGAAGGACTGCATATTACATCAATGGCAGGGACTTGGATGAGTATTGTAGAAGGATTTGGTGGTATGCGTGTTAGAGACGGTAAGCTTTGCTTTTCTCCAAAAATTCCTGAACAATGGGTTAGGTACTCCTTCAAAATTAATTTTAGGGACAGGGTTTTAAAGGTTACTGTTGCCCAAAACGGTGCAACCTTTACTATTGATGAAGGTGAAAGCTTAGAAATTCTTGTCAATGGTGAATCCATTATTTTGAATTAACCATTATTTATGTAGTTTCCCCATATATTATCACTCCAAATTAAAAATTTAACCATGAAAAGATTAGTGCTATGTATTTTAGTGTTACAACTTGTAGGGTGTGCAGAACTCCAGCAGGTTGTGGACCAATTGCCCCAAGGAACAACAGGAATAGGAAATGATCAAATAGCCCAGGGATTACGGGAGGCGCTGAACATGGGCATTGAAAAGCAAGTAAACCAACTTACCAGCGAAAATGGGTTCTACAAGAATGAGTTGGTAAAAATCATGCTTCCTGAGGAGCTACAAAAAGTGGATAAAACCTTGCGCGATGTTGGTTTGTCCAGTTTGGCCGATGAAGGTTTGCGAATTATCAACCGTGCTGCCGAAGATGCCGTTGGCGAGGCCACTCCCATTTTTGTGGATGCCGTAAAAGGAATCACATTCAATGATGCCAAACAGATACTTTTAGGGAACGATAATGCAGCAACCCAATATTTGCAGCAGGCCACAAAAACCCAGTTGTACAATAAGTTTAACCCTATTATCAAAAATTCGTTCCAAAAAGTGGGAGCTGACCAAATCTGGAGCAATATCATTACCAAGTACAATAGCTTGCCATTGACCAATGATGTAAACCCCGATTTAACGGATTACACGACCAACGAAGCATTGGAAGGTGTCTATACCATGATTGCCGTGGAAGAAAAGGAAATTAGGACAAAAGTTTCGTCAAGAACAACAGATTTGTTAAAAAAGGTGTTTTCTCTTCAGGATAAATCATAATTTTTTGATAAAAACGCAATAACTCAAACAATAAGTCGTTATTAACTCAACAATAAAGTATAATTATAACAAAATCCTAAAGTTAAATTAACCTTGATCCAGAGGTTAAACTTGATTTTTGTACAAGTTATCTGAGTTAGCATTTTTTTGAGTTAGTTAGTTTAAAAACCGGTGTTCTTCACCGGTTTTTTGCATTCAGAACTTTTCGGTAGAGCCCATCAAATGCAATAGATACATTGCCCTCTTCATCTAGTACCTCCCACAACTGCCTAACGGTTCCATCATCATTCTTGGTCCATGTAATTCGGTTTTTATATGGTTTGCCATCAGCCTTTGTAAATTCTTCGGAGGTCAGAATCATTTGATTCTCGACCCTGTTCCCTTTCAATTTTAATGAAGCCCCTGCATTGTCCACCCACAATTGCTCCCATTGATTGGTTTGGGCATTAAAAAAATTAAGGCTGGTTCCTGTATACCCTGCATTTGCGCTTGTCCAATTTTCTCGAATCACACAACCACCTTCTTCCTTACTTATTACACTTGAACCAGCAGGAGAACCATCTTTGGAATTGACCACTTTCCACTTTCCTATCCAAAAATCAAAAGCACGGTGATTTTCAGAGCAACAGTTACAATTTTGAGAATCTTGCGCAAACAAGACAAGCTGAAAAAAACAACTTAGAATGATTGTTATCTTATGCATTTGAATCATTTGAATGTAAAAAGAGACTCATTTTAAAGGTACGTTAATTTTATCCTACCCAAATGTAAGTAGTTTTCTTCAACAGGGCGGGATACGTTAAATTTTAGATAAATTACCTGATTTATAGACGTATACCCTCTACCTACGTAGTCCACGAGCACGTTTTGAACGTATCTTTGTTATTAACAAATCTTGAGAGCTATGAATAATCAGTATTGTAAAGTTGGTTCTGTTACACCCATCACAAGTGTCAGCCAAGCAGCATCAGTTTTGGAAGTAATGCACAACAATTTTATGGAGAAAGCTGCCAGCGTTGCTGGAAAAGACAATCAGTTGGGAGAATTCTTCAAAAGAAAAGCGCAGAGTCTAAAAAAGGTTTTGGAGAGCTTGTAGGTCTGGACTTAATTCAGTTTAGCGAGTTCAACAGACATTTCCTTCTGGATTTCCTGTGCCTTTTTCGCAGCAGTTTCAGCAAAATCCAACCCTGTAGAAGCATATAAAATACCACGTGAGGAGTTCACCAACAAACCTATATCCTTGGTAATTCCGTACTTGCAGACCTCTTGCAAACTACCTCCTTGTGCCCCCACACCAGGTACCAATAAAAAGCTCTCCGGTACAATCCTTCGAATATCCTCCAAATAAGTAGCCTTTGTGGCTCCTACCACATACATCAATCGTTCTGAACCTTTATACGTTTTGGAAACGGATATAACCTCTTTGTACAATTCCTGTCCAGCCACAATTTTAGTCTGAAAATCAAATGCGCCTTGGTTGGACGTAAGCGCCAATAAAATGGTATGCTTATCCTTAAACTCCAAAAAGGGCTCCACAGAATCCTTGCCCATATAGGGTGCAATGGTAATGGAATCAAAATCCATCGTTTCAAAAAACGCTTTCGCGTAGCGGGTAGACGTATTCCCAATATCACCGCGCTTGGCATCGGCAATGGTGAACATCTCTGGGTAGTTGGCATTCAAATATGCCATGGTACGCTCCAAGGATTTCCATCCTTCCAGACCATAAGCCTCATAAAAGGCGATATTCGGCTTATAGGCCACACAATAGGAATGCGTAGCATCAATAATCGCTTTATTGAAAGCGAAGATGGGATCTTCTTCTTTTAGAAGATGTTCTGGAATTTTATCTAAATCCGTGTCGAGACCAACACAGAGGAATGATTTTTTTTGATGTATCTGGGCAATTAAATCTTCTATCTTCATTATGAAAGGTTCTCGACCGTGCTCAATTGAAAATTAACAGCTTAAAATATCTCCGAAGCTTCTTTGAGTTTTTCGGTGTTTTCCACCAACATCAACTCATCGATGATTTTTTGGATATCTCCGTTGATGATATTCTGCAAGTCGTAAAGCGTTAGACCAATTCGGTGATCGGTCACCCTACCTTGCGGATAATTGTACGTTCGGATTTTCGCCGAACGGTCGCCACTACTTACTTGAGAATTACGCTTGGCAGCATCCTCGGCCTGTTTTTTGGCCAATTCCATATCGTACAAACGGGAACGAAGCACCTTAAAGGCTTTATCCTTGTTCTTGTGCTGCGATTTTTCATCCTGACATTGGGCCACAATCCCTGTGGGCTCGTGCGTTAAACGCACCGCAGAATAAGTGGTGTTCACCGACTGTCCACCAGGTCCAGAGGAACAGAAATAATCTATCCGTACATCCTTGGGGTCAATCTGCACATCAAATTCTTCTGCTTCGGGAATCACCATCACGGTAGCGGCACTGGTATGCACTCTACCTTGGGTTTCGGTCTGTGGTACGCGTTGTACACGATGCACCCCAGCCTCAAACTTCAAAGTTCCATACACATCTTCGCCATTCACCTCAAAATGGATTTCTTTATATCCACCGCTAGTGCCCTCACTCAAATCGATTACATTGGTCTTCCACCCTTTGGATTCGCAATATTTGGTATACATACGGAATAAATCGCCCGCAAAAATACTGGCTTCATCCCCACCAGTTCCCGCTCTGATTTCCATTACCACGTTCTTTTCGTCCTCGGGGTCTTTGGGAATCAAAAGGTATTTAATTTCTTCTTCCAACTTGGGCAACGCACTTTTGGCCTCATCCAATTGCATCTTGGCCATTTCCAACATTTCCGCATCACTGCCATCTGCAATAATTTCTTCCGCTTCTTGAATATTGTTGGTAAGGGTAATGTATTCGTCGCGCTTGTCGCTGAGCAACTTTAAGTCTTTGTACTCCTTGTTCAGTTTTACGTAACGCTTTTGGTCCGAAATAATATCGGGCTGTATGATCAGGTCGGAAACCTCATCAAAACGCTGTTTTACGATGTTGAGTTTGTCTAGCATAAATCAATCCTCCTAATAGGAATGCGAATTTACGATTAATTTGTACATTTAGTAAATACAATGATTTCATTATTCCGTCTTAAAACGTACCTGATGGTTTTCCTCTTCTACAAAACCATTCTCTTGGCATCCACGTCGATAGCAATTGTGTTAATGTTTTTCAAAGCTCCCTTTTCAACAATAATTAGCTTAAAACTAGTTTTTATAGGTTTGCTAACGGTAAGGTTTTCAGATTCAAGATATTCGAAAGATTTGATATTATATCAAAACTTCGGTATTTCAAAAATATGTTTATTGTCTCTCTCCTTTGCTTTTGATTTGATTATATCATCAATTATATATCTCATCTTTTTCTCTTGATTCTTGAAATTGACAACATAGAGCTCTCTTTTGATAACAAAAGCATTTTGAGGGGAGTGTATTTGAAAGCCGAAAGCGGAAAAATTACTGGAATATTGGGTAGAAATGGCTCTGGCAAAACATCCTTGCTTAATATTCTGTTTGGAAGCTTAAAACCTAAATATAAATCCATCCGGATTGATGGAAAGTTCATAAAAGAGCCTTTGTTTCTAAGCAATAAGGTTGCCTACCTGCCGCAGCATAAACTACTTTCCAAAAATATTAAAGTAGGCACTTGCTTTAAATTGTTCAATATTGACTGGAAAACATTCATTCAAACTTTTCAACATTTCAAAACATTCAAAAACCATTATACTTCAGAACTTTCGGGTGGTGAATTAAGATTATTGGAAACCTATTTAATTTTAAATAGTGATAAAAGCATAATTCTGCTTGACGAACCTTTCTCCAACTTAGCCCCTTTTTATACCTCCAAAATCAAGGAAATCATACAGAAAAGAAAGACTCATAAAATCATATTGTTAACAGACCATTTCTACGAAGAAATCCTAGAGCTGAGTGATGAACTATATTTTCTGAAAAATGGATGTTCTAAATTAATTCGCAATACCAAAGACCTTCAAGATGAAGGATATTTACCTGCTAATTCCCAACAAAAGTAGTCCCAAGCGTAACGATGAAGGCATTGAGGCCATCACTTCGATCATATTGGCTAAAGCGTAGGTTGATGGTTTTCAACCCAAAATTGAGGACTCTGGCACTCGTAAAAATATCCTTGTACTGCACTCCTATTCCATATTGATGGGCATCGTAATTGGACAAATCGTAGTCCGAAGTATAAAAATCATAGGTGGACAAAGCCTGTTCCTTTGGGTAAAAATAATCCGCTGCAGTTTGGGTGTAGTATCGGTAAGTCGGGTACAAAGTGAATTTATTGGTCAACTTGACTGGAGCTTCCAAACTTGCGGTGTGGGAGCTAATGCCCCAATCATCCCAATAAAAACGGTAATAGGAACGCAGCACGACTAAATCGTTCAAATAATAATTCAACCGACCGCCCACAGGTATCTTAAATCGGCTATCAGGCAATTGTTCCACATTGTCCGCCAATTGGAAATCATCAATATAAAAATCTTCAAAATCCGAGAAATATACACGTTGGAACGGTGTACTTAACAAACCGTTTTGGGAAACCATATCCATAAATAGGGCACCCTGCAGTTTTTGGCTCAAAATTTGGGAAAAACTCAATGACAAGGAATAGGAGTTCCTGTTCTCGCTATCAAATTCAGAAAAAATAGGATTGTACGTTCCGTTTCCTATGATACGGTCATCAAAAAATCCGTCCCGTAGTTCAATGGGGTAAATTGCGTTCCACTTATCTAAAAATACGTTCCCGCTGAGCGTGATCTCCGTATTCTTTTCATTGAAAAGTTTCGTGTAACTACCTCCAAAACCAATAGAGAAATAGTCGTATTCAGAAGAAAAATAAGCATTGGCACTCCAAATGGAGTTACGATCATCGGAACTATGTTGATAACTGGGGTTGATATAGGCCAGTAAATCTTTTCGCGATTCGCCCGAAGAGGCATCAAACGGGCTAACATTGAGTCCACCATCCAAAGGGTTCACATTACTCGAAGATGCCGAAGTATAGGCTGATAGCCCAACATCAACCGTTAAAATATCATCCTCGTTCATAGGCATTCGCAGTACAATACTGGATGTGGCATCGGTCAATTCTTCGGTGCCCTCCCCTCCTGTTACTGCTGCATTTTGCCCATCTTGACTGTAATAACTAAAAAGTAAATCCACCTCGCTTGCCTCCAACACCCTCCTTTTATAAGAAGTAGCATTTTGTTGCGCCCAACTCACAGACACCATCAGAAAAAATAAAACTACGGAAAGGTTTTTTGTTGAAATGGACAATTGAGTCATAGGTTTTTAAAAGTTGAAACTTGTAATCTGTAGTATTTTCCTTGTGTACGTCATTCCGAATTTATTTCGGAATCTCATTATATGGGTAATCAAGAGCCAAATGAGATCCTGAAACAAGTTCAGGTTGACAAAACCTGGCCCCATATTTTTTTTATTGACCATTTCAATTACATCCACATCCACCGCCTGTTTTGCCACCGTTGGCACCAGAAGAAGCCTCCCTATAAATATGGAAATTTGTTTCGAAGCGCTCGCATGGTCGCGCACTCAACTGCATCTCTTCATCATTCACATAAACCTTGTCGTACTCGCGCACGGCGACGCAGGAACTGGAAAAAATCAAAAGCAATAGTAAAAAATATAGCCTTCCCATAATTTAAATGTACTAATTCGTATCGAACATAATACCTGAACTCTTATGCACTTTATTTTCGGAGTCCACCACAACGGCTTCCACCCCATCAATCTGATTGATCATATGCAGGCCAACATCCCTGCCCATCGTAAAAACAGCTGTTGCCAAAGCATCGCACAACTCGGCTTGTTTGGCAAAAATGGAAACACTGTTGATGCCTCGCGTCGGGTATCCCGTTCTTGGGTCTATAATATGTGAATACTTTTTCCCGTCGAGCTCTATATATTTTTCATAATTGCCAGAGGTAGCTACGGAAGACTCGATGATGGGCAGCCAACTAAAAACTTTGTCCTTGCTCAGCGGGTTGGCAATACCTACCAGCCATTTTTCACCTGTTACTTTGGTTCCCCAAGTGGTAAGGTCCCCGGAAGCATTGATGATTCCTCCCTTAACATCTTTGGAAACCAACAATTCCTTGGCCCTATCGGCAGCATAGCCTTTACCAATGGCACCAAATCCTATTTTCATTCCCTTTTCAGGGAGGTAGACGGTTTGGTTTTCCGCATCGAGCTGAATCTTTTTGAATCCCACTTTTGAAACCGAATTTTTTATTTCTGCTTCGGTCGGAACTTTATCCATGGTCCCATCAAACTTCCAGATATTGTCCATTGATGCGTAGGTGATATCAAAAGCACCATCTGTTATTTCGGATATTTTAATGGAACGCTCAATCAAATTCAAAAGCTCCCGGTTTACCTTGACGGGTTTAATTCCTGCATTTTTGTTGATCAATGTGGTCTCCGAATCCTTATCCCATGACGAAATCAGTTTTTCTACGCGTTCAATTTCAGATACGGCTTCGTCTATGTTGATGTAGCCAATTTCCTCATTCGGTGCCACCACGGTTATCTCGAAACGGGTCCCCATTAATTTCAAGGTCCTTTTTACGGTGACATCGGTTTGTCTCGACTGCCCAAACGACAGCAGGCAACAAAGACTGCAAGCTAAGGCAACGAGGGTTTTCATTTCAAAAATTTATTTAGGGTCTTGATGTATTTCTCTGGACTGGTCCGGGCCACAAAACCTGTGGTACCCAAAACGTTTTGATCCTTGTCCATTACCACCACTAAGGGAAAATAACCCTTTGGGTTATATTTTTCGGCCAAGGATTTGTTCTGGTTCATTTTTTCCTCAGGCAACTTATTCTGTTTCTTCCTTGGAAAATCGGCATCATACATTACATAATGTTCCGAGGCATAGGCTTGGAACTCATCGCTATCAAAAATGTGTCGCTTTAATCGGATGCAGGGGGCACACCAATCCGAACCCGAAAAAACCAAAACAATGGGTTTGTCTTCAGTAGAGGCCTTGGTGAGGGCTTCATCGAAATTTTCTTGCCATTGTGCGTGAAGCATACCCGCACAGGAAAAAATTAGTGTGTAGATTATTTTTTTCATTCGACTTGGAACTTAACAACTATTCGTAAACCCGTAACATGGAACCGTTGAGTTCTGTATTGTAGACCTTCAGGGCCTTGGCCGGACTCCCATCCACTTGATTGAGCGGGGTTCCATCCTGATCAAAACGAGAGCCATGTACATCGCAATAAAAAATACCGCCATTCTGGTCCACAAAACGTACCTGGTCGTAAGATTGATGACTACAAACCTGACTTGCCGCCACATATTCTCCCTGCAAGTTTCTGGCTATAACCACTAGATTTTTCAATATAAATCCACCATTTTCAGAAAGGCTGGAGGCCTCCGAAGAAGTAAGGTCTATAGTAAAATCGACCCCCGTAGGTTCTTCAACCAAATTACCATCTATCTGGTCTTTGGAACAGCCTTGTAAACAAGGAAATGTGAGGGCAAATGCCGCACCTGCTCCCAAACTTCGGAGAAACTCTTTTCTTTCCATAGCGTAAGGTTTATTACAAGAACGCTATTTCGGGGCAAAAAGTATGCTAATATTCAAACTTGCCGTAGGGGCTTTGGATAGTCAATTTTTTAGTGTCGGAGGATGCTACTCGACCAATGATCTGTGCGTCCACATTAAAATTTTGGGATATCGCAATAATTTCCTCTGCAACTTGCTCATCCACATACAACTCCATTCGATGGCCACAGTTGAAAACTTGGTACATCTCTTTCCAATCGGTCCCAGATTGTTCTTGAATCAGTTTGAACAGGGGTGGAATCGCAAACATATTGTCCTTGATGATGTGAAGGTTTTCCACAAAATGAAGAATCTTCGTCTGCGCGCCTCCACTGCAATGCACCATCCCGTGAATTTCTTCTGAAGTATAGTGTTCCAGCACTTGTTTGATAATGGGTGCGTAAGTTCGGGTCGGAGACAATACCAATTTCCCAGCATCAAGGGGCGAATCGGGTACTTCATCCGTCAATTTTGTACTTCCGGAGTATACCAATTCTTCGGGAACGGAAGCATCAAAACTTTCCGGGTATTTCTCGGCGAGATATTTGGAAAATACGTCGTGTCTGGCTGAAGTCAACCCATTACTGCCCATACCACCGTTGTATTCGGTCTCGTAACTCGCCTTTCCGAAAGACGCTAAACCTACAATTACATCTCCAGCTTTGATATTGGCATTGTCGATCACGTTTTTTCGTTCCATACGAGTCGTAACAGTGGAATCCACGATTATGGTTCGCACCAAATCGCCAACATCTGCAGTTTCACCCCCTGTGGAGCGAATGGTGATGCCGTGCTTTTCCAAATCGGAAATCAATTCCTCGGTACCATTGATGATGGCCGAAATTACTTCACCTGGAATTAGATTCTTGTTGCGCCCAATGGTGGACGACAATATAATATTGTCCGTTGCGCCTACGCAGATAAGGTCATCCACGTTCATAATAAGTGCATCTTGGGCTATACCTTTCCAAACTGAAACATCCCCCGTTTCCTTCCAATACATATAAGCCAAAGAGGATTTGGTTCCTGCACCATCGGCGTGCATTACCAAACAGTGGTCTTCGCTACCTGTTAAATAATCGGGTACTATTTTGCAGAACGCTTTGGGAAAAAGTCCTTTATCAATGTTTTTGATGGCGTTGTGCACATCTTCCTTGGAGGCTGAAACACCTCGTTGAGCGTATCTTTTACTGGTATCCGATGACATATGAAAGGTTTGGGCAAAAATAACGGAAAGCCATCAAACTATTGATATGCTTTCCGTCTTTTCCTTTTGGGTTGTGCTCTATTTGGAAAACAACATTTCCCTGTATTTGGTAAATGGCCAGAATTCATCCGCGATAAGTTTTTCCAATGCATCGGAATGTTCACGGATTTTATCAAAATACGGACGCACATTATTACAATACGCTTGGGCCTTCTTATCCACTACGGACATACCATTGGCTCGCTTTCGAGCATCGGCCATTTCATCGGTAAGCTTTTTAATTTCAATGATGTGCTCCCCGATTTGCTCTAAAATATTCAATTGGACTTCTGCCGTTTTTTTATGAGCGGCCCCATAAACGTCCTTAAGCCCCTGAATGTTCTCCAATAGCATATTCTGATACTTGACAGCAGCAGGAATAATATGATTGTATACCATTTCCCCCAGAATACGGCCTTCGATCTGAATATGGAAAATGTAAGCGCCCAATTCCACTTCTTTGTGAGCTTTGAGTTCCACTTCGTTCATCACATCCATTTGTTTGAAGAGTGCGTAGCTTTCTTTTGATGTGATGACCTGCAGCGCTTCCGGTGTATTTTTGTTAAAGCTCAGTTTTCGTCTGCGTGCTTCTTCCTGCCATTCAATACCATAACCATCCCCTTCAAAACGGATACGTTTGGATGTTTTGATGTATTCTCGCAATACATTGAAAACTGCTTCGTCCTTTTTTAGGCTTTTCTTGTCGATCAAGACATCGACCTCTTTTTTAAAGTCGGTCAATTGTTTGGCCACAATCGTATTGAGCATGGTCATGGGCTTGGCACAGTTCATCTTGGCCCCTACCCCTCTCATCTCAAATTTATTTCCGGTGAACGCAAAAGGTGATGTTCGGTTCCTGTCCGTATTGTCGAGCAATATTTCCGGAATCTTGCCCACTACGTTGAGTTTAAGCTCGGTTTTTTCCTTCGGGGACAATTTTCCTTTGGAAACCCCTTCCAACTCATCAAGCACATCGCTCAATTGTTTACCTATAAATATGGAAATAATGGGTGGTGGTGCTTCATTGGCTCCCAATCTGTGATCGTTACTGGCCGAAGCAATTGAAGCTCTCAACAATTCTTCATAAGTATCCACTGCTTTGATGGTATTTATGAAGAATGTCAGAAACTGTAGGTTTTTCATCGGGGTTGTACCCGGGCTCAATAAATTAACCCCTGTATCGGTACCTAGCGACCAGTTGTTGTGTTTACCTGAGCCGTTGATTCCCGAAAAGGGCTTTTCGTGGAAGAGCACGGAGAAATTGTATTTATCGGCAATCTCTTCCATCACATCCATTAACAATAAATTGTGATCTACTGAGAGGTTGGCCTCTTCAAATACGGAGGCAAGTTCAAATTGGTTTGGCGCCACCTCATTATGGCGTGTTTTTACCGGGATTCCGAGTTTGGTACATTCTTTTTCCAACTCACTCATAAACCCTAGAACCCTTGCCGGAATCACTCCAAAATAGTGATCGTCCAATTGCTGGCCTTTGGCCGAGAAACTGCCGACTAGGGTCCGTCCAGTTACGGAAAGATCCAGACGGGAATTTACCAATGACTTATCAATTAAAAAATATTCCTGTTCCCAACCCAGTGTCGCATGTACTTTTCTAACATTTTTATCAAAGTATTGCGCTACCGAAGTAGCTGCTTGGTCTACAGCATGCAAGGCCCGCAGTAATGGAGCTTTATTATCCAAAGCTTCTCCCGTATAAGCCACAAAAATGGTGGGGATGCACAAGGTTGTTTTATAAATAAAAGCTGGAGATGTGGGGTCCCAGGCGGTGTACCCACGTGCTTCAAAAGTGTTTCGGATTCCACCACTAGGAAAACTGGAAGCATCGGGTTCTTGCTGCACCAATTGTGCGCCTCCAAACTTCTCCATCGCCCTTCCGTTGGGAAGAATATCGAAGAAAGCGTCATGTTTTTCTGCTGTGGCACCTGTTAATGGCTGAAACCAGTGTGTATAGTGCGTAGCTCCCATTGATAGTGCCCAGGCTTTCATACCTTCGGCAACTTGGTCGGCAACTTTTCGGTCTATTTTAGTTCCTTGAAAAATAGCGGACTTTACCTTATCCAAAGCTTCTTCCGTGAGGAATTGGAGCATCTTATCCTCATTGAAAACATTTTTCCCGAATAGATCGGATCTTTTTCCTGTTTCATTAATACTAATTTGCCCCCTATTTCGGCTTTCCGCCAAGGCCTGAAATCTTGTTTTTGACATTTTCAACAATCTTTAATTTTCAAATCTACAATTAAGAATTTAATAATTTAAACTTCAAAAATTACTTTTTTTTCATTCATCCCTTTTAAAAACAGGGGTAATATAAATAATAAACACAACTTTGTGATTTTAACCCCTTAAAACATTGATATTTAAATGAAAAAACTATTTTTGCTAATCATAGAATTGAGAACGATTAACTACCAAAATTATGAGCAAATCTAAATTAGAGTATCTATGGTTGGATGGTTATGAACCAACAGCCAACATTAGAAGTAAAACTAGAATAGAAGAAGATTTTAGCGGTAAATTGGAAGATTGCCCAACATGGTCTTTTGACGGTTCATCTACAAAACAAGCCGAAGGAGGTTCCTCTGACTGCCTATTGAAGCCCGTTGCCATTTATCCAGACCCCGCAAGAAGAGATGGTTATTTGGTTATGACCGAGGTATTGAATCCTGATGGAACGCCACACGTGAGCAATTCCAGAGCTACTATTGATGACGAGGATGATGACTTCTGGTTTGGATTTGAGCAGGAATACTTTATTATGGACACTGCTACAGGACTGCCGTTAGGATTCCCCGTTGGTGGTTATCCTGGGCCTCAAGGACTTTACTATTGTTCCGTTGGTGGTAGAAACACCTGGGGAAGAGATCTTGTTGAAGAGCATGCCGATCTTTGTCTGGATGCTGGACTGCAGTTCGAGGGCATCAACCAAGAGGTGGCTGCAGGACAGTGGGAATTCCAATTGTTCGCCAAAGGAGCCAAAAAAGCAGGTGATGAGATTTGGGTAGCTCGTTATATGCTGCAAAGATTGACCGAGAGCTACGGATACTATATTGAGTACCACCCAAAACCGGTTAAAGGCGACTGGAACGGTTCTGGTATGCACGCCAATTTCTCCAACACCTTATTGAGAACATGTGGTTCCAAAGAAGTTTATGAAAAAGTATGTGAGGCTTTCCGTCCAGTAACCAAAGAGCATATTTCTGTTTACGGTGAGTACAATGATGAAAGATTGACAGGGAAACACGAAACTGCTTCCATTACAGATTTCAGCTATGGTGTTTCCGATAGAGGGGCATCCATCAGAATTCCGATCCTTACCGTGGAAAAAGGATGGAAAGGATGGTTAGAAGACAGAAGACCTGCCTCTAACGCCGACCCATACAAAGTTGCGGCCGTAATCGTAAAAACGGTAAAATCCGCCGAAGTATAAAACACGTATCTAAATTAGTTGTTGATTATAGATGAAAACCGTCCCGTTCTTTGGGGCGGTTTTTATTTTACGGTAAAGTAGATGAACATCGCGTAGAAAGCCAAAAGAATCAATCCATCCCGCCAACCCAATCGCAATCCTTTTGGAAAAAATACCAAGGGTAGAATAAGAAAGGATATTCCCAGCATCCAAAAAATATCGTTGGTCAGCAAGCCTTGGTCCATAACCGTAATCGGAGTAATTATGGATGTGATTCCCAATACGGCCAACAGATTAAAAATATTGGAACCAATCAGATTTCCAAGAGAAATCGCCTTCTCTTTTTTTAACACCGCAATCACCGAAGCTGCCAATTCCGGTATACTGGTCCCTACGGATACAATGGTGATACCAATTACACGGTCACTAACGCCAAAAGATGAGGCCATGCCCACGGCACCATCAATCAAAAGTTCCGAGCCACCCCACAATGCCGTGCCCCCGACCCCCAAAAACAGGACAATTTTATATAGTGGCAGAAGGATGTCGTCTTCGGGCATTTCATCAACCACCGCCGTTTTTTGAAACCTTAACAGGTAAACCAAAAACACAAATAACAAGGACACGAGGATAATCCCTTCGTTTTGCTGAAGTTCTCCATCAAAATAAATGAAACCACAAAACAATAATGATGCAACAATCATTACCGGCCAATCCGTAGTGTAGAAACTTTTTCTAACATCAATACTGCCCAAGATTACGGTAATGGCCAAAACCAGCCCCAAATTGGCAATATTAGAACCAACCACATTGCCCAATGCCAAATCTGGAAACCCATCCAAAGCGGCTTTGATACTAACAATAAGTTCTGGAGCGGAAGTCGCAAAGGAAACAACCGTCATACCCACCACAATTTTGGGGATGTTTAATCGTAGGGACAAGGCTACCGCTGATTTTAACAACCAATTTCCCCCGGCAATCAGAAGAATCAATCCTAAAACGATAAAAAGTAGATTTCCCAAAAAAAGTAAAATTTTGCGCAAAGATAAGGGAAGAATCACTCATCAAAGAAGGTTCCATCAAAAAGAAAAACTAAATAATTAGTTAATAAACTATAAAAATAGTTGTTTAACTAAAACAATAGTATTATGTTTGAATCAGCTAATAACAACATCATGCAAAAATTGACCAATAAGGAAGAGGAAATCATGAAAATCCTCTGGGAGCTGAAAAAAGCTTTTGTTAAGGAAATTCTGGAAGAAATCGAGGGCGAAAAACCACATTACAATACCTTGTCCACCATTGTAAGGAATCTTCAGGAAAAAGGGTTCGTAGATCATGAGGCCTTTGGCAACACCCACAGGTATTTCCCGGTGGTGAGCAAAGAGCAATACCGTAAAAAATATGTGAACGCCGCCATTGCGGATTACTATAATGATTCCTTTAAAAGTTTGGTCTCCCACTTTGCACAGGAGGAAAAAATATCCATAACGGAACTGAAAGAGATTATTGACCTAATTGAAAAGAAGAAATAATGGAACCGATATTCTTATACTTTTTGCAATCGGCACTTATATCCGGAGCCTTTTTAGCGGTGTACCATATATTTTTAAAGCGTGACACCCTTTTTAAAGAGAACAGACTGTTCCTATTGTCGGGATTGGTGCTTGCTTTTGTTTTTCCATTGATCAAGATTCAAAAAACAATTGTTGTTTCGCAAGCTACGCTCGTTCAAGCAGTAGAAACGAGTGAACAAATTCCCCTAAATACGACAAACCAAAGTATTTACACCCTCGAAAACATACTTTTGTCCATTTATATAGTTGTGAGTCTTTTTCTGTTTATTAGGTTTATCAGCAAGTTGGTTTCTTTGAAAAAGTTGGCCAAAAATGCTCGTAAAAGAAGGGAAACACCTTTTTTGCATATGGAAACGGAGAAGCCGATATCTCCATTTTCTTTCTTTAATTATCTTTTTTACAACCCCCGACTTTTTGAATCCAACGAACTGCATTCGGTTTTGGAACACGAAAAAGTACACGCTAGGCAATTCCATACGCTGGACATCTTGTTGCTGGAACTGTTAAAAATCTTTTTCTGGTTCAATCCAGTATTGTGGATATATAAAAGTGCAGTAAGGCAAAACTTGGAGTATTTGGCCGATCACTTTGCCATAGCACAAGCAAAAGACAAAAAATCCTACCAATACCTGATGCTAAAGCAGGTGGTAGATTCACAAGAACACACTTTAGCGAGTTCATTTTATAATTCATTAATCAAAAAACGAATAGTCATGTTAAATCAAAATCAATCAAAAAAAGTCAATGTGCTCAAAACCTTGGTGATGCTTCCTTTGTTGGGCTTGTTTTTGGCAAGTTTCAGTATTGAGGAAACGTATCTGTACAAGGATTCCGATAGCGTAGAGAGTTTAATGACCGAAGAAAATTCAGATGATAACAAAACAGTTGAGTTGACCATTGATAAAAACACTACTGATGTCGAACTGGACAAAATCAAAAAGGATTTGGGCAAGGACGACATAGATTTTAGCTACACCACCGTGAGGAACGATGACAAGGAAATTATTGAAATTTCCCTGCAATTGAGCGGAAAAAACTCCGAAGGAAAATCGTTCAGCGGTAACTACAATAGCAATTCTGACGGACCCATTGGCCCCATTACCGTGTTTTACGACGATGCAAACAATGCGGTTTCTTTTTGGAATGCTGGCAAGAGCCAAAACGTCAAAATCCATCAAATAAAGGGCAAAAGCTCTTGGACAACCGATGATAATACTGAAATCATTATTAAAGAAGGTGATGAAGAGAAAGAGGTCATCGTCAATGGAAAGCGACTGACCGAGAAAGAAATGGAAGATATCGATTTAGATAACGTTGCTTCCATTTTTGTAACAAAGGACGAGGAAGACGAAAACATTAGGCATGTGACCATCAAAAAAGTGGGGGAGAAAAAACACAAGAATGTTGTGATGATCAAAACGGATGATGAAAAAGAAATCGAAGTAAAAAAGAGTAAAAATGTTATGGTCATTAGAGATTCTGATGACGACGAAGACATCGAAGTTATTAGTGGCGATGATGACGCCAGTTACTTTTTTATAGATAATGACGGAAAGGGTGAGCCACTCTACTATATTGATGGTAAAAAATCCAAATCAAAGGATCTTAAAAAAATATCGCCCAACAATATTGAAAGCGTTAACGTATTTAAAGGTGACAAAGCGATAGAGAAATACGGAAAAAAAGCTAAAGATGGGGTTATCGAAATCACCACAAAGAAGAATGAATAATTGTAAAATTATCATTTTTGAATGGTCAATGGAACCGCCCCGAAAGGAACGGTTCTTTTTTTCTGCAGCAACGAAACCGTCAAAATTGACCCTTTTTTAAACGAAACCTCCCTTGGTTTTCAAAAAACACTTCAAAACACCTCTATGATTCTAACATTTATATAAGTAAAAATGATTTTAATATTACAGTTTATAACTTTTTACAAGATATAATGTTTCAGTTAAAGGAGCTATCTATTTTTTAAGATACAATCTCGTATGCAATTGCATTGTTTTTGACCTAATTAGTTGGAAGCATGACTTTTATCATTATATATTCGAAGAAACAACAAAGAGATAACAGTTTTTTCAAACCTAAAATCAATCAAAAAATGATAGCAATTGTAAAGTTCTTCATCACACTTCTTGTGCAACTCTTAACGGTTATATTTATTTAAAACCGTAAAGGGTTGCTACATTGCTATTGAGCTTAAAAGCTTGTAAACAGCTTTACCTATATTTGTACAAAAGAATGTAGTTATATGTTTTACAAGATATTGGCAAAAATCAACAAGGCGGTTCTTCCGTCGTATTCCAAAAAGGGTTTGGATTTAGCCAAAGCTTCCAAACTGCAAATGGCCATTATAGGCTGGCGCTACTACGTTACCAAAAATGCCTTGGATTAATATTGCAGTAATACCTCTTTTTGGTATTGTTTAATTTTTTCCGCCCCTTGCAAAAAGGTAAGTTCAATTAAAAAATTACATTGCACCACTTCTCCCCCAAGTTTTTCAACCAGTTTACAAACGGCCTGGGCCGTACCGCCAGTTGCCAGAACATCATCATGTACCAAAACCTTGTCGCCTTTTTCTATGGCATCTGAATGCATTTCCAAAATTCCGGTACCGTATTCCAAATCATAGGATTCAGAAACTGTATGGAAAGGCAGTTTGCCGGATTTACGAACGGTTACAAATCCTGCACCCAATTTTTCGGCCATCATCGGGGCAAAAATAAAGCCTCTACTATCCACTCCAACAACCTTATCTATTTTCATATTAGCGGTTAAACCCAACAATGCTTCGCCCGCTTTTTGGAAAGCTTTTGGATCCTTTAGCAAAGGGGTGATGTCCTTAAAAACGACCCCTGGCTTGGGGAAGTCCTCAATATCACGAATGTAGGATGCAAAATCCATTTTTTTGTGTGCTAGGGTTTTGTGGTAAAGTTAAAAAGAAATATATTTGCAGCCCTTAAATAAGGCCGCGTGGCGCAACTGAATAGCGCATCTGATTACGGCTCAGAAGGTTGCAGGTTTGAATCCTGCC
>Ga0070727_10000791_pt1 | contig 36427 bp, 22 predicted proteins | sample tdAd472_FD_66722 | JGI IMG/M metagenome (GOLD analysis project Ga0070727, IMG submission 66722) | Marine sediment microbial communities from the Atlantic coast under amendment with organic carbon and nitrate - tdAd47.2 | ecosystem: Environmental > Aquatic > Marine > Coastal > Sediment | place... | reverse complement strand
GCAAGATCCTGCTCCGGGGGCCGACCCAGTGAACCTCCTGCACCGCGTCCGCGTCAGCACCGTGAAGCGAGGCGCAATGTGATCGGCGTAGGGTTGGAGCTCGGGGCCAACGTGATCAAGATCGCGGTGGTCGAGAGGCGCGGCGGGGCAGCCCGCATCCGCGACTTCGAGGTCCACAAGATCAACGCCAAGAAGGGCGACACCGAAGACGACGTCGTGAGCATCGTCGAGGACGCCCTGAAGCGATTGAAGGCTCCTCGCGGCGACGTCGTGGCCTCGGTGCGCGCCCAGGACTGCATGATCCGCGAGATCCTGGTGCCCTTCACCGAGGAGGACAAGATCCGCAAGACGGTGAAGTATCAGGCCGAGAACTACTTTACCGCGGCGTCCATCGACGACCTGATCATTGAATACAACAAGTTCGCCGAGGTCGACACCAAGTCCAAGCTGCTCGTCGCGGGGATCAAGAAGTCGCACATTGCGCGGCGGCTGAGCTTCCTCGACGAGTGCGGGATCGACCCACGCGCGATCGACCTCGACGTGGCCGCGCTCTACAACGCCTGCACCGACGCCGGCGTGTTCGAGGACGTGCCCGCCGCGCTGGTGATCGACATCGAGGCCGACACGCTGAAGATCGGCGTCGTCGAAGAGGGTCAGCTACGGCTGGCGCGCGCGCTGCGCATGCGCGTCAACAAGGCCAGCCTGCAGAAGGCCAAGGGCGGCAAGGACAGCGGCGTTTACGACACCCAGGCCGACGAGAGCCAGCGCCTCCCGGTGGTGATCCTCGACGACGGCGAGGACGACGCCTTCAGCCTCGAAGACTCGGGGATCTCCGAGGTCGAGCGCGAGGGGATCATTCACCGGATCTTCATGGAGATCGACCGCACCGTGGCCTCGGTGAACCTCGGCCACGACGTCGATCTGATTTGCCTCACCGGGCCGAGCTGTGCGCTGGAGGGGATCGCGGACCTGTTCTCCGAGCACTTCGAGATCCCGGCGCGGCGCCTCGACTTCGCCGAGTTCTATGGCGGCGAGAAGGGCGCGCGCAAGGGCGGCGCGGCGCTGGAGGGCGGCACCGCGATCGGTCTCGCGCTGAAGGCCCTCGGGGTCGACCACGCCGGCATGGACTTCCGCCAGGAGGAGTTCGGCTACAAGGGGACCTTCGACCAGCTCAAGCGTGGCCTGGCGTGCTCGCTGACGCTCCTCTTCGCGCTGACCTTCCTCTACGCCTTCGCGCTCAAGGAGCAGCTGCACCAGAAGGACGGTGCCCTGGAGGCGGTGCAAGACCTGCAAGGCGCGCTCTACACCGTGCTCTTCCCCTCGCTCTATGACGACGAGTTCGACCACATGGAGCTGCGCGAGAGCACCTACTTCGGCTCGCTGCTCGCCGAGCGCGAGCTGCTCCAGCAGCGCTTCGAGGGCAGCGACGACGACAACGCGGCGGTGGTCTCGGGGCTCGAGATCCTGCGCCGCTTCAGCGCCGCCAAGGCCAAGCTCGGTCAGAAGTGGCAGGTGCAGGTCGAGACGGTGCGGATCAACCCCCGCCGGCACCAGCAGAACACGTTCAAGTGCAGCAGCCCTCAGCCAGCCGCGGCGACCGCCATGGCTCAGGCGCTGGAGGGTGACGACTTGCTCACGGTGGAGCCGCCGCAGACGCAGTTCGACAAGCGCCGCAACCGCACGGTGTTCACCCTCGTGCTCAAGATCCGCGACGACCTGGAGGAGGAGTAATGGCTGGCCAGTCCTCCGAAGAGTTCGACGTGCTCACGTTCTTCATCTACGTGATGGCGCTCTTGACCGCGATCGTGGGTGCCTTCGCCGGCTGGAACAAGTCCAAGGTCTCCAAGGCGAGCAAGGAGCTGAAGAGCGAGATCAAGCGGCTCCAGGACATGGAGGAGATCGCCCTCGACGAGGACTTCCGCGCCTGGATCGCCAAGGACCGCGAGGCGAGCAAGTCCCGCGGGGGGCGCACCGCCAACGACTTCCTCGCGCTGCTGAACAACACCGTGCGCGCCTACGGTTGGGACCAGGGCAAGCTGCAGGGGCTGACGCCGTCGCCGGACAAGCGCACCAACACCCTCGTGGTCAAGCTCACGGTCAAGGACATTCGCGTCGAAGACATGGTGCGGTTCTGCGTCGAGATCGAGAAGAAGTGGCCGGGGGCCCGCGTGAGCGAGGTCCCGAGCATGAAGTTCGACCCCAAGTCCGAGACCTGGGACACGACCTTCGCGTTCACGATCTACCGCCCGGACGCCCAGGCGGGGTAGGCTTCAGCGGGAGCCCCCCCTGATCTACCTCGACCACAACGCGACGAACCCCGTCGACGCCCGGGTCCGCGCCGCCTACGAGCGCGCGCTGGACGAGGCCTGGGCCAACCCCTCCAGCCCCCACGCCCCCGGGCGCCACGCGCGCAAGCTGCTCGAGACGGCGCGGGAGCAGGTCGCCGAGTTGGTCGGGGTCGAGCCTGGGCAGGTGACCTTCACCGGCAGCGGCAGCGAGGCGTTGAACCAGGCGCTGCGGACCCTGGTCGGTGTGGGCGCGCTGGCCGTGGCCAGCGCGGTCGAGCACCCAGCGGTGTTGGCGGCGCTCGAGTCGCTCGAGGCGGAGCGCGGCGCGCGGGTCAGCCTGGCACCCGTGGACGCCCACGGCCGGCTCGAGCTGACCCTGCTGCCGCCGCTGCTCGAGCCCCACCCGGCCGTGTTCTGCCTGCAGGCGGCCCAGAACGAGGTCGGGACCCTGCAGCCGGTGGCCGAGGCGGGAGCGCTCGCGGCGGACGCGGAGGTCCCCTTCCTCCTCGACGCGAGCCAGGCGATCGGTCGCGTGGACCACGCCTGGCGGGACCTGCCCTGGGACTACCTCGTGATCTCGGGGCACAAGCTGCGCGCACCTCGTGGGGCCGCAGCGCTGGTGCACCGCGGGCGCGCCCCGGAGCCACGGCCGCTGATCCTGGGCGGGGCTCAGGAGCGTGGCCGCCGCGCGGGGACCGAGCCGGTGGCCCCGATCGTGGCGCTGGGCGAGGCGTGTCGCCTGGTCGCCGCCGGTGAGCTGCTCGACGCCGCGGCCCTCGAGGCCGAGCGCGACTGGTTCGAGGGCGCGCTCACCGCGGCGATCCCTGGCGGGGTGGTCGTGGGGCAGGTGGTCCCTCGCCTGCCGCACACGACCCTGTTCGCGATCCCGGGCGCGCGCAGCGAGGCGCTCCTCGCTCAGCTCGACCTGGCCGGGATCAGCGCCTCCGCGGGGTCGGCCTGCAGCTCGGGTGCGCTGGAGCGCAGCCACGTCCTCGAGGCCATGGGGGTCCCTGAGGCGTGGATCGCCGGGCGAGTGCGCTTCTCCTTTGGCCCCGAGACGACTCGCGCGGAGCTGGAGCGCGCGGTCGAGGTGCTCGCCGCCGCGGTCGAACGCTGTCGCGGGTGAGCTGGCACGAGCTCGCCCTGCGTCTGCGGTCCGATCGGCTGGAGGCCGCCTCGGCGCTTCTGTTCGAGCTGGGCTGTGCCGGGATCGCCGAGGACGTGCCCGAGTCCCAGCTGCACTCCGCCTGGGAACGAGCTCCGGTGGGGAAGGCGCCGACCTCGCGCTCGATCCGCGCTAGCTTCGAGGATCCCCAGCGCGCCGCGGTCGAGGCGGCCCTCGCCGATCTGGCGCCGCTCGAGCTCTCCTGGCGCGAGCTGCCCGCTGTGGACTGGGGCGAAGCCTGGAAGGCCCAGCACACTGCGCTCGAGCTCAGCCCGAGGATCGTGGTCGCCCCTCCCTGGGAGGAGCGTGAGGGGGCGGTGGTGATCGAGCCCGGGCAGGGCTTCGGCACCGGACAGCACCCGACGACTCGCCTCGCCGCTCGTGAATTGGATCGCCTGGCCGACGAGGTCTCGACCCTGCTCGACGTCGGCTGCGGCTCGGGCATCCTCGCCCTGGCTGGGGCTCGCTTGGGCCTCGCCGCGCGAGGGGTCGACCTGCAACCCGAGGCCGTCGAGGCAGCCCGAGCGAACGCTCTGCGCAACGGGGTGGAGGTCGAGTTCAGCGTGACCCCCGTCGCCCAGCTCACCCAGGGCGCTGAGTTGGTCCTCGCCAACGTGCACGCCGAGGTGCTCCTGACCCTCGCCTCCGACCTCGTACGACTCACCCGGCGCTGGCTGGTCCTGAGTGGAATCCTTCTGGATCGTGAGGCTCGTGTGAAGGAGGCGTTCCAGGCCTTGCAGCAGGTGCGACGCACGTCAGACGACGGCTGGATTTGCCTCGTGTATACCCGGACGGATTAGGCCCAGCGTCGAACCAACGAAACGAGCCACCGTGGCCCGCGGTGCAGGCCCTGGCGGCTCATTCGTTGGTCGCAGGTGGAGCGAGCGCTACTTGGCGGCGCAGGCGTCGCAGGGGCCAGCGTCAGCCGTCTCCATGTTCTTGTCGACGCAGGCGTGGCACTCCATCTTGTTGCCACCGACGTAGCCGACGCTGCACTTATCGCACCAGCCGTTCTCGGTCTTGGCGGTCTCGCAGACGCAGTCCGTCGCGGGAGCCTCGGTCTTCTCGCTCGAGGAACAACCGACGAAGCAGAAGGCCAGCGCACCGACCAGGACCAAACTCTTGAAACCCATAACACTCTCCCTTAAGTGGGTCAGCCTAGCGGCGACCTCTGACGTGCGCACGCAATGCAGGTGGAAAATATTTGCACCCCTGGGGGCGATCCGGGGGCCAGGGACGGAACCCGCGAGCCCACCTGGATATTCCCCGACCGGCGATCTACTCGGCGGCTGAGGGGACGGGCCCTTCGCCACGGATCCCAAACAGGACGTGGTAGCCGCGCACCTCCTCGACCTCCACGTCGGTGAAGCCGCGTTCGTAGATGTCCTGGTAGTCCCTGGGGCGCTTGGTCACGAGGTGCAGCGCGCCCCCCGGCTTCAGCGCGCGCGCGGCGACGTCGACGAAGGCGGAGGCGATCTTGCCCTTGGAGTAGTAGGGAGGGTTGGCGAGCACGAGGTCGAACTCGGGCTCGGGCCGATAGGCCTCTGCGGTGGTGTGCAGCACGCGGATGTTGCTCAGGTCGTTCTTGGCGGCGTTCGCGCGAGTGCACGCGACGGCGCGCGCGTTGCTGTCGAGGGCTACGACCTCGCGTTGGGGGTCGAGGCTGGCGACCCCCAGGCTCACCGCGCCCAGGCCGCTGCCGACCTCCAGCACGCGCGCCCCTGGCTCTGGGGGGAGCGTCTCCAGCAGCGCCCGGGCGCCGAGGTCGACCCGGCGGTGGGCGAACACCCCCGGCAGGCTGCGCACCTGGAACAGGCGCTCGGAGAAGCGGAAGGCGAAGTCGGCGCCGTAGTCGCGGACTCGCTTCAGCGGACCCTCGGGTCGCACGCGATACACGACGCCGAGTTCGCTGGCGGTGGGGTTGACCTTCAGGGGGAGCTTCTTCAGCAGCTCCCGCAGCCACCTGTCCTTGGGGTTGTCGGTGGCCAGCCACAGCGTGCCCGTGGGTTCGAGGGCGAGCAGCGCCTGCTGGATGACGTCGCGGGTCAACTCGCCGTCGCCCTGGTGATCGATAGGCAGCGCCGCGCAGCCGACGGGGGCGTCGGGCAGGTTCTCCGTGCACACGAACTCCAGGCCGTCGGCCAGGGGACCCGCAGCCTCCGCGGCGCCGTGACGCGCGAGGTCGAGGAACCAGCAGGCCACCGGCGACCAGCCGCGCCTGGCCAGCTCACGGCCCACCTGCCCCCGGCCCAGGGACGTGCACAGCGCCGGGCCCTCGCCGGCCTCGGGGAGCGACTCGATCAGCACCTGCTCGGCGCGCTTCGCTCCGCCCCTTCGCGGTCCGCCGCGCGCCTTCCTCCTGCCCCGCTTCGCCACCGGGCTACTGTCCGAGCTCGGGATGGGTCTCCAGCAGGTGGGTGATCTGCTTCTCGCAGCGCTCGCGGGTGGACTCCTCGCTGGCCAGCCGCTTGGCCTTGCGGTAGCAGTCGAGGGACTTCTTGGGGTCGGCCTCGATCCCCTCGTGCTCGCGGTTGGGGTCGTGGAGCCAGGCGACCCAGAACAGCCCCGCCGAGCTCTCGTACTTGGCGGCGCGCGCGAAGAGCGGGAGCGCCTGGGTGTAGCGCTTCGCGTCGTAGTGGGCCTTGCCCTGCTTGACCAGCTCCTTCACCGCCTCGGCGTCGAGGGGCTGGTCGTCGGCTTCGTCGCCTTCGTCTGGGGGGGCCTCGGCGCCGGTCACCATGCGCAGCAGCGCGCTCCCGCGTTGGGGGTTGAGCACCAGCAGGTCGAGGGCCACCAGCGCCAGGAGGGCGAGGACGACGAAGGTCGCCTGCTTCATGCCCCGGCGAGCGCTGGCTTCTTTGAGCCCGCCCTGCATTCGCTCGAGGCGGTCTGCCAGCTCGCGCATGCCGATGCGCTTATCGGGGTCGCGCTGCAGGCAAGCCAGGCACACCGCGTCGAGGGCGGCCGGGATCGTGGGGCGCACGGTCCGCGGCGGCGGTGCGTCCTCGGTGGTGACCGAGGTGAACAGATCGACCACGTTCTCGTGGGTGAACGGCGGCTGCCCGGTGAGCAGGAAGTAGAGCGTCGCGCCCAGGCTCCACACGTCGCTCTTGGGTCCGGGGTCGCCGAACTCCCCCCCGGGATCGAACTGTTCGGGGGCCATGAACGACGGCGTCCCGACCAGCCGTCCGGCGTGGGTGATCGTGGCGGAGATCCCGGCAGGACCGGAGGCCGCGCCCTTGGTGTTCGGGTCGCGCTTGACGAGGCCGAAGTCGGTGAGCACCGGGCGTTGGGTCCCGTGCTCGATCAGGATGTTGTTGGGCTTCACGTCGCGGTGGAACACGCCGCTCTCGTGGCAGTAGACGAGGGCCTGAGCCACGGCGAGGGTGATCTCGACGGTCTCCTCGAAGGTCGGCAGCCGCCCGCCTGGACCGCGTACCACCGAGAACAGGTTCTGGCCTTCGATCAGCTCCATGACCAGGTAGGGGATCCCGTTCTCTTCGCCGAGGTCGCTGATCCCGACCACGTGCGGGTGCTTGAGCTGGGCCAGCACGCGCCCCTCGCGGCGAAAGCGGTTGACCGCCTCCTCGCTGGGGTCCTGCTGCAAGAGCACCTTCAGCGCGACGAGCGATCCGAGCTCGCTGTGCTTGGCGCGGAAGACCTGCCCCGCTCCGCCGCGACCAATGGTCGCGAGGATCTCGTAGCGGCCGAGGGTTTCGCCGGCGAACCCCTTGTGGTGGGGGTCGCGCATGGCCTGAGTGAGCTGCCTGCGATCGAGCATGGCCTGATTGTAGTGGTTTTTTCGGGTCGGCTCACCTGCAGCGGATCCGGCTATCCTGAGTGCGTGGAGCTCCCGATCGACGCCCAACTCCCCGCGCTCGTGCGGCGCGCCGCTGAGGAGCGCGCGCTGGTGCTCAGCGCCGAGCCCGGCAGCGGGAAGACCACGCGCCTCCCGCCGGCGCTCCTGGACGCTGTAGAGGGCGAGGTGTGGGTGCTGGAGCCTCGCCGGCTCGCAGCGAAGCTCGCCGCGAGCTTCGTGGGCGAGGCGCTAGGAGACCTCGTCGGCTATCGGGTGCGCTTCGACCGGGGGACGACAGCGCGCACGCGGCTGATCTACGCGACCGAGGGGATCTTGCTCCGGCGCCTGGCGGGGGGGGACGACCTGCCCGGGGTCGGGGCGGTTGTCCTCGACGAGTTCCACGAGCGGCATCTCGAGAGCGACCTGCTGTTGGTGTTGCTCGACCGGCTGCGCCGCACCCGGCGGCCGGACCTGGTGCTGGGCGTCATGTCGGCGACCCTCGACGCAGGCCCGCTCGGCGAGTACCTCGGCGTGGAGCCCGTGCACGTCGAAGGCCGGCGCTACGAGGTCGCGATCGACTACCAGCAGCCGGGCCGCCGAGACTGGCGGATCGAGGATCGGGTGCTGGACGGTGCGCGGCAGCTCCTCGACGAAGGGCTCGAAGGGCACGCGCTGGTGTTCCTCCCCGGCGTCGGCGAGATCCGCGCCTGCGAGCGCACGCTGCGCCCGTTGGCCGAGCGCCATGACCTCGCGCTGGTCCCGCTCCACGGGCGGCTGGACGTGGCCGATACGCGTCGCGCCGTGGGGCCGTCGCCGCGGCGCAAGCTGATCCTGGCCACGAACGTCGCCGAGTCTTCCGTGACCATCGACGGCGTCGCCGCAGTGCTCGACGCGGGGCTGGCCCGTGTGCCCCAGGTCGGAGCGCTGGGCCTGCCGACCCTCGAGCTGCGCCCGGTGAGTCAGGCCTCGTCGATCCAGCGGGCTAACCGCGCCGGACGCCAGCGCGCGGGCCGCTGCCTGAGGTTGTTCCCGCGGGCCGACTGGGGGAGGCGAGCCAAGCGCGGTGAGCCAGCGATCTTGAGGGAGGAGCTCAGCGCCGCGGCGCTGACCTTGCTGGCCGCCGGGGTCGAGGCGCCGCGGTGGTTGGACCCTCCCCCCGAAGCGCGCTGGGAGGCGGCCCAGGCCCTCCTCGCCCAGCTGGGCGCGGTGGAGGACGGGTCGCTCTCGGCGGAAGGCCGGCGAATCGTGGGGCTACCCCTGCCGCCGCGCCTGGGGCGCGTGCTGCTGGAGGGCGCGCGCAGAGGCGTGGCGCGCGAGGCGGCCGAGTCGGTGGCCCTGCTCTCCGAGCCCGACGTGCGTCAGCGCGCGCAGCCGGTGGTGGAAGAGGCGGGTCTCTGTGACCTCGAGGCCGTGCGCGAGCTGGTGCGGGAAGCGGGGGGCAACGCCGGGCGGCAGCGCAGGCTGGGGCTACGCCCCGCCGCCGTGGCCCAGGTGCGACGGGTCACCCAGGCGTTGGAGCGGGCGGTCAAGGAGCGCGGTGAGCCGCGCTCGGATCCCGACGTTCAGCTGCGCCTCGCGCTCCTGGCGGGGCACCCCGATCGCGTCGCGAGGCGCCAGGGAGAGCGTGGGCTGGCCCTCGCCGGGGGCGGTGCGGCCAAGTTGGCGGAAGAGAGCGTGGTGCGCAGCGCGCCTTGGCTCCTCGCCCTCGGCGCCCGCGCGACCCCGCGCGGGATCCGCGTCGACCTCGCGAGCGCGATCGAGCCCGACTGGTTGCTGGAGCTGTTCCCGGACTCCATCGAGGAAGACGAGCTGGTCACCTTCAACGACGCTCGCGAACGGGTGGAGGCCAGTTGGCGGGTGCTCTTCGCGGGGCTGAGTCTCGAGGAGGGCCCCACCGAGGGCGACCCCGAAGCGGTCCAGCAGGCGCTGGCCGCCGCCGCGCTGCGCAAGCTCCAGGCGATCTGGGACCCCGAGCAGCTCGAGGGCCTGCGCCGCCGGGTGGCCTTTGCCCGGGGCCTGGACCCCAGCCTGCCGGCGCTGGAGTCGACCGAGGAGCTCGTCGGGTCGTTGTGCGCTGGCTGCAGCACCTTCGCCGATCTGCGCGCCCTCGACCCGCTGGGCGCGCTGACCTCCGCCCTCGGCCCCGGGGGCTACGGCAAGCTGGAGCGACTGGCGCCTACCCACGTGACCCTCACGGGGGGGCGGCGGCTGAAGGTCAACTACGAGACCTTGCGGCCGCCCTGGGTAGCTTCGCGGCTGCAGGACTTCTTTGGCATGAGCGCCGGCCCCGCGGTGGGCGCGGGGCGGGTGCCCCTGGTGCTGCACCTTCAGGCTCCGAATCGACAGTCGGTCTCGGTGACCAGCGACCTGGCCGGGTTCTGGGAGCGGCACTACCCCGCGGCCCGGCGCGAGTTGGGGAGGCGCTACCCGCGCCACGCCTGGCCCGAGGACCCTGTCGCCGCCAAAGCCCCCCGCAAGGGGCGCGTGCGCTAGGGGGGCAAAGGATCGGGGGGGGACTGACGTGGCGCGTCAGCCAGACGCGAACTATCCTGCCCGTATGGCATTGCCTCCAGTTACCGACCTCGCCCCCGAGATCCAGTCCAGCGATCCGGCGGCGTTCGCTTCGCGCAGGCCGAACCAGGACGTGGTGATCCTGGAGCCCATCGAGCCTGGGCGCGACTACATCAACGACCTCCACCCCATGGCCTCCTACGTGTTCCTGCCCCGGGCAGCGAATCAACCGGTCCCGGTGGGGCGAGACGCCCGCGCGGTGGTCCTCCTCGATCACGCCGCCGTCTCCAGGCTGCACATGGTCATGGCCTGGACCGGAGACTCGTGGCAATTCATGGACCGCTCCTCCAACGGGGTGTTCGTTCACGGGCAACGCGTGGCCAAGGAGCAACCCACGGCCATCGCCTACGGCAACGCGATTCGCCTGGGGAAGGCGCTGATGCTCCGGGTGCTGACCCCCGAAGGGTTGCACGGGTTGGTCGCTCGCACCTCGGCTCCGGCGGGCGCTGGCGCGGGGGTGGACGCGTCGTGGGGCTCCCCGTTGACGCCGCAGAACCCGTTCCAGGTCGGCCCCGGCGCGGGCGGGCCCGCGGCGCCGCCCCCCCCGGCCCCTCCATTGGCCTTCGAGGCGCCGCCCCCACCGCCGGTGCCGGCTCCGGTCACCGAGGAGTTCGAGCTCGACTTCGACTTCGACGACGCCCCCCTCGATCCGGACTTCGTCGGCGACGGCTACGACAGCGAGGCCACCGAGGCCTACCTCTCGCCTCCTCCGTCTCCGCCGACCGCGCCCACGGCTCCGAGCGCGCCACGGGCGCCGACCCCCCCGGCTCCGCCTCCTCCGGTGGCGCCCGAGGACATCAACTTCGACTTCGACTTCGAAGCGGAGGGCAAGGGCGGCTTCGCGTAATCCCGGAGCGCTCGCGTTCAGGGGGGGCAGGCGTCGAGGCCGAGAGGGATCGGGCCCGCTCGCGCTAGACCCAGGGCCAGAGGGCCGGGTTAGGCAGTCCTCTTGGCGGTCTTCTTCTTGGCGGTCTTCTTCTTGGCGGCCTTCTTCTTGGCGGCCTTCGTCTTGGCGGCCTTCGTCTTGGCGGCCTTCGTCTTGGCGGGCTTCGTCTTGGCGGGCTTCGTCTTGGCGGCCTTCGTCTTGGCGGCCTTCGTCTTGGCGGCCTTCTTCTTGGCGGCCTTCTTCTTGGCGGTCTTCTTCTTGGCGGTCTTCTTCACTGCCTTCTGCTTGGTAGCGGCAGTCTTCTTGGCGGCCTTCGTCTTGGCGGTCTTCTTCTTCCCCGCCTTCTTCGCTGCCTTCTGTTTGGTGGCGGCGGTCTTCTCCTTGGCGGCCTGGGCGCGCTGCTTCTTGGTGGGGAGACGACCGAGGGGTTGGGCGATGACGATCGGCCTGCTGCCGCTGGGGGCAGGCTGCTCGGCGAGGAGGGGCGCCAGGTAGTGGCCGGTGTAGGAGTCCTTCGTCGCCGCGATCGCCTCCGGGGTGCCGACGGCGACCACGTGGCCGCCCGAGTCTCCGCCTTCGGGCCCGAGGTCGACCACCCAGTCGGCGGTCTTGACGATGTCCAGGTTGTGCTCGATCACGACCACGGTGTTCCCGGCGTCGACCAGCCGGTCGAGGACGGCGAGCAGCTTCTTGATGTCGTCGAAGTGCAGCCCGGTGGACGGCTCGTCGAGCACGTAGAGGGTCCGCCCGGTGGAGCGCTTGCCCAGTTCTCGGGCGAGCTTGATTCGTTGGGCCTCGCCGCCGGAGAGGGTCGGCGAGGGTTGGCCGAGCGCCACATAGCCCAGCCCCACGTCGGCGAGGGTCTGCAGCAGACGTCGGATTCGGGGATGGTTGCGGAACACCTCCAGCGCCTCGTCCACCGTGAGGGCCAGGACTTGGGAGATCGAGAGCCCCTGGTAGCGCACGCGGAGGGTGGCGTCGTTGAAGCGCTTGCCCTCGCAGTCCTCGCAGGTGACGAACACGTCGGCGAGGAAGTGCATTTCGATGCGCCGCACCCCCGACCCCTCGCAGGTCTCGCAGCGGCCGCCCTTGACGTTGAACGAGAAGCGACCCGCTTTGAAGCCGAAGATCTGCGCTTCGGGGAGCTTGGCGAAGAACTGGCGGATCAGATCGAAGAGCTTGACGTAGGTCGCTGGGTTGCTGCGTGGGGTGCGTCCGATCGGTTGCTGATCGATGGCGATCACCTTGTCGATGGCCTCGAGGCCGTCGAGGCCGTCGTGCTCACCCACGGAGACGTTGCTCTTGTGAAGCGCGCGCTGGAGGGCGGGGAGCAAGATCTGGTTCACCAGCGAGGACTTGCCCGCGCCGGAGGCGCCGGTCACGCACACGAAGGAGCCCAGGGGGAAGGCGACGTCGACGCCCTTGAGGTTGTTGGCGCGGGCGCCGGCGACCTGGATCGCGCGGGCGGGGTCGACCTCGCGGCGGGCGCTGGGCACGTCGATCTGCTTGCGCCCGCTGAGGTAGGCCCCGGTCAGCGAGTTGGCGTCCTCGCGCAGCTTCTGGGGCGGGCCGCTGGCGGTGACCGTGCCCCCGTCGCGCCCCGCGCCGGGGCCGAAGTCGACCACGTGGTTGGCGCGCTCGATCATCTCGCGGTCGTGCTCGACGACCACGATCGTGTTTCCCTTGTCCCGCAGGCGCTCGAGGGTGTCGATCAGGCGCGTCCCGTCGCGAGCGTGGAGCCCGATGGAGGGCTCGTCCAACACGTAGACGACGCCCGAGAGCTCGCTCCCGATCTGCGAGGCGAGCTGGATCCGCTGGGACTCGCCTCCCGAGAGCGAGGGGCCGGGCCGTGAGAGCGAGAGATACTCCAGGCCGACGTCTTCGAGGAAGCGCAGGCGAGCGCGGATCTCCTTGAGCAGCTCCCCGGCGATGGTGCGCTCGGTTTCGCTGAGCTCGTCGTCGAGCCCGGTCGCCCAGGACGAGGCGTCGGCCACCGACATTTCGCACACCGGGGCCAGCTGGGTCCCGTGCACGCGGACGGCGCGGCTCTCGGGTCGCAGGCGGCTGCCCTCGCACGCCCCGCAGGAGCGGTAGCTGTGGAACTGCGCGTAGTAGCTCTGGCGCTCCTCCGAGCTGGTCTCGAGCAGCCGGCGCTTGAGCTGGGGGAGCACGCCCTCCCAAAGGAGTCGGTAGGGTCTTGAGCGCTTCCAATACACGGGGATCCGGGTGCCGCGGACTCCGCGCAGAATGCCCTCGCGTTGCTTCTGGGTGAGCTGCTTCCAGGGCGTGTCGAGCTCGAACCCCAGGTGCTCGGCGACGGCCTGCACCATGCGCGCGGTCCACGAGTCGCCGTCGCGCAGCGTCTCCTCCTTCCAGGGCACCACCGCGCCCTCGAGGATCGACTTGCGGGAGTCGGGGACCACCAGCTCGGGGTCCATTTCCAAGCTGTGGCCCAGTCCGTTGCAGTCCACGCACATGCCCTGGGGGCTGTTGAAGGAGAACGACTGCGGGGTCAGATCGGGGAAGCTGATCCCGCACGGCTCACAGGCCAGGCGCTCGGAGTGGATCGTGTCCTGCTTGGTGGTCAAGTTGGCCACGATCAGGCGCCGGTCGCCCAGGTCGAGGGCGGTCTCCACCGAGTCGGTGATTCGGCTGGCGAGCCCGGGCTTGACGACCAGGCGGTCGACCACGGCCTCGAGGTGCGTCTTCTTGCGCTTGCTCAGTTGCTTCAGGCCGTCGAGGGCCAGCACCTCGCCGTTGACCCGCACCCGGACCAGGCCCTGGCGGCGGAGCAGCTCCAACTCCTCGCGGAACTCGCCCTTGCGGTTGGTGATCCGGGGCGCGAGCAGGAGCAGCTTGGTGCCCTCGGGCAGCGCTCCGATCCGGTCGGCGATCTGCTGCGCGCTCTGGCTCTCGACGGTGTTCCCGCAGCGGTAGCAGTGTTGGGTGCCGGCGCGGGCGAAGAGCACGCGCAGGTAGTCGTGGATCTCGGTGATCGTGCCCACCGTCGAGCGCGGGTTGACCGAGGCCTTCTTCTGCTCCACGGCGATGCTCGGCGAGAGGCCGTAGATCTTGTCGTACTTCGGCTTCTCCTTCTGCCCGAGGAACTGCCGCGCATAGGCCGAGAGGCTCTCGACGAAGCGCCGGCGCCCTTCGGCGTAGATCGTGTCGATCGCCAGGGAGGACTTGCCCGAGCCCGAGGGGCCGCTGAACACGACCAGCTGCTTCTTGGGGATCGCGACGTCGATCCCCTTGAGGTTGTGCTCGCGCGCGCCGAGCACGCGAATCTCTTGGGGTTCGGCCACCGGGTCCTCCGCGGCGAACATAGCACGAACCCGAAGAGGCGCGAGGAGGAGGGGCGGGCGAGGAATCAGCCCGCCGGCGGGGGGTCGCGTCCGATCTTGACCAACTCCTCCAGGGTTCGTCGCTGCTCGGCAGCGAGGGCCTGGAGGTCGGTCTGGGCGGCCTCCAGCCGGGCCAGCCCCTGGGCCAACTGCTCGCGCAGCTGCCGCAGGTCCTGTTCGAGCTCGCGGTTGTTGTCCTTGACCATTTCGTCGACGAAGACTGCGTTGGCGATGCTGATCCCAAACAGCCCGCCGGCGATCACGACGAACATGAAGAACGCCTGCACCGCCCGCGCCCAGCCGGGGCTGACCTCGCCGGCGATCCTCTCGGGGATCTCGTACCAGCCCTCGATGGTGAACACCTTGAAGATCGAGTAGAAGGCCGACACCGGGTCACCGAAGGCTGCCTGGGCCGTGGGGCTCGGGAGGTGGCCGAAGATCGTGCTCGCCAGCAGCCCGAGGACCAGGTTCAACACGGTCAACGCGATCAGCACCCCCAGCGAGGCCTTCAGCGCGCGCCACACGCCCTCGAGCATGCGCTCGGAGTCGGGGACCACGCGCATCAGCTTGATCAGCCGCAGCAGGCGGCCGGTGCGCAAGGCGAGCAGCCCGCTGAACAGGTGGTGCAGGTCGCTGGAGAAGATCGAGATCAACGCCGGGAGCGAGATCAAGACCACCACCAGATCGAAGCGGTTCCAGCCACGCGCCCAGTAGCCGGACCAGCCGAAGTGCCGGATCTTGAGCGCGGCCTCCACCACGAAGAACGCCGTGCACGCGTAGTCCAGCCACCAGGCCAGGCGAAACTGAGCCGGAGTGTCTTGCTGCGCGGCCTCCCACTCGGCGAAGCCGAGGGCGAACAGGGCCGCGGTGTTCAGCACGATCACGCTCATCACGACCGGCTCCGCGATCAGCAGGCGGACCAGCGGATTCTTGGGCGGGGGGACGATCGGGTCGGGCATGACGGCACTCCGGGACCGCGGGTGTACGGATTCTCCCCGGCCAGCGCAAGCCCGGAAACGGGGGCGATCCGTGGGGCCTCGGAGAGGCCTCCTGAAGATCAGCCGCTGAAGGCTCCGTAGAGTCCCCGTCCGATCGCGACCATCAGCAGCCCCACGGCCAGGCTGCCGAGGGCGTAGAGGGCGGCCCAGGCCAAGCGGCCGGTCCGCAGCAGCTCGACGGTCTCGTTGGAGTAGGAGCTGAAGGTGGTCAGCGAGCCCAGCAGCCCGGTGACCAGGAACAGCCGCAGCTGGACGGGGTCCTGCTCTCGGCTCTCGATCCAGGCCCACAGCAGACCGATCAGCAAGCAGCCCACCACGTTGACCACGAAGGTTCCCCAGGGGAAGAGCTTGCCGGTCGCGCGGGTGACCAGCTCGGTGACCCCCAATCGCAGCAAGGCCCCCAGCGCTCCCCCGCAGCCGACGCAGACCACCTGCACGATCACGGGAGGGTCCCCTGCCAGGCGGAATAGAGCTCAGCCAGCTCGCGGCCGTAGACGCCGCGGACCGCGGCGGGCAAGGCAACGCCCTGCTTGCAGCGGGCGAGCACGTCGGCCAGCAGGGGGGCTCCACCTTGCGCGAGCAGGTAGCGCACGAAGCCGAAGGCTACGGCGTAGCGCAAGCGCGCGGCGGCCTGATCGGCCTCGCTGGCGAATGAGCCCTGGAGGGCCTCGAGCTCTGGGACGCGGTGTCGCTCCAGCGGGACCCCCGGGGCAGACCGCCCCTCAGCGACCTGGGCCAACCCCTCCTGGAGCCAGGCTGGGAGCCCCTTGCCCCCCGAGTAGCTGATCAGCGCGTGCGCGTACTCGTGGAACAGCACCCGACGAACCTCGGCCGGAGGGGCCGCGCTGAGGCCGTCGCCGGGGACGCGGATCTTCCCGTCGTAGAGCCCGGCCACCCAGCCGTGTGAGCCCGTGGCCTGCTGGAACGAGCGCGCGGGGTAGATCACGACCGCGACCTCCAGGGGGGGGTACTGCCCGAGGAGCTGGCCGACCTCCACGTAGGCCTCTTCGAGCACGCGGCCCACCAGGCGACCGAGCTCGAGGTCGCGGGCGCCGTCGTATCTGATCGTGAAGTGCCGCGCGCCCAGGTCGGTGACGAGCTCGCTCTCGAGGTCGGCCTCCTGGCTGAGGCGGGCGACCAGCCGCGCGAGCTGCTCGTGACCGGGGCGCAGCTCGAGGGCGCGCTTGAAGTGCACGAGCGCCCGCGGCGTATCGCCGCCCGCGTAGAGGGCGTCGCCGAGGACCACGTGCAGGTTCGCCGAGTCGGGGTGGGCGTCGAGCAGCGGGGTCAAGAGTCCGCTCGCCTCGGAGAACTGGCGCAGCGCGACCAGCGCGCGGCCCTCGCGGATCGCGAGGGCCAGCGGCTCCTCGAGCCAGCTCTTGGCTTCGCGGAAGCGGTCGAGGGCGCCCTGGGGGTCGCTCTTGAGCCGCGCGTCTCCAGCGCGGACCAGCGACGCCCCGAGCACGGCGCCCAGGTCGTGCTCCGGGTGCTGGGACAGCAGCGAGCGGAAGTGCGCTTCGGCTTCGTCCCAGGCGCCCTGCGCCTCCAGCGCGGCGCCGGCCTCGAGGGCCGCACGCAGCTCGGGGGGGACGTCGGTCGTCAGGGGGGCGAGGGCAGGCTCGAGCTCCAAGGGATCTGCCACAGCGGGCGGAGGTGGGGGCAGGGGCGGCGGCGGGTTGGTCCGCGGGTTCGACTCGACGTTCACGCGCGGGGCGCCGCGAGGTGGCTCGACGGGGGAGGGCTCTTCGGGGCAGCCGCAGAGGCAGAGCCAAGCCGCGCAGGCCGCGGCGCGTTGGACCCAGCGCGGAGCGTTCAGCGTGCCCGGCTCCCGGTGAGCCGGGTGAACAGGTCGCCGGCAGCGCGGGCCACGTCGCCACCGCCTCGGGTCCGCGCCAGCTCGCGAATCCGCGAGATCCCCTTCAGCACGTGAGGTTTGAGGCCGGGTTGCCGCTGGAGGTTGGTCAGCTTGCGCAGGCCGAGCAGCTGCAGCTCGGGTTTGGGGTCGTCGAGGGCGCGCAGGATCTGACGGACCGCGTCGCTGGAGCCGATCGCCTCGAGGCCGTGCAGGGCTGCCTGGCGATCGCGTAGCGCGCGCCGCCCGTAGAGCTGCCCCAGGAGCTCGACGGCGCGGGTGCTGGCCAGGTTGTGCAGCGCCGCGCGGATCCGGCTGGCGACGTTGCCGTTCGGCTCGTCGAGCAGCCGTCGCGAGAGCGGCCACGTGGCTAGCGGGCTGCCGAGGGCGACCATGCTCTCGATGCTCGCGTCTCGGACTCCGCTGTCTGGATCACGCAGCAGGGGGCTGAGTACCTTCAGCGCGTCTCGCGGGTCCGTGGCTCGCCCGCAGAGGGAGGCCACCGTGCGCCGGGTTTCGACCTTGGAGGACTTCGCCAGCGCCGCCAGCGAGCCCACGGCGTCTTCGGCGAGCCCCTCCAGCAGCACCGCGCCGGCGCCGCTCACCAACCAGGCTTCGCCGTACTTGCCCAGCAGCTTCTGCAAGCTGTCCGGAGCGGGTCGCCGCACCTGGACCAGGGCGACCTCGATCTCCAGCTCAGCGGTGTCCTGGTCGCGCAGGCTGCTGAGGACGTCGGCGACCATGTCGCGGCGGTCCGCGGGGCAGCGGACCGCGTGCTGAATCAGTTCGCCGCGGTAGGTCCCGTGCGCCGTGGGCAACGCGACGAGGCAATCCTCGAGGGGCGGGGGGGCGCTGCGCACCCGGTGCGCGAGGAGCTTCACGACCTCGGGCTCGCGGGCGCGTGAGCCGAGGGTGTCGAGCAACTTCGTCCACCCCCCGGGTTGGCTGAACTCCGGGCAGAGGAAGGCGGCGCGCATGCCGCGCTCGGTGCGCTCGGGGTGGGCCTGGATCCAGCGGAGGATTCCGTCGAGGTCTCCGGGGATCCGCTCCTCCCGAGCTGGCGGGGGATCGGGGGGCCGCACAGGATCGCGGGTGGGTTGGGGGACGGTCGCGTCCGGGGACTCGTCGACGGGATCGGCGGTCGGCGCGTCCTGGGGCGCCTCGGAGTCGACCTCGGTGTCGGGTGAAGGCGGCCCGGGTTCGGCCTGGGTCTCCTCTCCGCTGAGCATGCCGTAGATCAGGACGCCGCCGCCGATCACCAGCCCGCCGAGGAGCAAGAGCGCGAGCCCTACGATCATCAGGTCGCGCTGGCCGTGGTGCCCGGGCAGGTTGCGCGCCGAGTTCGGGCGGTCGGCCTCGGTGCGTCCGGGCGTCGCGGCCGCTCGTCCGTAGCGGCGGGTGAGGCTGTCCTCGGAGCCGGCTTGCCCAGCGCCAGGCATGTAGCTCGCTGGGAGCTCGACGGTCTCCGCGACCGGGCTGGCGGGCTGCGGGGGCGCTTGCTCGGGCAAGACCTGGGTCGGGTCACCTGCGTCGACCGGGAACGCCACGGTGGGCTCGGTGGCCGGACGCTGGGCCTGAGGCTCCATGGCCGTCACCGCGCCGCGATCGATAGCGGGAGGCGGCGCCGCGGCGTCGATCGCGAGGGTCGAGCCAGGGGCGTCGCTCTGGCCGTAGCCCACGATCGCGCGGTCGAGCTCGCCGCACGCCACGTGCAGTTGGTTCGCGGCCGGGTCGCGCGCGCCGAGGGGGAGCCGGGCCTCGACCCACACTCCGCCGTCGCGGGCGACGAAGCGAGCGAAGCTCGACTGGCGGTTGCAGCGGTCGAGGCGCTCCCAGAGCTCGGTGTCGGCCACGGCCTGCTCCAGGCAATGCGCGAGCACCAGGTCGCCGCCGTTCGCCGAGAGGTTCATCACCCGCGCTGGGTCGGCGGAGAGCAGCAGCCCTGCGTCGGATCGCTCGACGGTAAGGCCCAACCCGGCCAACGGTTCGATCAGGGTCTCGATTAGCTCCGCACTCACGCTTCGTCCCTCACGCCACGGCGTTGGCCCGCGACCCTTGAAGCGTACTCGCTCCCTAGCCAGGGCGCACGAGCGCAGGCGCTCGTCGGATCACTTCTTCTGAAGTGACTCGAACTTGGCCTGGGCCTTGTCCGCCTCAGCGGGCTTGTTCAACGTGCGCAGCACTTGTGCCTGGAGCTGGTAGGCGAGGGCGAACTCCGCGTCGAGCTCGAGGCAGGCCTTGATCTTCTGCTGCGCGTCGAGCATGCGGCGCTGTTGGAAGAACACCAGCGCCTGGCCGTAGAGGGTCAGGGGTTGGGGTCCGCCGCTGCGCTGCTCGAGGTCGAGGGCGAAGGCGAAGTCCTTGGCGGCCTGCGTCTTGGCCTGGCCGTTCTGCAGCGTGTCGGGCAGGTCGCGCACGTTGAGGAAGCCGCGCACGACGTAGAGCTCCCGCTCGTAGGGGTTGATCTCCTCGGCGCGCTGCAGCGTCGCGATCGCGGTGTCGAACTCCTTGACCTGGATCGAGAGCTTGGCCAGCAGGATCCGCGCGCGGACGTGGTACGGGTCACGGATCAGGCAGGCGAGGATCCCGGTGCGGGCGCGGTCGACGCTGGTGCGGTTGGCCGGGTCGAGGTCCTTCATGGCCTGTTCGGCGAAGGCGAACACGCGCCCAAGCTCACCGCGGACGTTCGTCTCGGCCTCGGCCATGCGGGCCGATTCCTTGTAGGCGAGGGTGTCGCGCCCCTGCGACTGGTAGAGCTGTATGCGCAGGGCCGAGATCGCGGCTGGCTCCGAGTCGAGGCAGCGCTCCGACGCGGTGAGACTCAGGTCGGCCTCTTCGGGCTGGCCGGTGTCGACCTCGTGGGCCGCGCGCACCAGGAGGGTGTAGGCGGCCGCTGCGTTCGGGAGCAGGGCCCGCCCATCGGCCTCGGCAGAGAGGCCGCTGCAGAGCTTGCTCGCCTCCTGGATCAGGGTCGGGGTCTCGGGCGACCCGCTCTTGGTCATCAACTCCAGGTGCGCCTGGGCTGCGAGGGCCATGGGATTGTTCGGGTCCAGGGAGCGAGCCGACTGGAAGTCGGTGCGCGCCTGGCTCGTCTCGCCGCGCATCCAGGCGAGCATGCCCTGGCGGACCTTGGCCGTGCTGCGGGAGTCTGGGGACAGAGGCCGGGCGTAGGGGTCGATCTGCCCCGCGACCAGGCGCAACTCCTTGGGGCGGGTGGTGAGGTTGATCGCGGTGGTGTAGCTGCGCTGCGCCTTCTCGAAGTCCAGCAAGAGCAGGTTCGCGTCGCCCAGCCCCACGTAGCCCCGAGCGGTGGGGGCGGTGCGGTTCGCCGCGAGGAAGTCGGCGGAGGCGAGCTTGGGCTTCCCGATCCGCACGTAGTACTCGCCGCGGGCGATCCGCGGGAAGGGTGAGGACTCGGTCGCGTCGATCGCGTCGCCGTAGGCGCGGGTGGCGTCACGTCCAGCCGCCTCGGCCGCGTACCCCTCGATCAACTTGGCGATCGCCAGCTCCTCGCCCTCGAGCCCGTCGACGGTCCCCAGCCGATCGATCGCCTCCTTGGCGTCCCCCTTGGTGAGGTAGGCCCGCGCGGCGAGCACCTTGCCCAGGGGGTCAGAGAGCGCGGCGTAGGCCTTGGCGGCGTTCGTCGCGTCGCCCCCGAGCTCGGTGGCCAGGGCCGTGAGCGCCGTCGCGCCTTCTCCTTCGAGCTTGCCAAGCACCCCGAGGGCCTCGGGGGTGCGCCGGTCTTCGATCAACAGCGCGGCCAGGTCGAGTTGACTCTGGACGTGGGTCGTGTCGATCTCGGCGGCGGCCCGCAGGGCGTCGATGGCGCTGCTGATCTGATAGCCACCCATCGCGACATAGAGGTCTGCCTGTCGCGAGAGAAGCGACCGCAGCTGATCGTCGAGCCCGAGCTCCTCTTCACGCTTCAGCGCCCGGGCGGTGTTGTCCCCGGACGAGGGGCGCTCGTCGCGGAGGTCCTTTACGGTGGCGCTGACCGTGGCGACCTCGGCCAGCGCTTCGGCGAGCTCCTTCCGCAGGTCGTCGTCCTCGATCAGCGACTTGCCGCCGCTGACCTTCTCGGTGACAGCCGTGAGGAGCTTGTCGGCGGCGTCGATCTTGCCCGCCGCCTCGGAGAGGCGGGCGTTCCACTCGTCGTATTCGTTGTCGACCTTGGCCTGCGCCTTGGCGATCTTGTCGGCCTCGATGCTGCCGCTGTACGAATACAGCCCGTAGCCCACCACCGCCAGCAGCGCCGAGCTGCCGAGGAGCATCACCAGCTGCGGCGTGCCGAACTTGGTGCGCGGGCCGAGGCCCCTCTTCTTGTGTTTCTCGGCGGCCTGGGCGAGGTCCGCGATCGACTTGCGCTTGACCTTGCTGACCGACTGCTGGGCCACGGCGGCGGCGGCTTGCAGCTCGGCGCTGTCGAGCACGTCGGAGCCGCTGAGGGTGAACTCGTCGACTCCGCTCTCGGGCTCGAGTTCGCGCTCGAAGAGGTCCTTGGGGACCTTGATCTTGGTCTCGCAGCGGCGGCAGTTGAAGCGCTTGCCCACCTGCTTGGGGCGCACGCGGTATTTCTTGCCGCAGCTGGGGCAGGCGACGATCCGCTTGTCGACGGTGTCGACGGCGCTCTCGGTCGCGCTGAGGAACACGTTGCTGTCGACCGCGCCGTTCTGCGAGGGCGCGCTGCGCGTCTTCGTGCGTGTCTTCGTGCGCGTCTTGGTGCTCTCCTTGCCGACGCGCTTGCTCTTGGTGCGGGTCGCCGTCTTGCCCGCGCTGCGCCGCTTGCGTCCCGACTCCTTGCGCGAGTCGCTCTTGGTGCGGGCGGAGGTCTTGGCCTCTTCCTTGCCGGTCTCACGCCTGCGCGACGTGGCACGCTTGCCGCTGGAGGTCTTGGCCTCCTCCTTGCCCGTCTCACGCTTGCGCGAGGTGGTGCGCTTGCCGCTGGAGGTCCGCTTCTTGGCGTCGGTCTTGGCGTCGGTCTTGGCGTCGGTCTTGGTCTCGCGCTTGCTGGGCTCGCGCCTGGAGCCGTCCTTGCTGCGCGAGCGGCGCTTCTCCTTCTCAGGGGCGGAGGTGCCGTTGGCCGTGGCGCGCTTGCTGCGGCGGCTGCGCTTGCGCTCCGTGCCGTCCTTGGCCGCGCCCTTGGCAGCGGACTTGTCGTGGATCGCCACGATCTCTTCCAGCTGCGCTTTGCTGAGGTAGCCCTTCTTCAAGAGCAGCGCACCGAGGGCGACTTTCTTGCCCTTGGTCTTGGCGATCTTCTTCTTCAGCCGCAGGCACTGGTCGATCTGATCTTTGTCGACCATGCCCCGGCGGAGAGCGATCTTGCCGAGCTTGAGTTCCCGACTGGAGATCAAAGGGGGGCCCTCCTGCAGGGCTCTCTGGAAGACTTGATCTTAGCATGCTCGGCGGCGCGCTCGCACGACCCGAGAGGATCCTAGCGGGCGGCGGGCAGTCCTGACACGCCCCCTGCGCCAATCGGCTCGGGGGGGTAAGCTTCACTGCTACCTGAATCTCGGGCCGGCACGAGGTTAGAATCCACCATGGCCATTCAGCTCTTCTGTACGAACTGCGGAAACCCGCTGATCGTGCCCAATAAGCTGTCGGGCGCGCGTCTGCAGTGCGGCGCCTGCGAAGAGGTGAACACGGTTCCCGACGTCAGCGACGTCGAGGAGGTCCCCGACGAGCAGGTGGAGGCGTCCGGTCGCTACACCATCGTCGACGACCCCGGGCCCTCGGTTGGGGGCAAGAAGGGCAAGAAGGGCAAGAAGAGAAAGAAGCCGCTCAAGCCCACCGTCTGCACCACCTGCGGTGCCAACGTCCCCGCCGGGGATCCGATTTGCTGCGCCTGCGGGACGGAGGTCGTGGCAGGCGGTGCGAACGTCCCCCTCGGCATGATCTCGGCGATCCTCGTGCTCCTCCTGGTCGGCGGCGGCGGCTTTGGCCTCTACCGCTTCACTCGCCCGGGGTCCCTGACCTCGGCAGGGCGCCAGGCGCTCGAGCTCGGCAAGACCAAGGAGGCGATCGAGAGCTTCAAGGAGGCGTTGTCCTACGACCCAGACTACGCCCCCGCGGTGCTGGGCCTGGTCAACGCGGGGCTAGCTGAGAACAACGCCGCGCTCTTGCAGCGCTACCTGGACCGCGCGATCAAGCTCTGCAAGAGCGACGAGGAGCGCAGCACCCTGCGCGTGACCTACGCCGAGCAACTGCTGGTGCAGAGCAAGTGGCGAGATGCCTACAACCAGGCCTTCGACGCTCAGGGCGACGACCCCAACGTCCGCGGCGCAGACGCGGTCCTGGGGTTGGCTTCGGTCGAGCTCGGCCAGACCAAAGAGGCGATCAGCCACCTGCAGAAGGCCTGGAAGGCCAACCGCGACGACGACCGGGTCGCGTTCGCCCTCGCCAAGCTGCTCACCGCCCAGGAGGGGCGCGAAGGCGAGGCCGTCGAGCCAGCGCAGGCTGCCGCCGAGCTCAAGCCCGAGGAGGCCGAGCGCTGGTTGCTCGTCGCTGACCTCCGCGACCGCCTCAACCAGCGAGGGCGCGCGCGCCAGGCGCTGAAGAAGGTGATCGAGATCGACTCGAAGCATTCCCTGGCCCACTCCTTGTTGGCGAAGCTCTACCTCGCCGACGGCAACACCGACGGCGCTCTGCGCGCGGCGACCTCCGCCCGCGACTTGAACCCCGAAGATCCCCAGGCCAGCCTCTCGGTGGCCGGAGTGCTCTACGCCCAGGGCAAGTATCCCGACGTGCTCGACGAGCTGGGTCGCATGTTCCGCCTCAAGCAGAAGCTGATCGAGGCTCGCGAGGCCGACGCGCGCTTCCTCCAGCGCAAGGCTCAGCTGCACACGGGCAAGGGCAAGTCCGAGCCGATCCGCCCCGTGCTCGACGCCCTCGAGACGCTCGGAGAGCTCGAAAACTACCTCGAGCTTGCCAAGATCGCGATCGAGAGCGAAGCCTACAAGGTGGCCGAGGACGTGCTCGGCGCCGCGGTTGCGAAGTATCCCCGTGACTACGACACACGGGTCATGCTCGCGCGCTCCTACCTCGAGCAGGACGGTACGTCCGACCACCTGCAGGAGAAGGTCCGCGACCAGCTCGACGCTGCGCTCAAGATCGACAAGGACCAGCCGGAGGCGCACCTCCTGTTGGGCGCCTTCCACCTCGAGCAGGGAGACGAGGAGGCGGCGGAGCAAGCGTTCTCGGCCGGGCTGCAAGAGGTCCCCGGGAACTCCGAGCTGCTCGCCCGGCACGGCAAGGTGTGCATGGAGCTGCGGATGTGGAAGCAGGCAATCGACAGCCTCGAGCGGCTGAAGAAGGTCGACCCCTCGTATCCCGAGGCGGGGCCCATGCTCCAGCGGGCGCGCGAGGGCCTGTTCTACGACGGCGACCAGTAAGTAAGTAACAACAACAACCAACCTACTCGAGGTTGGCCTGGATCTCCGTGGCGAGGACCTCGAAGTTCAGGCGCGAGACGGTGCTCGACGAGGCGTCGCCGCTGTGGATCCGCTCGCGCTCCTGAGCGAGGGCGACCTTCAGCGCGTCGACCCGCTTCGAGGCGCGGACCAGCGCCCACGCATGAGCGGCCGCGCTGGCGTCACCCGTGAACTCCCAGCGGGGCTGCTCGAAGAGCGCGCGCCAGCGCTCAGGGGACCAGCGCTCGCGCCGGGCGCGAGCGATCAACTGGCGGGCGTTGCGCTCGAGGCCCGGGACCTGGGTAGCCATCTCTTCGCGGAGGCCAATCCGTAGCCAGGCGGGGGCGAGGGGGAGGTTCTGCGCGACGTAGGCATCCGCGGCAGCCCCCGCGACCTCGGCTGAGGCGGTGGGTGAGCCGCGGAACACCAGCGCGTCGAAGCGCGGGAGGTAGGCGGCGCGGCGCCCCTCGAGTAGACCCAGGTCCGCGTCGGCGTCCAGCAGCCACACCCGCTGGTGACCGAAGCCGTCGTCGGGGAGGACCTTGGCGAAGGTGGAGTCGAGCCCCGCGAGGAAGGTCGCCAGCTCGCGCGCGGCGGCGAGGGACGTCGGCGCGGCGAACGAGACGGTGTAGTCCTGCTCGGTGACCCGCTGGTCGAGGGCCTGCTCCACCTCCAGCAAGCGCCGGATGGTGGCCTGCTCCTCCTCGACCAGCGGATCTCCCGCGCCGAGAGCGGCGGGGACCTCGAAGGTGCTGAGGATCGCGCCGGGGTCGAGGGGGTCGTCTTGAGGTGCGCTCTGCCAGCGCGTGCGGGCGTCGGCGAGGTGGGCCCAGGCGAGGTCCATGCGTTGGCGGAGCGCCTCCGACGCCTCGGCGGTCGCCAGGTCGGGGCGGTTCGCGCGAGCCAAGGCGTAGGCTAGCAGCGCGCGGCCGCCAGCGAACTCGGGGTCGTCGGCCAGGACCCGCTGGAGCACCCCCACGGCCGCGGCGGGGTCGCCGCCGAGACAGCTGGCGTATGCCCAGTAGAAGCGAGCGATCGGGGCCTTCTGTCCGAGGAGCAGGTTCCCGGCGGTGTCGGGCTCGCCGTCACGCAGGGCGCGCTTGGCGCGCTCCAGACGCTCGCGCTCGTCGTCGCTCAGTTGGGCCAGGCCCTGGACGTCCTCGACGCTCAGCTCGGGCCACTCGCCGCTGGCCTCCGGTGGGGGGTCGCTGGTGGCGCTCGAGCGCGCGAGGGCGCGCTTGACCTGCTGGCGATAGGCCTGCTCGCGAGGTTTGACCCAGTCGGGGTCGAGGCTCCCCACGACCCACACCTGGTCCAGGCGGAATTCCTCCGCGCCGCTGCAGGCGAACTGGGCCGAGGTGAAGGCCTTGTAGAGCGGTCGCCGGTAGACCTCGGCACCGGCGAGGCTGATCACGATCTCGAACCGGCGCCCGCTGGGGACGATCGCCAGCTCCACCTTGCGCGCGACCGCGACCTGGGGGCCCTTCTCGACCCGCTTGGGGAAGCCGCCGTCCTCGACGTAGAACAGGCTCCAGCCCGCTTCGCTCCAGCGCAGCTCGTAGTTCTGCTCGGCTTCGCCGCGGAGGGTGACCCGCGCGCGGAGCTCGACCTCGGGAGGACGCTGAACCTCGCAGCCGAAGGCGATGCGACCTGGCGCCCGCACGGGGAATTCGGGTGACGTCGCTTGCGGGGCGTCGCCACGGAGGCTCGCGCCCTGAGCCTGGAGCCCGAGGGTCGTCCCCTTGGAGCGCTCGAACTCCGAGGGCCAGTGACGGCCCGAGAAATCGTAGGTCAAGCGCAGGCCTGCGGCGCTGACCTCAGGCGCGGCCCCCAACCGGGCGCGGTCGAGGAGCGACCCCACGTCGAGCGTTCCGCCCAGGGCCTGGGCTGCTTCGCGGGCCTCGTTTGCGTTGCGGGCGAGGAGCGCGAAGCGCAAGACCAGCTGGCGCTCGACGTCGGTGGAACGTGCCAGGCGCTGGACGATCTCCAGCGCGGCCGGCCAGGAGTCGGACCAGGGCATGCGCCGCTGTTCGCCACCGATCACGAGGGTCGCCTCGCTGGGGGTGAGCTGGGTGACTTGGGCTCGCTTGCGCTCGCCGTCGAGGTCGAGGGTCAGCTCGACGGGACCCGACTCGAGGTGCTTCGCGAGGGCCGCCCAGGCTTGACCCTCGCCGGCCGCGTCCTCCACGACCTCGAGCTCGTCGTAGCGGTGACGACCGGCTTCGCTCAACGCGCGGCGGTGGGCCGCGCGGATCCGCACCAGCTGCTCGCGGACTGCGTCGAAGGGAGGGGTGTCCACCGGGGGAGCCAGGCGGGCCAGCTCGCCCTGGGCGTCGCCGTCGTCCGGGCTGGACTCCAAGCGCTCGAGCAGCGCGCGGGCGGTCTCTGCCAGCTTGCCGACTCGCTTCAGCTCGGCGATCCGCCCCTGCACCTCCTCGCGAACCCCGGCGCCAGCCGGCCCGCTGGGGAGGGTGGGAGAGGTCCACACCCGCAGCGCGCCCTCGTAGTCGCCGACCTCGGACAGGCGCCGCTCTTCGGCGTAGAGCTGCTGCAGCTCCGCTTCAGCGAGGACCTTGGGGTCGGCGCCGTCGGGGGCGTCCGGCGTGTCGGGGTTGTCGTCGGGGGTGTCGGGCGACGTCTCCCCGTTCTTGGGCGCGTCGTCGACCGTGGGGCGGACCATGCGGTTGCGCAGGGTCAGGGCGAAGGTCCCGACCACGATCAGGGTCACGACCGCCACCGCCAGCAGCACGTGGGGGGTGTTGTTGCTCGACTGCCGTCGGCGGGGGCGCTCCCGCTGCTGCGCGGACATGGGCTCGAACACCCGCTCCGCGCTCTCGTTAAGGATCACGCGCAAGTGCTCGGGCATCTTTTGCAGCTCGGCCGAGGCCTCGAGGTCGAAGCCCTCGGGGGTGACCTCGGAGCCGCAGCGAGGGCAGCTGACCGTCGAGTAGTAGGCGTCTTCGGCTGGAGGATAGCGGGTCAGGCACTCGGGGCAGATCAGCACGCGCTCGCGCATGTGCTGCTCGAGCAGGCCGAGGGTCTTGGGGTCGAACCCGGCGCGAGGCAGCAGGTCCCGCACGCGGCGCAGCTTGCCTTGCTTGAGCTTCTTCTCCTGCACGGCGCGCACGGTCTTGACCAGCTTGGGGCTGATCAGGCCCGACTCCACGCCTAGCTGGCAGAGGATCAGGTCTTCGAAGCGCTCGCGGGTGTGGAGGTCGGGGTTGGGCAGCCCCTCGACCGCGAGGCGGCGCATGGTCTGCTTGACCTTCTGGGGGGAGACCTTGCCGCTCTGGATCAGGTAGCGCGAGAACGGCGTCTCGCCGCTCTGGGATTTGGCGACCCAGGTCTGGTAGACCTGGGTCCCAACGTCCTTGCTGATCGCCTGGTCTGCAGCCAAGGCCCGCAACAGCACCCGCGCGCGCTCGATCTCCTGCGCCATAAGCTCCCGGCCTCGACCCGGCCTCATCCAGTCTAGCGGGGGGTCGCCCTCAGCTCATGACCACCGAGGCGACCATGACCCCGAGGAGGAACACGCCGATCGCGGCGCCGAAGCGGCGCACCTTGCCCTTGTCGGCGATCAGGATCGGCGCGGCGATGAAGATCGAAGAGTAGGTCCCGACCAACACGCCGAACAGCAGCGCCACCGAGAGGCCCTGGATCGCGGTCAAGCCGGCGAAGCTGCCGGCGAAGAGCACGAAGCACACCAGGAACGACGTCAGCGACGTCAGCACGGTGCGCATCAGGGTCTTGTTGATCGCGCCGTTGATCAGCTCGCTGCTGTAGTCCTTTTGCTTGGCCAGGCGCTTGTCTTCGCGGATCCGGTCGAGGATCACGATGGTGTCGTTGATCGAGTAACCGACCAGGGTCAGGAACGCCGAGATCGTCGTCAGGCTGAATTTGACGTCGTAGTTCAAGCCCGCCTTGGTGATGAGGAAGTCCAGGATCGCGAGGAAGCCCAGGAGCGCGAGCACGTCGTGGCCCACCGCCACGATCGCCGCGATACCCGACCAGAGGTCGAAGCGCAGCCACACGTAGAGGCAGATGCAGACCACGGAGAAGATCGTGGCGACCAGCGCCTTGCTCTTGAGGTTCTTTGCCACCGAGGCGCCGATCTCGTCGACGTTGGGGAAGGCGAAGGCCGGCGCGAACAGCGACTTGGTCTTGGCGCTCTTGGCCTTGCTGAACGCGTCGAGGAAGGCCTCCTTGCCGTATTCCAGGTCGGCGGCGACGTTCGGCACGCTGTAGGTGACCTCGAGGGTGGTCACGCCCTCGCCCTGGTCGCCGGCCTCGCTCTTGTCGAGGATCCGCAGTGAGTAGCCGCGCTTGTTCGGGTCGACGCCGAGCATGTTGTCGAGGAAGGCGCGCTTGCTTGCGTCGCGCTCGCCCTTGTCGAGGTCCAAGCGCATCTCTTGCAGCACCTGGGGCAGGTCCTTGGCCACCCTGTCCTTGGTCACCTCGGCCACCTTGGCCTGGCCCGTGAGCCCCTGGGGAAGCAGGCCCACGAGGTTCACCCAGAGGGTGACCTGGGCGCGGTTGCCCTTGGCGACGGCCTTGTACTTCGCCTCGGCGCGGACGAGTTGCTCCTTGAAGGCGTGCTCGACCTCCACCCGGAAGAAGTCGTCGCCTCCGGAGACCTCCTCCTCGGTGGAGTCGTCGATCTCTTCGCCGGCTGCCTCCACATCGGGGGTCTCGCCTTCGTCGCCGCTGTCGGTCTCGGCTACGGTCGCGCTGTCCGTCTCGGCGGGGGTCGCGCTGTCCGGCGCGGCCGGGGTCTGGCTGTCGACGGGGGCGGGGTCACCGCCCTCCTGCCCGTAGGCGGTGCTGATCGGGCTCAGGTCCTGCCACAGCGAGCCGGTCTCCTCGGGGTCGTCCTCGGCCTCCTCGTCCCCGGGCTTGCGCACGCTGTTGGTGCGGACCAGCCACTCGTGGGCCATCTCCACTCCGCCGGTGCCCTCGTTGACGCCCACGCGTTGGATCGAGAACGTCGGCCTGCCCTTGATCTTGCCCTCGTCCTGGAGCTTGGCGAAGTGAGCGTTGAGGGTCTCGGTGATCTCGCCCTTGCTGACAGCGGTCTTGAGGCGCATGTGCAGCGAGGTGCCGCCGGTGAAGTCGATGCCGTACTTCTCCGGGCCGCGGAACGAGAACACGATCCAGCCGATGGCGATCAGTCCGATGGAGACGGTCAGCGCCTTGGGCCACTTGGCGATGAAGTCGAACTTCGGGCGCTTGAACAGCTGACGGAACTTGACCTCGGCGATCACGCCGTTGCTGACGAACATGCCGTAGATCGCGCGGGTCACGAACAGCGCCGTGAACATTGAGCTCAGGATGCCGACGGTCAGGGTGAGGCCGAAGCCCTTGATCGGGCCGGTGCCCACGTACATCAGGATCACGGCGGTCAGCGACGTCGTCAGGTTCGCGTCGAAGATCGTCCAGAACGCGCGGTCGTAGCCGGCCTGGATCGCCTGCTTGAGCGCGGCGCCTCTGGCTAACTCCTCGCGGATGCGTTCGTAGATCAGGATGTTCGCATCGACCGCCATACCGGCGGTCAGCAGGATGCCCGCGATACCGGGGAGGGTCAGGGTGGCTTCGAACAGCGCCAGGGTCCCGATGATCAGGACCAGGTTCAGCACCAGCGCGATGTTCGCGACCAGGCCGCAGCGCAGGCCGTAGTACCAGAACATGAACAGCACGATCACCAGCAGCGCGCCGGCGATGGACATGCCGCCGATGCGCACGGCGGCGCGACCGAGCTGGGCGCCGACCTGCTTGCGGTAGGCGTAGATCGGCTTGGCGGGGAGCGCACCCGACTTGAGGGTTACGATCAGGTTCGAGAGCTCGGCGCGGTCCCAGCCGTCTTCGCCGCCCTCGATGATGCCCTTCTTGCCGATCTCGGCCCGGATCACGGGCGCCGAGTGCAGCTCGCCGTCGAGCACGACGGCCAGCTGCTTCTGCTTGTATTTGCGGGTCAGCGTGCGGAACTTGCGCGTGCCGCGCGAGTTCCAGGTGAAGCCCACGCACGCCAGGCCGTTGTTGTCCATGGTGCGGTAGGCGTCGGCCAGCAGTGAGCCGTCGACGTACTGCTCCTCGCCCTTGGAGTTGCGGTTGAGCAGCAGTTGGTAGGCGCCGTTCTCCCCGATCTTGGGGTCGAAGGCGATGTCGTATTTGTCGGTCTCCTTCCAGATCCGGCGGCGCTTCTCCTCCTTGATCCGTTCGATCTGGCGCGCGCGCTGGTTCGCGTCGAGCTCGAAGTCGACGATCTTGAACACCAGCTTGCCCGAGCGCTCGATCTGGCTGCGGATCTTCTTCACGTCGTTGTCGTCGGCGTCGGGCACCTGGATCACGACCTGGCGGTTGCCCAGGCGCGCGATGGAGAGCTCCTTGATGCCCAGCTTGTCGATGCGCTCGGTGAGCACCTGCACGACGTCGTCCGCGAGCTTCGACGTCAGCGGCTTCCCGCCGGAGTCGAGGCTGTAGATGATCTCGGTGCCGCCGCTGAGGTCCAGGCCGTAGGAGAGGCCGTTGAACCACCAGGCGAGCATGGAGCCGACGACGAGGAACCCCGTCAGAATGAACTTCCAGCCGTAGTTCTGATACATGGCTAGTTCGTCTTCGAGTCGCTGGCAGGCGACTCAGGGGTGACGACCCTGGCTATGGCGCTCCGAACACAGCGAATCTTGACCTTGTTTTGGTCGTCGACCCGCAGCGTCACCTCGTTGTCCTTGAGGTTGACGATGGTGCCCAGAATCCCGCCTGTGGTTACGACGCGATCGTTTTTCTTCAACGCGTCGAGGAGACGTTGCTTCTCTTCGGCCTCTCGCTTTTGCGGGCGAATGAGGAAGAAGTAGAAGAAGACGAACACCAGCACCAACGTGAACACGAAGCCCAGGTCCATGGGCTCTTGCGGAGCGCCCTGGGTTGCCAGATGCGAGATGAAGGCATGGGCTTCGTGCATGGGAGATGCTTCTCGCCCGCCAGTGGGGCGGGCGATTGGTGTTCGGGTTACAAGGTCCGACAGGATACCAGCTTACGATCAGAGCACAATCCTGGACCCTGATCCGGTTCGCCCTTGTCGGGCAAGCACTTACGCAGGGATGGAGGGGGGCGGCTCGCCCCAGGACTCCAGGTAGGCGTGGGCGAAGCCGACGAACGTCCCCGCCGAGATCTCGAGGCGGATCCGCTGCATCAGCCGCTGGTAGTAGCGCAGGTTGTGCAGCGAGCAGAAGGTGAGGCCAGCGATCTCGCCCGTCTTGAGCGTGTGCCGCAGCCAGGACCGCTTGACCCCCTGGCTGCAGGCCTCGCAGTCGCAGAGCGGGTCGATCACGCGGTGGTCGTGGCGGAACTCGGCGTGCTTCAGGCGCAGGCGGCCCGTCGGCCAGAGGTAGACCTCGCCGGTGCGCGCGTTGCGGGTGGGGAGCACGCAGTCGAACATGTCGATCCCCTGCAGGACTCCGCGCACGAGGTCGGTGGGCTTGCCCACGCCCATCAAGTAGCGCGGCTTGCCCTCAGGCAGGTGTCCCGTGGTGTCGCCGAGGGCGAGCTCCATTTGCTCGCGGGTCTCGCCCACCGAGAGCCCGCCCACGGCGTAGCCGGGGAGGTCGAGCTCCTTGAGCGCGTCGGCGCTCCGGGCGCGGAGGTCGGGGTGCACGCCGCCCTGCACGATCCCGAACAACGCCTGGTCGCCCGGACGTGCGTGCGCCTCGAGGGAGCGCCGCGCCCAGCGGGTCGTACGCTCGACCGCCGCCACGACCTGCTCTCGCTCGGCGGGGTAGGGCGGGCACTCGTCGAAGGCCATGATCACGTCGGCGCCGAGCTGGTTCTGCACCCCGATCGAGCGCTCGGGGGTCAGCTCGATCTGGTCGCCGTCGTAGGGCGACTTGAAGGTCACCCCCCGCTCGTCGACCTGGTTGATGTCCGCCAGCGAGAACACCTGGAACCCACCGGAGTCGGTGAGCATGGCGTGCGGCCAGCGGGTGAAGGCGTGCAGACCACCCGCGCCCTCGACCACGTCGGCGCCCGGGCGCAGCCAGAGGTGGAAGGTGTTGCCCAGGCAGATCCGCGTCCCCGTGCGCGCCACCTGCTCCATGGTGCAGGCTTTGACCGCGCCGCGGGTGCCGACGGCCATGAAGGTCGGCGTGGGCAGCGTCGCGTGGGGCAGCTTCAGGCGGCCGACGCGCGCGCGCCCGCACTGCTTGAGCACGGTGAACTCGAGGGGGTCGGGCAACGAACGGTCCTCTTGTACGCGACACGAGCCAGGGTGCCTCAGCGCCCTGGCTCGTGCTGAACTGAGCCCGAGGGTTACTCGCCCTGGGCGTCCTCGGTGGCGGTGACAGCAGGCTTCTCGAGCAGACCGACCTCGTCCGCGCCGGAGGCGCGCTGGGCCAGGATCGGCGCCAGGACCAGGGCCACGATGGTCATCAGCTTGATCAGAATGTTCAGCGAGGGGCCCGAGGTGTCCTTGAACGGATCGCCCACGGTGTCGCCGACGACCGCGGCCTTGTGGGCCTCGCTGCCCTTGCCCAGGGTCTCGCCCTTGTCGTCCTTGAGCCCGCCGGACTCGATGAACTTCTTGGCGTTGTCCCAGGCGCCGCCCGCGTTGGACATGAAGATCGCGAACAGCACGCCGGTGACCAGCGCGCCGGCGAGCAGGCCGCCGAGGCCGGTCGCGCCGAGGCCGAAGCCGACGAGCACCGGGACGAGCACGGCGAGCACGCCCGGCAGGATCATTTGCTTGAGCGAGGCCGCGGTCGAGATCGCGACGCAGCTCTCGTAGTCGGGGTCCTCGGTGCCCTCCATGATCTTGGGGTTGGCTCTGAACTGCCGGCGGACCTCTTCGATCATGTCGAAGGCGGCGGTGCCGACGGCCTTCATCGTCATGGCCGAGAACAGCAGGGTGCAGATGCCGCCGAGGAACAGGCCGACGGTCACGGTGGGGTTGGCGATGTCCAGGTCACCAGCCTTGAGGCCGGCGGCGGCCTGGAACGCGACGAACAGCGCGAGCGCGGTCAACGCCGCGGAGCCGATTGCGAAGCCCTTGCCGATCGCGGCGGTGGTGTTGCCCACCGCGTCGAGGGCGTCGGTCTTCTTGCGGATCTCCTCGCCGAGGCCCGCCATTTCGGCGATGCCGCCGGCGTTGTCGGCCACCGGGCCGTAGGCGTCGATCCCGAGCGAGATCCCCAGGGTCGAGAGCATGCCGACCGCGGCGATCGCGATCCCGTAGAGGCCCGCGAAGTGGTGCGCGGCGAAGATCGCGACGCAGATGAGGAACACCGGGATAACCGTCGACTCCATGCCGACCGCGAGGCCCGAGATGATGTTCGTGGCCGAGCCGGTCTTGCTGGCTTCGGCGATGCTCTGCGCGTGGCGCATCTTCTCCGAGGTGTACCACTCGGTGACCTTGCCGATCGCGACGCCGAGCGCGAGCCCGGTCACGATCGAGAGGTAGATCCCCCAGTCGCCGAGGGCGCCCTCGGGCACGCCGTCGGTGGTGTGGGCGACGCGGAGGTCGAAGAAGTAGCAGATCCCGGCGGCGGCGATCGCGAACAGGATCGAAGCGACCAGCAGGCCGCGGTGCAGCGCGTGGCTGAGCTCGTCTTCCTTCTCGGCCTTCACGAAGAACGTGCCGATGATCGAGCAAACGATCCCGACGCCAGCCAGGACCATGGGGAGCATGGTGCCGCGCATGACGAGGTCGCTGCCGGCCTCGCCGCTCACCGAGGCGAAGAGGCCCGCGCCGCTGGCGGCGGCGATGGTCATCGCGGCGATCAGCGAGCCGACGTAGCTCTCGAAGAGGTCGGCGCCCATGCCTGCGACGTCGCCGACGTTGTCGCCGACGTTGTCTGCGATCACCGCGGGGTTCCGCGGGTCGTCCTCGGGGATCCCAGCCTCGACCTTGCCGACGAGGTCCGCGCCGACGTCCGCGGCCTTGGTGAAGATTCCGCCGCCCACGCGGGCGAAGAGCGCGATCGAGCTCGCGCCGAAGCTGAAGCCGAACAGCGCGGCCAGCGTCTTGGAGTAGCTCTCCGCGGTGCTCAGCTCTTCCGCGCCGTAGGCGGTGTGGCTGAAGGCGCTGAACAGGCCGCCGAGGCCAATGATCCCCAGGCCCACGACGCAGAGGCCCATGACCGTGCCCGAGGAGAACGCGACCTTGAGCGCTTCGGAGAGGCTGGTCTTGGCGGCCTCGGTGGTGCGCACCGCCGACTTGGTCGCGGTGACCATGCCGAAGTAACCCGCGAGGGCGCTGAACGCCGCGCCGACCACGAACGCGATCGCGATCAGGTAGTGTCCGCCCTCCTTGTGGAAGATCCCGAGCACGATCGCCACGGCGACTACGTAGAGGGTCAGCCACTTGTATTCGGTGAACAGGAACGCGCGGGCACCCTTCTGGATCGCAGCTGCGATCTTCTGCATCTTCTCGTCGCCATCGGAGCGCTTGTTGATGCCGGTGGCGAGCACGAAGGCATAGACCAGGCCGATGATTCCGGCGATGGGAGCGCTGAAGCCGAGCATGCTGATGGTGTCGGCCAAGAACGCAGACGTCATATCGAACGCCTCTTCTGGGGAGGGATTGGCTGCACCGTGGCGCAACGCGTTGTTTTGGGAAGCGCCTGATATACCAAGGCGTTAGGTGGACAGGCAAGCTTTGCGTCAGAGTTGTTTGGCGTTCGGGCGGCGGCGTCTCGTGCAACCCGCATGCCCACTCGGTTGGCGGACGATCGCGCCCGGGTTCGACCTCGGTCCGTAACCTCAGACGTCGTGGATATTCGCAGCGTGTTCGGGGGGCGCGTCGCCCTTACCCGAGAAGGGGCTGGCGCTTGGGCGTCGGTGCTGCCGATAGAGTGGGAGTCGGGCGCGTGCCCGGAGGACAGATGACGCAGGCACACGAGCGGTTGGTGAACCCCCAGGCGCGGGGGGACGATCCCGAGCGCGGGTTGCGCCCACAGACCTTCGACGACTTCGTCGGCCAGACGCGGGTGGTGACCAACCTTCAGACGTGGATCCGCTCGGCCCAGGCCCGCGGTGGCGTGCTCGACCACGTGCTGTTCACCGGCCCGCCGGGGCTGGGCAAGACCACCCTCGCGACCCTCGTCGCGGGCTGCATGGACGCGCGGCTGATCACCACCTCGGGGCCGATCCTCGAGCGCCCCGCCGACCTGGCGGGCATGCTGACCAAGCTCGGCCACGGCGACGTGCTGTTCATCGACGAGATCCACCGCCTGCGCAAGCACGTCACCGAATACCTCTACTCCGCCATGGAGGACTTCAAGATCGAGGTGGCCATCGACGAGGGCCCCTACGCGCGCTCGGTGACGATTCCGCTCAAGCGCTTCACCCTGATCGGGGCCACCACCCGCTCGGGCCTGCTCGCCAAGCCCTTCCGCGACCGGATGGGCATTCAGGAGCGTCTGAGCCTGTATGACGCAGCGGAGCTGGCCCGGATCGTGACCCGCTCGGCGGGGGTCCTCGGCGTCCAGATCGACACCCCGGCCGCCGCGCTGATCGCGCGCCGCGCGCGTGGGACCCCACGCCTCGCCAACCGCTACCTCAAGCGCGTGCGCGACGTCGCCCTCGCCGGCCAGACGAGCAAGGTGAACGAGGCGATCGCGCGACAAGGGCTCGACATGCTGGGGGTCGACGAGGCCGGCCTCGACGACATGGATCGCAAGCTGCTCGCGCTGCTCGGTGAGAGCCCAACCGCGCCGGTGGGGCTCAAGACCCTCAGCGCCGCCCTCGGCGAGGAGGAGGACACCATCGAGAACGTCTACGAGCCGTTCCTCATCGAGCGCGGCTACGTGCGCAAGACCGCCCGCGGGCGGATTCTCGGGCCATTGGGCTACGACTACCTCGGCGTCGAGCGCGCGAGCGCTTCGCCGGTCACTCAGAACGCGTTGTTCTCGTGAGCGCCCCCCGCCGCAAGCCGACCCGCCGGAAGAAGCCCGGCGGGAAGAAGCGCAAGGCAGCGCGCAAGCGCAGCGGCGGCGCGCGGAAGAAGAAGACCAGCACCAAGAAGAAGACCAGCACCAAGACGAAGGCCAGCACCAAGACGAAGGCCAGCACCAAGACGAAGGCCAGCACCAAGACGAAGGCCAGCACCAAGACGAAGGCCAGCACCAAG
>Ga0070727_10000790_pt1 | contig 36449 bp, 31 predicted proteins | sample tdAd472_FD_66722 | JGI IMG/M metagenome (GOLD analysis project Ga0070727, IMG submission 66722) | Marine sediment microbial communities from the Atlantic coast under amendment with organic carbon and nitrate - tdAd47.2 | ecosystem: Environmental > Aquatic > Marine > Coastal > Sediment | place... | reverse complement strand
TCCTTCACCTTGACCGGATGCGCCGCCTGATTGACCCGGGCCAGCATCTCTTCCTTCACTCTATACAGACCCTGGCTGCCTTCCAGTTCCTCGACCCGCAATTCGCGCAGGAAGACCTGGAAATTGTCCACGATCTTCGGCATGAAGGCCTCGATCGCCGGTTGGTCTTCAGGGCCGGCGAGCTCAAGGCTTATCCGGAGCTTGAGGATTTGCTGCTTGCGTCCCGACGAGCGCAGGGAGACGAGCATTTCCGGGACTTCCAGGTAGAAGCCCGGTGTCGCGACGGCCGGCCCCTCGGCATTTTCGCCGCCTTGCATCTCACCTTCGCCCTCGTGCGCTTCGCCGCCGCCGAGGATCGGGTCCAACAGCCCGCTCATATAGACGCCGACACCGGCGCCCGCCAGAATCAGGATCGGCAGGACGATGAAGAGGACCAGCTTTTTGCCGCCGACCTTCTTTTTTCCACCCTCTTCGCCTTCGCCTTCGACTTCGTCACTCATGGCCTGATGATGTCCGCCCGCTATTTGCCTGTGCCTGCACGCCGCCTCGGGTCATGTCGGCACCCATGACCGCGGCAATTTTTGTCGGTGGGTTTTCGCCCACGGCAAGATCGGCTTTTCCGATAGCCCGGTTTCCGGACGCCCGGCAAATTCCGCCCTATCCTGAATTTCCCAGTAAGACTAGAGGAAATCGTGGAAATCTACAAACAAAGCAAATAATCGCAAGGTGAGTTGAAGAGGTCACCCTGTAATACCGTTGACGGTAGCCCGGTGTTTATCTGCTGGACCTGTAATACATAAGGGCCCCGCTTCTCTGCGCGCCGGTAAGGGCAATATGTGCCCGGTTCCGCGTTCCGTGCCCCGAACGGTCCGCCAAATCCTTCCGGAAACCGAATGGACGGCGAAGGGAGGCTGGCGAAAATCCTCGGAAATCCGCCAATTCAGGCTTTTGGCACGCCCTTTGCTCCCCATGACGGCGAGAGAGAAGTGCAGAGTGCCATCCCCCAATGAGAGTGCCGCAATGCGGTATGGGGGCTGTGTTGAGAGGATAGAGTCATGGAGAACTCCGTCTACATCGCAATGTCGCGCCAAGCGACCTTGGAACGGGAATTGGATATCACGGCGAACAACCTCGCCAATGTGAATACCCCTTCCTACAAGGCCGAGCGGCTGGTGTTTCGGGAATTCCTGGTCGATACGCAACGGCGCGCGCCCGGTCTGTCCTATGTTCAGGACCTTGGCCAATACCGCGTGCTGGATGAAGGGCCGATACGTCAAACCGGAAATCCGTTGGACGTGGCGATCAGCGGCGACGGCTATTTCGTCGTGGAGACGGAATTGGGCGAGCGCTATTCGCGCCATGGCCGTTTCCAGCTTAATGCGGAGGGAACGCTGGTCACCGGAACGGGCGAGCCCGTGGCCGGGGCTGCGGGGCCCATCGTGGTTCCGCCCGGCGAAACCGACCTGAGCATAGCGGTTGACGGCGTCATTTCGGGCAAGAACGGCGAACTGGGCCGGCTCCGCATCGTGCGCTTCGAGAATCCCTCGGAACTACGCCGGGCTGCGAACGGGATGTTTACGGCCCAGGAGGCGCCCGTCGATGTCGGCGATCCGAGGGTAATCCAAGGCAGTATCGAGGATTCGAATGTCGAGGCCGTGGTCGAACTGACGAATATGATGCGGATCTCGCGGGACCATCAGCGGGTGAAGAAGTTTCTCGATCAGGAAGACCGTCGGATGAGCGACATGATCGACAAGTTGACACGGGCGACGGCCTGACGACCGGGCTTCATCCCCTGGCAGGGGATAGGCACCGGGCGGGCATGGGCGCTGCTGAAGAAATTCTTAGGTAGGAGTTGGAACAATGAGAGCACTATCAATCGGCGCGACGGGGATGCTGGCACAGCAGCTCAATGTCGAAGTGATCTCCCACAACATCGCCAACTTGAACACGACCGCCTATCAGCGGCGGCGGCCGGAATTTCAGGATCTGCTCTACCAGAACCTGCGGCGCGTCGGGTCGAATTCCTCGGATGCCGGGACCATCGTTCCCGCCGGCGTCCAGGTCGGCCTCGGCGTCAGAACGGCGGCGGTCTACCGGATCACCGAGCAGGGCAACCTGACGCTGACGGAAAACCCGCTGGACGTCGCGATCAACGGCAACGGTTACTTCCAGATCACCTTGCCGAACGGCGACACGGCCTATACGCGCGCCGGGTCGATGCAATTGGACGCGGACGGCCAGATCGTCACGGTGGACGGCTTCACCGTGGATCCCGGCCTCACCGTGCCCCAGAACGCGATCGACATATCGATCAACGCCAGCGGGGAAGTCCTGGTCAGCCTTGACGGGCAGACCGCGCCCCAGAATGTCGGCCAGTTTCAGCTGGCGACATTCCCCAACGAAGCTGGGCTGATCGCGGTCGGCGACAATCTTTTCCTGGAAACCCCGGCTTCGGGAACGCCGGTCTCCGGCACGCCCGGGTCGACCGGGTTCGGAACCTTGCAGCAGGGCTTCCTGGAAACCTCCAACGTCAACGTGGTGGAGGAAATCACCAACCTGATTTCCGCGCAGCGCGCCTACGAGATGAACTCCAAGGTGATCGAGACGTCGGACCAGATGCTGCAGACGGTGTCCAATATCCGCTAGTCGGCTTGAGGTGAACACGAAGGACATGGTGACAGTGATGTCGATACTGACCAGAACGGAATATGCATCCCGGTTGAAGCCGGCCTGGCACGCGACGTTGCGCGCGGCGGTGTTCGGTCTGGCTGCCTTTTCTCTGGCCGTCGCCGCCACCGCTTGGGACGCGGACGCCGCCAGTGGCAAATCGACGATCGCGGAGCCTTCCCGGCTGATCACCGACATTCAGATCGAGGGCGATGGCATTATGCTCGGCGATGTTTTCGAGAATGCCGGAGAATATGCGGACCGCGTAATCGCCCGGGCGCCCTCGCCCGGTCAGTCGACGACGCTGGAAGCGCGCTGGCTCGGCCGTGTCGCGCGGGCCTTCGGACTGGATTGGCGGCCGACCTCCCGGTACGACTCCGCCACCGTCACCCGTCTGTCGCATGTGATCACGGCGGAAAAGATCCGGTCCGAATTGCTGAACGCGCTAGTTGTCCGAAATCAAGATCTGTTGGACGAACGGCTGGATCTGCAATTCGACAACCGAATTCTCACCATGAACGTGCCGAAGGACAAGCCGGCGACGGTCGGAATCCGCGAATTGCAGTTGGACCCGCGCACCGACCGTTTCTCCGCCTTCGTCGTGTCGCCTTCGGAGGCTCCGCACGCGGTGCGGATCGCGGTGACCGGGCAGGTCCACCGGATGGTTGAAGTGCCTGTCCCCGCGCGGCGCATTCTGCGCGGTGACACCATCGGTCCGCGCGATATCGAAATGATCGAAGTCCGGCGCGGTGCGCTCGCGGCCAATACGGTTGTCGATCCCGCCGATTTGATCGGGTTGAGCGCGAAGCAGACCCTCGCGAAAGGGCGCGCTGTCGGCGCCAATGCGATCCAGCCGCCGGTCCTCGTCAAGAAGGGCGGCTTGGTCACCGTAAAGCTTGAAGCGCCCAACATGGTTCTCACCGCCCGTGGCCGGGCTGTGGAATCGGGCGGGCTGGACGATGTGATCCGCATTCAGAACTTGCAGAGCAATCGGGTCTTCGAAGCGGTGGTTACCGGGGTTGGAGAAGCGTCGGTTTCGCTGCCGAGCCAGGTGGCCCTGCAATAGGACCCGAGAGCGGGCGAATTGGGAAAGAGGTCGGAGCAGAATGCTCCCAGGAGAAAGACCATGATGAGACAGGTCGATAGGAACAGGTCCAGGACATACGCCACGCGGTTTTGCGCGTTGCTGTTGGCCGGATCCATGCTGACGGGATGCAATGCCCTGAACCGGCTGGCCCAAGTGGGCGACGAGCCGCGGCTGTCGGAGATCAAGAACCCGACGCATACCCCGGACTATCAGCCAATCAGCATGCCGATGCCGCAGCCGACCGTCGCCACGCCGCGCCCGAACTCCCTGTGGCGCCCCGGGTCGCGGGCGTTCTTCAAGGATCTTCGCGCGAACCAGGTCGGCGATATCGTCACCATCCTGATCGATATCAACGACAATGCCGAATTGCAGAACACGACGACGCGGTCGCGCACCAATGTCGAGAACCTCGATATCGACTCCCTGCTCGGCTACGAGAACGCGTTGAACACGATCCTGCCGGAAGCGGTGAACCCCGCGGATATCCTGGCCACGGACAGCAACAGCAGCAACCAGGGCACGGGATCGATCGATCGTGAGGAAATCATTGAGCTTCGGATCGCCGCGGTCGTGACGCAAATCCTGCCGAACGGGAACCTCGTGGTCCACGGCCGTCAGGAAACGCGGGTCAACTACGAAGTGCGCGAGTTGCAGATCGCCGGCGTCATCCGCCCGCAGGACGTGACCAACAACAACACAGTCAACTATGAACAGATTGCGGAGGCCAGATTGGCCTATGGCGGCCGCGGCCATATCACCGACGTGCAGCAGCCCCGGTACGGCGCGCAGATCGTCGATATCATCCTGCCGTTCTAGGCCGGCACGAGTTTAACCGGATCGCGAAAATCGCAAAGGGAACACCGCTACGAAGACATAACCAATCCAGCCTTTCGGCGACATGATCAGGAGGGACGAGGCGCATCCGACGATGCGCCGCTTCCGGAGGAGAGGTCGAAAGGTACAAAGCGCACGGCACGGGAACGGGCCGCAGCGCTGCTGGGACCAAGGATCCGGTTTGGATTTACGCCCGCACTCTCCTCTCTCTCGTCTCTCCTCTCGCTGGCGTAGATCCGTTGAAGGGCGCCCTCCGGTTTCCGGGGGGCGTTCTTCATTTTGGCGTCCATTGGGGCCGTGGTATTCCCACCCGGACCGAAAGTGGTGAATCGGCCATCTGATTGTTTTTCTTGATGTTAAAATTAGCTGTCACTAACATGATTTTTGGGAGTGGGTTGAGAGCGTATTCCGAACCGATTGGTGCCGTGTTGCCAGGCACCCGACCAGGGAGTTTCGCGACCAATGATGCATACGCCTACAATAGCCGTGGACACGGTTCTGGCGGCCCTGGATCCGAAATATACATGGATGCGGGACTACCTATCATCGCAAAATCCCGACGGATTGGCGTCGAAGAAGGACTTGGACCCGACGGATTTCCCGCAACATATGCCCTTCGTCAACTTGGTCGATGTCCTTCATGAGGACACGCTGCGGTTCAAGTTCCGCCTTGTCGGCGGGGAGCAGAACCGACGGGCGGGGCGGTTTATCGCCGGACATTATATCGAAGAGGCCGTGCTTCCAGAGTACATCGACCGCATTCGGTCCAACATGACGGCGTGCGTCGAGACACGGATGCCCATCTACGATCGCTTTCCGATGCCGCATCCGGACCGCAGCTTCGTCGATAGCGAGCGGGTGTACTACCCGTTGGCGCAGGACGGGCGTAGCGTCGACACGCTGCTCATATTGAACGGCTATGCCGATATCGCCTGCAGCGCGGGGACCTTCGCCGCCCATGCCAGCTGAAAACTGTCTGTCGGGCCAACCGGCAAGGATAGGGGATTTGCCGAACCGGTCGATCTGCGTTAGCGATGGCGGCATCTGCCAAGAACATCGGATCGGTCATTCGCCATGGCGCCGCGTAAAAACCCTCTGAAACTCAACAAGCTACAGCTTCGGACGCTTGCCCTCGTTCAAGTTCTCATCAACGAGGCCGGGCAAGGGATGCGCGATCCGGATACCGGCGACGTCATATTGCCGACATTGCCCGCGCCGCACGGGGACCATGTGCATCTTGGCCCCTATGTCGTATCCGCCCGCGATATCAGCGGGTTCTCGAATATGAGCGTTTGGGCCGCGCTTGCGCGCAAGGGACTTGCCCGCGGCGGTCCGCCGGTCACGATCACGGCCGAAGGCCTGGCCTATGATACGGGCTTGTCCGAGAATTTCGTCGCGCATAGCGATCACTAGGCTATCGAGTGCAGGGATTGGGCCGTGTGTCCCGGTCGGCGCTATACCGGCTGGAAGCTCTGCACCAGACTGCCCACGACCAGATACCAACCGTCCACCAGAACGAAAAAGATCAGCTTGAAGGGCAGCGCGATCATCACGGGCGGCAGCATCATCATCCCCATGGACATCAGGACCGAGGCAACGACCATGTCGATGACCAGGAAGGGGACGAATACGAGGAACCCGATCTCGAAGGCCCGCCGCAATTCGGAGATCATGAAAGCCGGGATCAAGGCCCGCAGCGGGGTTTCCTCAGGCGATTCCACCGCTGAAATCTGGCCGATATCCATCATCAGGGCCAAGTCTTTTTCGCGGACATGACGCATCATGAAGGCGTGGAAGGGCTCGACCGTCCGTTCGAAGGCGACTTCCTCGGATATTTCCTCCGCGATCAGAGGCTCTATCCCGGTCGTATAGGCCTGGTCGAAGGCCGGCTGCATGATGAAAAAGGTGAGGAATAGCGCGAGGCTGATCATCACCGTGTTCGGCGGGCTCTGCTGTGTCCCGATCGCCGTTCTCAACAACGAGAGCACGATGACGAGCCGGGTGAAGGACGTCACCATCACCAGCGCCGACGGCGCCAGCGATATCACCGTCATCACGACGACCAGCTGGATCAGCCGGCCGGTGACCGAACCGCCCTCGCCGATATCGATGTTCAGGGACTGGGCGAGGGACGGCACGGCCCAGAGGCCGGCCGTAACCATGGTCACAAGGGCTGCGGTCCACAAAATGGCCCGGCGGGCGCCGGGGCCGAAGCCGCTGAACGAGAACACCCGGTTTTTCAACGGCGTCATGCGCGGCGTTCTCCGAATAGGCGGGCCATTTTCTGCAAAGGTGTCTGCCGTTCAAGCGGCGAGGCGGCGCCGGTGTGCAGGGCCATCACCTGGGCGTCCCCCTGCGGCACCGCCGGCTGGTCCTCTTCTATGCCGCTCTCAATGACGACATCGCCGTTTGGCCCGGTCATTATCAGGTGTTCTTTGTCGTCACGGCGGATCAGGAAAGCCCTGTGGCGGGCATCGATTGGAAGAACTTCAACGACGGCAAGACGCCGGCCCTGACCGCGCGGACGGATGACGGTCTTGCCCGCCATCATTTTTTTCGCGACCTGAGCCGCGACAAGGATAAGCCCGAGGACAAAGACCAATGCTGCGACGAACCGCAGGTAACTTGCGAAATCGAATACGTCGCCCATTGGCGTAGACCCCGATCGAAGGCGATACACGGAGCGGGGCCGGGGATTGGAAAGAGGGGAAATCCCGGCCCGAACCGCAGGAACCACCGCGCCGATTGGCGGGCCGGTGACCTTGAACGGATCAGTCTATCCGATTCGTCGGAAGTCAGCCGTTGCCGGAGGTTTCGTCATCACCTTTGTTCGGCCCGCCGGAGGGGCCTTCGGACCCGGAAATCCCGGCCCGGTCCATCGCTTCGTTCAGATGGGCGGAGAAGTCCTGAAGGCGGGTCCGCAATTCCTGCATCAAGGGATGCATTTCGACGACTTCCTCGTTCGGCAGCGCCAAGGCGGCCTGGCAGGCGGACTCGATCCGCCGGTTGATCCCGTGCAGTCCGAAATCCTCACCGGCCAGAAGCCGATCGTGCCCCGCTGACACTTCTTCGATAAGGAGCCTCAATTCGAGTTCGACTTGGTCTTTGTTCATGGCTCCCTCACATTTCTGGATGGCCGATTATGGCCGCGACGTCTTCGTCTCTCGCGGCCGTTTCTGCCCGCATTGTCCGCTGGTTGCGTTCATAGACGTAACGCAGGATCTCCGCCACGGCGATGAATGCCTCGATCGGGATTTCTTCCCCAATTTCGGTCGCGGATAGGATCTCGACAAGATCCGCATCGGTCCGAACCGCGACGCCTGACTTGAATGCTTCTTCAACGATTCGGTCGGCCAAGAAACCCGTGCCGGACGCCAAAAGCGTCGGACCCTTGTCGTTTTCTTCCCGCCCGCGCGAAAGGGCGACCGCCTTGTTGCCCGGGTCGCCGGGCTTGTGGTCGAAAATTCTTCCCGGTTCCCGCTCTTCAGGCATTCAGGGCTCACTGTGTCTGGCTTGGATTTGTATTGTGCGACCCTAGCGCAATAACCGCGCCCATTTCCACTGCCGCAAGAACCGGGTTGGTTCCGGGCGGCCGGTCATCCTACCCAATATCCATCAAACCAATCGGGAGGAACGACTGTGGAACTGGCGAACAAGACGATCATCGTGACCGGCGCGAGCAGCGGCATCGGGGAGGCGGCTGCGCTTCTCTTCGCGGAAGAAGGCGCCAACGTGGTTCTGGGCGCGCGGCGCGACCCGGAACTGAAGAACCTTGCCGACCGTATCGTGCGGTCGGGCGGGAAGGCCGCCCATCTGGCGGGTGACGTCACCGGCGACGCCTACGCGAAGGCGCTGGTGGATCTGGCCGAAACGGAATTCGGCCGATTGGACGCGGCGTTCAACAATGCCGGCGCGATCGGCGACATGGCGCCGGTCGAGGATATGGGTGAGGAGAATTGGCAGCATGTCATCGATACGAACCTGACGGCCTGCTTCCTCTCCGCCCGGGCGCAGATCCCGGCCATGCGGCGAAGCGGGGGCGGCAGTCTGGTCTTCACCGGTTCCTTCGTCGGCTTTTCCAACGGCGGTCTGCCCGGAATGGCGGCCTACGCCGCTTCCAAGGCTGGTCTCGTCGGGTTGACCCAATCCTTGGCCTCGCAACATGCGGTTGAGGGGATTCGGGTCAACGCGCTTCTGCCCGGCGGCACGATGACTCCGATGGCCGGAGACGACCCGGACGGGCGCGCCTTTATCGAAAACCTTCATCCGATGAAGCGAATGGCCGCCCCGCGGGAGATCGCGCAGACGGCCCTTTTCCTACTGTCGGACAGGGCAAGTTTCGTAACCGGAAGCCCTGTCCTCGCCGACGGCGGGATCTCGGTTCGGTTGGCGTAGACAGGGCGGCAGAATTTTCTGGCATGGTGCTTGCTTGGGTATTCGTGGGTTTGGAGAGGCCCAAGTGAGTTGAGGAGAGAAGACATGCCGTTGAAGGATACGGCCCTGTTCCTGATGACAGGAGATCGGATGCGCTGGCTGACCCAACGCCAGCGCGTCCTCGCCCAAAACATCGCCAACGCCAATACGCCCGGCTATCAGGCCAAGGACCTTCGCGCCTTGGATTTCCGGGACGCTCTGCGCGAAACCCAGTCGAACCTGCGCCTGTCAAACGCGCAAGGGGCCAGTTTCGCGGCGAAATCGAACGCCGACGCGTACAAGGTTCAGCAGAACCGCTCCCCCTACGAAGTGACGCCGGACGACAATGCGGTGATCATGGAGGAGCAGGTCATGAAACTGAACGAGACGCAAAGCGACTATCAATTGGCGACCAAAATCTTCCGCAAGTACACGGACCTGTACAAAGCCGCGCTCGGCAACAGCGGCCAGTAACCCGGACCGATAGGGAAAGGAAAGATCATGACCGACAGTTTGCAGGGCGCCCTTTTCGTAGCGGGATCCGGCATGCGGGCCCAAGGCACGCGCATCCGGGTGATCGCCGAAAACATCGCCAACCAGAACTCCACCGCGGATACCCCGGGCGGGGATCCCTATCGCCGCAAGGTGGTTACCTTTCAGAACGCCCTGGACCGGCAGTTGGATGTCGATACCGTGCGGGTCAGGAAGGTTTCGGAAGATCCGTCCGCCTTCGCGCTCCGCTTCGACCCGAGCCATCCGGCCGCCGACGAGAACGGCTACTACAAGCTTCCGAACGTCACCGGTCTGATCGAAACCATGGACATGCTCGAAGCGCAGCGGACCTATCAGGCCAATGTCAGCGTGATCGAGAACACCAAGCGCATGGTCTCCACGACCCTGGACCTGCTGCGCTGATTGCGAATCCTGGCTCCGTTCAGCCCTCGGCTGGCAAAATGCGGCGAACAGTGCTTATTAACGCTTGATTAAGGGTTGGACGGGTAGTTTGGGAAATAGATTGGATTTTAGATAAATGGCAATCAACCCAGCAGACGCAGCAGCAGCCTATCGCGCGAACGCCACACCGGTTCCCGGTCCGGCCTCGGCGCCGAAAGGCGACACTCCGGCAGGCGGGTCCTTCCTGGACCTGGTCAAGAACGGCGTGCAGGAAGCCGTCCAGGCAAACCGCGCCGCGGAAAGGCTTTCCATCGACGCCATCGCCGGGCGCGCCGATCTGACCGAAGTCGTCACCGCCCTTTCCCATGCGGAAGCCACCTTGAACACGGTGGTTCGGGTTCGGGACCGGATGATCAGCGCATACCAGCAGATTCTTCGAATGCCGATTTGATCCGCGTGGCCGGCGCAAAGAAAGACGAAACCGCGCTGCATGTTGGTGGACGGAAGCTGAATCGGGATAGATTGCCCCCGGTTGGATTCTGGAGAATGGCCGGAACGCGTCGCGAACATGGATGAGTCAGCAGCCCTCGATGTAGCTTTTGAAGCCATCCGCGCGACCTTGCTCGTCGCGTCGCCGATCATGGTCGTCGGTCTTGTCATCGGCTTGATCATTGCGGTCTTCCAGGCCCTGACGCAGATCCAGGAAGCGACATTGACCTTCGTTCCCCGCATCCTGGTGGTTTTCGCGTCCCTACTTTTCCTTCTGCCCTACATGCTGAGCGTTCTGACCGACCTGATGCAGTACGTCATGGACAAGGCCATATCGCTCGGCTGACCGGAAAGGCTTGCACGCCGCATGTTGGCCGACCTTCTCGCCATCCAAGTCTTCGCGTTGATGATGGTCTTCGTGCGCGTCGGCGCCACCTTCATGATCCTGCCGACGATCGGCGAAGCGTATATCTCTCCGCAGGTGCGCCTGTTGCTGGCCCTGACCTTCAGCATCATCGTCACGCCGATCGTGCAGGACAAGGTGCCGGCGATCCCGTCGACGGGCATCCTGGCGATCATTCTGCTGATCGCCGCCGAGATTTTGGTGGGGGTTTTCCTGGGCGCGATGGTTCGCATCATGGTGGCCGCGCTGGCCACCGCCGGCATGGTCATTTCCGTGATCACCGGTTTTGCCAACGCCCTTCTGTTCAACCCGGGCCTCGACGATCAGGGGTCGCTGCAATCCGTGCTGTTGACCATGCTGGGCACCTTGTTGATTTTCGCGACTGAATTGCACCATGTGATGCTGGCCGGATTGGTCGAGAGCTATCAGGTGTTTCAGCCGGGCGTGATGCCGCCGGTGGGCGATTTCTCGCAGATGATCGCGCGCGGGGCCGCCGACAGTTTCATTCTGGCGATGAAGCTCGCTTCCCCGTTCATCGTCATCGGAACCGTGTTCTATGCGCTGTTGGGGCTGCTCGCCCGGCTGATGCCGCAATTGCAGGTCTTTTTCCTGGCCATGCCGCTGCAAATTCTGTTGGGTCTTATGGTTTTGTTATTGACCGTTCAGGCTATCATGATGACCTTCCTGGCCGATTTTTCGGACGGATTGGCCAGGTTTATCAGTTTCAACTGACAGCCGCCGGCCTTGGTGCCCGTCCGTATGGGGCACTGGGTTGAGCGCTCGACCGGATAAATCCGGTGGCGGGCGGGCGGTGGTGTAGAGGACGGGCGGGCCTATGGCCAGCGACGACGATCCCGACTCAAAAACAGAGGAACCGACCGGCAAACGGTTGGTGGATGCCCGGCGCAAAGGGCAACTGCCGACCAGCCGCGAAGTGCCGACATGGATCATGCTGTTCGGAACGGCGATCATGCTGGCGCTGTTGGCGCCCTTCATCGCGGGTCGATTGAAGGAGATTCTGGTCTCCTTCATAGCCCGTCCGCATTCCTTCCTTTTCGGTCCGGCGGAACTCGGGGCGACGTTGACGAGAATGCTGATGGATGTGCTGGGCGTCATGGCCTGGCCGCTGATCATGTTCGCGGTTCTGGCGGCATCCGGCTATGTCCTGCAGAACGGCTGGCTTATCGCTACCGAACCGATCAAGCCGAAGCTGAGCAAGATCAACCCGATCGCCGGCGCAAAGAAATACATTCAGCTGAAGACCTATGTGGAATTCCTGAAAAACCTCCTGAAGCTCGTCATCGTGGGGGCCGTCGGTATCGTCCTGGTGATGCCGGAATTCAACCGGCTGGACATTCTGCCCAGCCTCACATCCGAGGACCATCTCCGGGAAATCCTGTTTCTGATTCTCAGGATACTCGCCGGTGTCCTGATGATCCTGTTCGCGATCATGGTGTTCGACATCTTCTTCCAGCGCATGCAGCACCGCAAACAGCTGCGCATGACGAAGCAGGAGGTGAAGGAAGAATTCAAGAACCAGGAAGGGGATCCGCAGATCAAGAACAGGCTGCGGCAAATCCGCATGGAGCGGGCCCGCACCCGGATGATGCAGGCGGTGCCCGATGCGGATGTCGTGGTCACCAACCCGACGCATTTCGCCTGTGCGCTGTCCTACAAGCCGGATGAAATGGACGCGCCGGTCCTGGTCGCGAAGGGGCAGGACCTGGTGGCGAAACGTATCCGCGACCTGGCGGAGGAACATGACATCCCGATCATTGAGAACCCGCCCTTGGCCCGGGCGCTGCATGCCAGCTGCGACCTCGATCAGCAAATTCCGGAAGAACATTACAAGGCGGTCGCGGAGGTGATAAGCTTCGTTTGGCGCCTCAAGGGCAAGATGGCCGGCGCCAAGAAATAATGTGGTCCGGTCAAGGGCCGGTGGTTGGATCGGGGAGCAATGTGCGGCGCAACGCAATCCTAATCGCGCTCTGGGCAACGGGAATGGTCGCCGTCGGCGGCGTTCTTCTCGGGTCCGGCGCGGATGCTACCGCGGTCGCTGTGAGCCTCGCCGTGATGGCCGGGCTGGGCCTTTTCGTAATATTCACCGGCCGGGCCGCCGGCGGCGGTTCGCGAACCGGGCGTTCGGCCGCGAATGCGGCGGCCTTGCGTCAGGCGCTGGAACGGCTGGACGAGGCGGTCGCGATCGAAGAACTGCCGGGCGGCGGCGCGGCGGGCATACCCATTTATCTGGACCCCGCCTTCATGCGGCTGTGCGGTGTCGAGGCCGATGACAATCCGCCCGGCTCGATCCCGTCTCTCCTGTCGAAAGCCTTTTCCGATGCCGGCGTGACGAATACGCCGGACGGCGGATCCGCCCCGGGCAGTATCGAGGACGCCGCGGCGGCGGCCCACGGCGAGACGACCCGCATCCTGGAGGTCAGCGGCCCTGGCCCCAGGAACGAAGCGAAGCGCTATCAGATACAGGTCGTTCCGGTGGGGGAAGGGCTGCGGGTGTGGCGTGTCCGCGACGTTACCGATGCGCGGCGGTCCGAGGACCGGGCGCGGGACCGCTTGGCTGTCCTGTCCCGGGCGCTGGAGAATGCGCCTTTCGGGTTGCTGCTGCTCGACAAGGATCGCCTGGTCCGGGAGGCCAACGCCAATTTCCGCCAACTTATCGGACGGGACGCCCTGAACGGCGCGCCGTTCCTGGACCTCTTCAAGGCGGAGGACAGGCCGGCCATCGCCGCGATGCTGGACAACCTGAACACCCAGCGGGCTGCCGGGCCGGTCGACGTTTCACCCGATACCGGGCAGGAGGTCTCGCTGACGCTTCATGTCTCCCGTTCCGCCGAAACACGGGGCGGCAGCGGGGGCATGCTGGTCTACGTTCTGGACGCGACCGAACGCAAACGGCTTGAGATGCAATTCGCGCAGTCCCAGAAAATGCAGGCTTTGGGCCAGTTGGCCGGCGGGGTGGCGCACGACTTCAACAATATGCTGACCGCGATCATCGGTTTCTGCGACCTCGTCCTGCAGCGTCACCATCAAGGTGAGCAGACATTCGCCGATGTCATGCAGATTACCCAGAACGCCAAGCGGGCCGCACGGCTCGTCCGTCAGTTGCTGGCGTTCTCACGGCAGCAGCCGCTGCAGCCGCGCCTGACCAATGTCACCGATATCCTGGCTGAAATCTCGTCCCTGTTGCGTCGGGTCCTTGGCGAGCGCGTGACCCTCAAAATGACCCACGGCCGGGACCTTGGCCTGATCAAGGCGGACCACAGCCAATTGGAGCAGGTCGTCATCAACCTGGCGGTCAACGCCCGCGACGCGATTGACGGTTTCGGCGCGCTCGATATCGAAACGAGCATGGTCGATTTCATGGCGCCGACACCGTTGAGCGGCGAAACGGTGCCGCCCGGCCGTTATCTCGTCATCGCGGTCACGGATACGGGCGCGGGCATTCCCGATCATATCCGGGACCGGATATTCGACCCGTTCTTCACCACCAAGGGGATCGGCGAGGGGACCGGGCTTGGGCTCTCCATGGTCTATGGAAGCCTTCAGCAGATGGGCGGCTTCATCACCGTGGACAGCCGGACGACAGGGGAAACCGGAACGACTTTCCGCCTCTATATTCCGGAAGCCGCGCCGCATGGAACGGAAATCCAAGACGACCTCGCCGCGGCGGGGCCGGAAAACGATGTTACCGGCGGCGGCGAGATCCTGCTGGTGGAAGACGAGGACCCGGTGCGCCTGTTCAGCGCGCGGGCGCTGCGCAGCAAGGGCTATGTCGTGACGGAGGCGCGGACCGGCGCTGCGGCCTTGGAAATTCTGGCCGAGAATACCTTCGACCTCTTGATCACCGATATGATGATGCCGGAAGTGGACGGGGCGACCCTGATCAAGACGGCGCGTAAGGACATGCCCGACCTGCCGGTCGTGTGCATATCCGGCTATACGCAGGAGGCCGTCGCCAAGGAAATCACGGCGCTTCCCAAAGTCTATTTTCTGCCCAAACCGTTCAGCCTGAAACAGCTTGCCGCGAAGGTGAAGACCGCGCTTCAGCCGGATGGGCAGGGCTGATCCACCGGGCCGCCCCCGGTGGGCCGATTCGCAAGACCCGATGTTCCACTGAAAGGAACATAGCAGGGCGAGAAGTCCATTATCGAGAACATCGGACAAACAAATGCCTTTGTTCCAGGATAATATAGAACAAAAAAAGAACTTGAGAATGAGAACAAAATGTGTACAGTGTCGCCGTTGCGCACCGATAGCGCCTATGACAGAAACGGGGACGATCAGATGAGTCAGACGGCATTGCACCTGGTAGGCAAGGACGGAATGGATAAGAACAAGGCTTTGGAAGCGGCCCTGGGGCAAATTGAGCGCGCATACGGCAAGGGCTCAATCATGAAACTCGGCGCGCAAAAGGCGCTCGACATCGAGGCGGTCTCCACCGGTTCTATCGGGCTCGATATCGCGCTCGGTATCGGCGGATTGCCGAAGGGCCGTATCATCGAAGTATACGGGCCGGAAAGCTCGGGTAAGACGACGCTGGCGCTGCATGTCGTTGCGGAAGCCCAGAAGCGCGGTGGAACCTGCGCCTTCGTGGATGCGGAACATGCGTTGGACCCCGCCTATGCCAAGAAGCTGGGCGTCGATATCGACGAATTGCTGATCTCCCAACCCGACGCGGGGGAACAGGCGCTTGAGATCGCCGACACGCTGGTACGGTCGGGCGCGATCGACGTGCTGGTCATCGACTCGGTCGCGGCGCTGGTGCCGCGGGCCGAACTTGAAGGCGAAATGGGCGACAGCCATGTCGGCCTGCAGGCACGGTTGATGAGCCAGGCGCTCCGTAAACTCACCGGGTCGATCAGCCGCACGAACTGCATGGTCATCTTCATCAACCAGATTCGGATGAAGATCGGCGTGATGTTCGGCAGTCCCGAGACGACCTCCGGCGGGAACGCCCTGAAGTTCTACGCCAGCGTCCGGTTGGATATCCGCCGTATCGGCCAGATCAAGGACCGCGACGAAGTTGTCGGCAACCAGACCCGCGTCAAGGTCGTGAAGAACAAGGTGGCGCCGCCGTTCCGGCAGGTCGAATTCGACATCATGTACGGCGAAGGCATTTCGAAAACCGGCGAGCTCCTCGACCTCGGCGTCAATGCGAATATCGTCGAAAAGTCGGGCGCCTGGTTCTCCTATTCGGGCCAGCGCATCGGCCAGGGCCGTGAAAACGCCAAGCGTTTCCTGCTCGAAAACAAGGATGTCGCAGCCGATATCGAACGGAAGATCCGGGAAAATGCGGGCGTGCTCGACAGCGCGATGCTGGAAGGGCCGGCAGCGGAAGAAGCCGCCGAAGCCGCCCTGGCGCCGGAAGACGACCCGCAGGCTTGATTGCCTGCCGTCGCGGCCGGGCAGGGCAGCCGCCATAAAAATTGATCCGCCAGGAAGGCGGCCCGCACGAACCTTTCGTGCGGGCCGTTTTCTTATTGGCCGATTACTTCAGATGGACGGTCGCGCCGGGGGAAGACGCGCTGCGGTCCCGGTACAATTCGGCGATGCCGATGATATGGCTCACCCGGCCCGTTGAATCGATCAAAGGGCAGTCGATCGACTCGAATGTATTTCGGTTCTTGATCGATCCCGTTGTCGTGCCGTGACTGCGCCGGCAAACGCGGCCGGCGGCCACCGAATTCAAATAGTCGGCGACGGAATGCGGAAAGGCCGTGAAGGAACAATTGATTTCGACGTTGTTCTGGAACCCGCCATTGAAAAGGCGTTTGAATTCTTCGCCCTGCAGCTGATAGGTCCAGTTGCCCTCTGCCGTGCGGGCCGCAAGAAACATATCGGCGGCATGCGGCAGCATCGATAGAATATCAAAGGCGCGGCGGGTCGGCAGCTTGCCGTGCCGGGCGACGTAGTCGGACCACCAGTCGTACAATTTCCGGGCACCGTCCCGGATGATCACATCGCGGTCGGTAAGTTCGTGATCCGAGATCTTCGAGAAGCCATTGAGAACGGTAAAGGGCTGCTCATTGAGGGATGTAAGCGAAAAAGTCATATCAAATTTCCAGAATGCCGTATGCGAAAATGATTTTCGTTTGTCGCGCCATAAAATCAGAAATTCCTAAACAAAAGGTTTCGATGAGGCCAAAACCGCCCACAAAGGTCGTTTCCGCCCGCGACTTTCTGGACAGGGTGGCGACCGCAAGCTAGTAAATGCGGCCCCGTCACGGCCGGATGGGTATCCGGATACATCGGGCGGTAAACACTGGATTTCGTAGGGTACGGATCATGATCAGCGCGAACGACATTCGCTCCGAGTTTTTGCGGTATTTCGAGAAGCACGGCCACGAGGTCGTGTCGTCATCGCCGCTCGTTCCCCGGAACGATCCGACCCTGATGTTCACCAATGCCGGGATGGTTCAGTTCAAGAACGTCTTCACGGGCCAGGAACATCGCGACTACAACCGTGCGGCCACGTCCCAGAAATGCGTGCGCGCCGGGGGAAAACACAACGATCTGGAAAATGTCGGCTATACGGCGCGGCACCACACCTTCTTCGAAATGCTGGGGAATTTTTCCTTCGGCGACTATTTCAAGGACCTGGCGATCGAACTGGCCTGGAACCTGGTCACGAAGGAGTTCGGCCTGGACAAGAATCGCCTTCTGGTCACGGTCTATTCCGAAGACGATGAAGCCGCGGCGCTTTGGAAGAAGATAGCCGGGCTGTCGGACGACAAGATCATCCGCATCCCGACCTCGGACAATTTTTGGCAAATGGGCGATACCGGCCCCTGCGGCCCGTGTTCCGAAATCTTCTACGATCACGGCCCGTCGATCCCGGGCGGCCCTCCCGGTTCGCCCGATGAGGATGGCGACCGTTTCATCGAGATCTGGAACCTCGTCTTCATGCAGTTCGAGCAAATCGAGCCGGGCAAGCGGACCAGCCTGCCCAAGCCGTCGATCGACACCGGCATGGGGTTGGAGCGCATCGCCGCCGTGCTGCAGGGCAAGCACAACAACTACGATATCGACCTGATGCGCGCTATCATCGAGGCGGTCGCGGACCTGACCGGCGTCGACCCCGATGGGCCGCAATCGGCCAGCCACAAGGTCATCACAGACCATCTGCGCGCTTCGTCGTTCCTGATCGCCGATGGCGTGCTGCCGTCGAATGAGGGCCGCGGCTATGTCCTGCGCCGCATCATGCGCCGCGCCATGCGCCACGCCCATATGCTGGGCGCGAACGATCCCCTGATGCATCGCCTCGTGCCCTTCTTAGTCTCCCAAATGGGTGGTCATTTCGAGGAGCTGCGCCGGGCCGAGGCATTGATCACGGAAACCCTCAAGCTGGAGGAATCCCGCTTCAAGACGACGCTGGATCGCGGCCTGAAGCTGCTGGACGACGAAGTCGCGGACCTGCCGGAAGGCGGAACGCTGCCGGGGCGGGTGGCGTTCACCCTTTACGACACATTCGGTTTCCCGCTGGACCTGACCAAGGATATCCTGCGCGGCCAGGGACGCACTGTCGACGAGGCCGGCTATGACAAGGCGATGGACGAACAGAAAGCCAAGGCGCGCAAGGCCTGGGCCGGTTCAGGCGAGGCCGCGACCGAAAGCGTCTGGTTCGAACTGAAGGAAAAAGTCGGCGCGACCGAATTCTTCGGCTACGAGACCGAAAAGGCGGAAGGTGTCGTCACCGCCCTGGTCAAGGACGGCAAGCCGGTGGACAGCATCGCGAAGGGCGACACGGCGATCGTGATCGCCAACCAGACGCCATTCTACGGCGAAAGCGGCGGCCAGATGGGGGACCACGGCGTATTGAAGACCGCCGACGGCGCCGTCTTCACCGTCACCGATACGCAGAAGAAGTTGGGCGACATGCATCTGCATGTCGGCACGCTGGCGGCCGGGACGCTGCGCGTCGGCGAGGCGCTGGAAATGCTGGTCGACGGGGAGCGCCGCAACAAGCTGCGCGCCAACCATTCCGTCACCCATCTTGCGCACGAGGCCCTGCGCCGCGTGCTGGGCGATCACGTCACCCAGAAGGGCTCCCAGGTCGGCGCGGACAGCATGCGTTTCGACTTCGCCCATCCGAAAGCCATGACCCTTGAGGATATCGACCAGGTGGAGCGCATCGTGAATGCGCAGATCCGCCTGAACGAGGGGGTCGCCACGCGTCTGATGACGCCCGAGGAAGCGATCGAGGCGGGGGCCCTTGCTCTGTTCGGGGAAAAATACGGCGACGAGGTCCGCGTCGTTTCCATGGGCGGCTACGAACCGGAAAAGGCCGGGCACATCTATTCGACGGAACTGTGCGGCGGCACCCATGTTCGCCGGACGGGCGATATCGGCCTGTTCCATATCGTCAGCGAAAACGCCGTGGCGTCCGGGGTTCGGCGCATTGAGTGCCTGACCGGGCAGGCGGCATTCGATTACCTCGCCGCCCAGGAGCGCGCGCTGAGAGATGCCGCTGCGCGTTTGAGAGTGCCGCCGATGGAGGTCGCGGCGCAGGCGGAAGCCCTGCTCGAGCAGCGCAAGAAGCTGGAACGCGAGGTTTCCGAATTGACGCGCAAGCTGGCCGCCGGCGGTTCGGGCAATGCGTCCGAGACCAGCGAGATCGCCGGCGTCAAATTCGCCAGCCGTATCCTGGACGGGGTGAACCCGAAAGAACTGAAGCCGTTGGCCGATCAGCTGAAGAGCCAACTCGGTTCCGGCGTTGTAGCGGTCATCGCGGTCAACGACGGCAAGGCATCGCTGGTCGTCGGTGTTACCGGGGACCTGACGCAACGCTTCGATGCGGTCGAACTCGTCCGCGTGGGATCGCAGGCGATCGGCGGCAAGGGCGGCGGCGGGCGGCCGGATATGGCCCAGGCCGGCGGACCCGACGGCGCGGAAGCGGCGAAAGCGGTCGAAGCCATCGAAGGGGCCCTCGCGGCCGGCGCGTGACCCATCGGGGGCCGGCGCGCCCGTTGCCGGCTTTTGCCGTCTCATAAAGACAGGGTTTGCGACCCCATCGCCCCTATGCTGTAGTCTGGGAATGCCCGGGTATTCCGCACGGGCGATAGTTTGCACGTTCTTGATCGAGCCAGGAACACGCCGTGGACGGTGCGTCGCGCCGGACGGCTCTGGCGGAGGTGACCGGTGACGCTATTGCGTCCGGGGGAAGTTCTCGAGAGGCTCGGGCGGGTCGGCCGCCACGAGCAATTGCTGTTGTCCGGCTTGGCCGTGCTGGTCGGCCTGATCGGCGGCGTTGCGGCGATCACCTTCCGGGAGGCGATCGGCGTCTTCCAGTACCTATTTTATGGGTTCTCCTCCGAACTGGTGCACAGCCACGTATCCGAAATGCCCTGGTGGCACATCGTGCTCGCCACGACGGGCGGCGGTCTTGCCGTCGGTCTTATCGTCTATTGGTTCCTGCCAAACCGGCAGACCCAGGGCGTCGCGGACGTCATTGAGGCGGAGGCGCTGAATGGCGGGAAATTGCACTACAGGACCGGCTTCACGGCCGCTTTGGTCAGCGCGATCACGATCGGCAGCGGCGGGTCGGCCGGGCGCGAAGGGCCGGTCGTGCATTTTGCCGCCTGCCTGAGCGCCCTGTTCTCCAATATTCTGAATTTGGACCGGACCCATCGCCAGACCTTGCTGGGCTGCGGTGTGGCCGCCGGTGTCGCGGCTTCCTTCAACGCCCCGATTGCCGGTGTCTTCTTCGCGCTGGAAGTCGTGATGGGGAATTACGCGCTGGCGGCCTTTGCGCCGGTCGTCATCGCCTCGGTGACCGGTACCATTATCAGCCGAATCTATTTCGGGGATTTCCCCGCCTTCATCATCCCGTCCCATGAAATTGTCTCGTTCTGGGAATTCCCGGCCTTCGCCTTGCTGGGTTTGGTCAGCGCTGTCGCCGCGATAAGTTTTACCTGGTCGATCGGCGTGGTTCGGCGGGTGGGGATGTCGTCGCCAATTCCGCAATGGGCGCGTCCCGCCATCGGGATGTTTGCCGTCGGGGTGATCGCGATCGTCTTTCCCCAGATCCTCGGCGTCGGTTACGAGGCGACGGACGAGGCCCTGAACCAGGTTCTGCCGCTGCAGATGCTGATCATCCTTGCGATACTGAAGACGGCGGCGACGGCGCTGACCATCGGCAGTGGCGCGGGCGGCGGCGTCTTCTCTCCCTCGCTCTTTATCGGCGCAATGGTCGGCGGGGCTTTCGGTGTGATTGCGACGGAAGTTCTTCCGGATCTCTCATCGGGCCATGGCGCCTACACGCTGGTCGGTATGGGGGCCGTCGCCGGCGCGGTGCTGGGCGCCCCGATGAGCACCATCCTGATGGTCTTCGAATTGACGGGCGACTACGAATTGACGATCGGCGTGATGATCGCCACCGTCATTTCGTCCCAGGTCACCCAACTGGCCTTTGGATATTCCTTCTTCACCTGGCAATTGGCCCAGCGTGGCGTGAATCTGCTCGGCGGGCGGGAGGCGCTGGTCATGCGGTCCTACAGGGTCTCCACCATCATGCGGAAGGATCATCACGCCATATTGGACAGCGCGTCGCTGGCAGAGGTTCGGAAAAACCTGGGCGCGGTCCCTTACGGGGAGCTCTTCGTTATCGACAAGGAGGGCGGACTGGTCGGCACGGTCATGCTGCGGGACCTCAAGGAACATGCATTCGACAGCAGCAATGACGGCGTCATGACCGCATCCGACATCGTCCGGCGCGGCGCACCCTATGTGAAGATCGGTGAGGATCTGGGCCGGGCGATGGACCTGTTGGAAAAGTGCGGCGAAGAGCATGTCGCCGTCGTGCAGGATGCCGGCACCAAGAAACTCCTGGGGGTACTCCACGAGCGGGACGTGCTCAGCGCCTATCACCGGGCCGTGCAGGAAACCCGGACCTGATGGGCTGATTTCAGCGTATTTCCGCGGCTTTCGATGATTGCGAAGTTTGGCCTCTGCGGCTGGATGCATCCGGTTCGACTCGCTATATAGAAACGGACATGTCCGACAGCTTTTCTGACGATCCCTTGGCCTATGATGACCTGACGGTGCCCGGCGTGCCGCAGGGGCCCGCGCCCGCGCATCCGCGGGCCGGCACGCCGCCGTGGCTGGAGCGCCTGAACGAGGCGCAGCGGAAGGCTGTCGACACGTTGGACGGGCCGCTACTGGTGCTGGCGGGGGCCGGAACGGGTAAGACCCGCGTGCTGACGACCCGCCTCGCGCATTTGATTCACCAAGGCCGTGCCAAACCCTATCAGATCCTCTGCGTGACCTTTACCAACAAGGCGGCGCGGGAAATGCGCGACCGTGTCGCCGAACTGGTGGGTGGGGCGACGGAAGGGATGTGGCTCGGCACGTTCCATGCGCTCGCCGCCCGGATCCTGCGCCGGCACGCGGAGTTGGTGGGGCTGAAGCCGAGCTTCACGATCCTGGACACCGATGACCAGATCCGCTTGCTGAAGCAGATCCTGCAGGCCGAGCAGATCGACGAAAAGCGTTGGCCCGCCCGGATGCTGATCCATGTCATCCAGCGCTGGAAGGACAAGGGGCTGACGCCCGACCGCGTCGGCGCCGGCGAGGCGGGCGATCTTGCGAACGGCCGGGCGGTGGAAATCTACCGGCAGTATCAGGACCGTCTGACCACGTTGAACGCGGTGGATTTCGGCGATCTGCTGCTGCATAACCTGACGCTGTTCACGAAACATCCCGATGTCCTGGAACAGTACCAGCGGACCTTCCGCTACTGTCTTGTCGACGAGTATCAGGACACCAACGTCGCGCAATATCTGTGGCTTCGCTTGCTGGCGCAGAAGAACAAGAACATCTGCTGCGTCGGGGACGACGACCAGTCGATCTACGGCTGGCGCGGGGCGGAGGTCGGCAACATCCTGCGCTTCGAGAAGGATTTCCCCGGGGCGGCGGTGGTGCGCCTGGAGCGCAACTACCGGTCGACGCCGCATATACTGGGCGCGGCGTCGGGCCTGATCGCGAAGAACGAGGGGCGCCTGGGCAAGACCCTGTGGACCGAGGAGCAGGAAGGCGAACCGGTCCGTGTACGCGGCGTGTGGGACGGGGAGGAAGAGGCCCGTCAGGTCTGCGACGAGATCGAGGCCCAGCATGGCAAGCGGGTCAGCCTGGATGAGATGGCGATCCTGGTGCGGGCCGGTTTCCAGACGCGCGAATTCGAAGAACGCCTGATCACGCTGAACATCCCCTACAAGGTGATCGGCGGCGCCCGGTTCTATGAGCGCGAGGAAATTCGCGACGCCATTGCCTATCTGCGTGTCATTGCCCAGCCGGCGGACGATCTGGCGTTGGAGCGCATCATCAACAAGCCCGCGCGGAAGATCGGCAAGGCGACGGAACAGGCGATCCACGACCTGCAGCGGCGCACCGGCGATCCGATGTATTTCGCGGCCCGCCAGTTGGTTCAGACCGATGAGCTGAAACCGCAGGCGCGCAACGCGCTGACGGGCATTCTGGACGACTTCGACCGCTGGCGCGCGATGGTCGACGGTATCGGCCATGTGGAATTGACGGAAACCGTGCTGGACGAGTCCGGTTATACCCTGATGTGGCAGCAATCCAAGAAACCCGAAGCGCCGGGCAAGCTGGAGAATCTGAAGGAACTGACCGTCGCGATGGAGGATTTCGCGTCCCTGGGTGAGTTCCTGGAGCATGTCAGTCTGGTGATGGACAACGAGGACCGCGGCGACGGGGAGCAGGTCAGCCTGATGACCCTGCATGCCGCGAAGGGCCTTGAATTCGACGTCGTCTTCCTGCCCGGATGGGAGGAAGGGCTGTTCCCGAGCCAGCGGACGATGGATGAAAACGGCATGGCCGGCCTGGAGGAGGAACGCCGCCTGGCCTATGTCGGTCTGACACGGGCCCGCAAGCGCGCCTTCGTCTCCTTCGCCGCGAACCGCCGCATTCATGGCCAATGGACGACTGCCATCCCCTCTCGATTCATCGACGAATTGCCGCGGGACTTTGTCGAGGTCGAAAGCGATCGCGGTGTCTATGCCGGTATCGGCGGCGGAACGGCGGAAGACCGGGCGGATTTCATGTATGGCGGCTACGGGCGAAGCTATGGCGCGGAACGGAGCTACGGTGCCGACATTGCGATGCGGACGGAAAAGCCGGACCCGGACGCGTATCGCAGCACGGGCGGCGGACCGGGCTGGCAAAGGCTGCGGCAGCGCGGCGTCGGCGGCACCAAGCCGCCGGTGATCGAAGGGCGCGCCGAAAGCAGGATCGTCGAGAACCATGACTTCGGCGAAGGCGAACGCTGTTTCCACCAAAAATTCGGACCGGGGACGATCACGAAGATCGACGGCGACAATCTGACAATCGAATTCGACAAGGCCGGCACGAAGCGCGTGGTCGCCGGGTTCGTGGAGCGCACGTGACCGACCTCTACAAGATTGAATTCCTGCTGCCGACGGCGGAGTCCGCCGGCCCGATGGAACTGGTGATGGAGCCGTTCTCGGTAGCCGTTACCTGTTTCGAAACGCCCGATGGCGAGACCTGGCGGCTGGAAGCCTATTGCACCGAACTGCCGCCCTATGATGCGGTCGAACAGGCAATCGCCGATGGCGCGCGCATTGCGGGGATCGCAAAGCCCGCGTTCACGGCCGGGCCCTTGCCGCAGGTCGATTGGGTTTCGGAAAACCAGAAAAGCTTCACACCGATCCGGGCGGGCCGCTTCTTCGTCTATCCGTCCCACTATGACGGGGTCGTTCCGGCCGGCGGTTTGTCGATCTGCATGGATGCCGGCATGGCGTTTGGCACCGGCGAGCATGGGACGACAAAAGGGTGCCTGCTGATGATCGAAGCGGTGCTGAAGCGCCGCAAGGTCAAGACAGCGCTGGATCTTGGCTGCGGGACCGGAATCCTGGCCATCGCGACGGCCTTGGCGTCACGGTCGACACGGGTGATGGCGAGCGACATCGATCCGGATGCGGTTTTCGTGTCGCAGGAAAACTGCCGGATCAACGGGGTGCAGAACCGCATCCGCCCTGTCGTGAGTGATGGGTTGCACCGGCGCGAATTGAAAAGGCCGAATGCGTTTAACCTTGTGATCGCGAATATTCTGGCCGGTCCCTTGCAGCGGCTGGCGCCGGGTATCGCAAGAATCGTCGCGCCGGGCGGTTCCGTCATTCTGTCGGGATTGCTGGTGAGCCAGGAAAACGCGGTCTTGGCGGCCTATCGTCGGCAAGGCCTCTATCTTGGCGGTCGGTTGCGCCTTGATGGTTGGTCGACCTTGCTGATGCGGCGGAAGCGTGGAAACACACTGCCGGAAAATTAAAACGCCCCGCCGCCACGCCGCGGGAGGAGGGCGGCTGGCTACGGGGCGTTGGACTAAGTCACCGAAAAGGGACTGTAGTCGATCTGTTTAGCGGGCCGGAACCTTGCCGGACGTCTGCCATTCGATCAGATCGCCGCGGCTGAGCCCGACATCTTCCAGCAGACGGTCGTCGAGGGATTCCAAAGCGGCAAACGCCTTGCGTTCCTGATACGCTTCAACAACTTTCCGGAAAAATGCGGAAAAGACATTCGTGTTTTTCGCCGGCGCGCTACCGGCAGCAATGACCTGAGCCATGATCTACCTCAATTTCTATTGTGTTCAATTTACAGCGCTATACGCGCCAGCGATTTGAATGACGGTGATATGGAGGGAGGCGGGCGCATTGACCAGGGCTTAGTTCGCAGTTCAGCAATGCGTTTTAAGCATAGCATCACCGATGAGTGACATAGATCACACCCGGTGCCTTACCGGGATAGCGTTCCATGCAGGCCGCAGGCAGGGCGCGGCTTGCCACCACCCGGCGACTTCCATAGCTTTCGGGTCGACCTAGATAGTGTGCGTTATGCGATTGGAGCGGATGCAATGACAGTCAGTGAAGCCGTGACCTTGTTGCGCGAGTCGGGACTTGAGATTGAGGAGGCCGCGCTGACGGGCTTTCTTCAAGGGGTCGTCGCCGGACCGGTGCAACTGGACGATGCCTGGATGGATTTGCTGGGCGGCGCCTTGTCGCCCGCCGCACGCGATGCGTTGGACCGGTGCCGTTCCGAACTGGCGGCTGCATCGGAGACGGGTCTTGGGCCGGGGCCTGCGCCGGGTGAACGCCTGGACGCCTTGCGCGCTGAACTGACGCGCCGGGGCTTGGACGGCTTCGTCATTCCGAGGACCGATGAGTTCCAGGGCGAATATATTCCGGCCCGCGCCGATCGCCTGGAATGGCTGACCGGGTTCAACGGGTCCGCCGGGGCGGCCGTGGTCGGGGCGTCCGAGGCTGCTATCTTCGTGGATGGCCGCTACACGCTTCAGGTTCAGGACCAGGTGGACACCGCCCGGTTCACGGTGCGTCATTTGGTGACGGAACCGGTCGGCGATTACCTGGAACTGGTGTTCAAGCAGGGCCAGAAAGTCGGATTCGATCCGTGGCTTCACACGCGCAACGGCGTCGCTGTTCTACAGCGCGCGGCTGCCAGGGCCGGGTTTACCCTGGTTCCCGTGAATGACAATCCGATCGACGCGGTATGGCATGGCCAGCCGGCGGCGCCTTTGACGCCCGTTCGTCCGCATGACATGGCCTATGCGGGGGAAAGCTCGGCGAGCAAACGCGCCCGTCTTTCCGAGTCGCTGAAGAAAGGTGGACGGAAAGCCGCGGTGATCACGGCGAGCGATTCCATCGCCTGGCTGCTGAACGTTCGCGGCGGCGATGTCAGCCGCTGTCCCTTGCCGCTATCCTTCGCGATACTGCATGACGATTCCACCGTCGATTGGTTCATCGACCGCAGAAAACTGTTGCCGGGCCTTTCCGATCATCTGGGTAACGGCGTGGCCATTCATCCGTTCGAGGATTTTCCGAATGCCCTGGCCGCTTTGGGTGCCGGTGGCACGACGGTTCAGGCCGACCCGGCGACCGCCACCGCCGTCGTTTTCGACAAGCTGTCGGAAGGCGGCGCGAAAGTCGTCGAGGACAGCGACCCGTGCCTGCTTCCCAAAGCGTGCAAGAACGATGTGGAACTGGCCGGAACGCGGGCGGCGCATAAACGCGACGGGGCGGCCATCACGCGTTTCCTGGCCTGGCTGCCAGCGGCGGTGGCCAAGGGCGGCGTGACCGAGCTTTCCGCGGCCGCTCAACTGCAAGACTTTCGGTTCCGCGACCCGCTGATCAGGGACCTCAGTTTCGACACGATTTCCGGGGCCGGTCCCGATGGGGCGATCGTGCATTACCGCGTGACCGAAGAGACAGACCGCCCGCTGCGGCAGGGCGAGCTTTTTCTCGTCGATTCCGGTGGTCAATATCTCGATGGCACCACCGACATCACGCGGACGATCGCCTTGGGTGAACCGACGGCGGAGATGAAGGACCGTTTCACGCGTGTTCTGAAAGGGCATATCGCGATCGCCACCGCGCGGTTCCCGGCCGGGGTCAATGGCGGCCAGTTGGATAGTTTCGCCCGGCAGTTCCTTTGGTCCGTGGGGCTCGATTTCGACCATGGAACCGGCCACGGCGTCGGCAGTTACCTGAATGTCCATGAAGGCCCGCAGCGGATATCCAAGGGGGCCGGCGGCGTCGCTTTGCAGCCCGGCATGATCCTCTCGAATGAACCCGGATTCTATAAAACGGGCGAATTCGGCATCAGGATCGAGAATCTCGTCGTGGTGACCGAACTGCAGGGGTTAGGGCAGGACGGCAAGCCGGTGCTGGGATTCGAGACGATCACTTTCGCGCCGATTGACCTCAACCTCGTGGATGTCTCGCTGCTGACGGAAAGCGAAAAGCAGTGGCTGAACGGCTATCATGCGGAAGTCCGCCGCAAGGTCGCACCGCAACTGAAGGACGACGATCAGGCGTCCGCCTGGCTGGAGAACGCCACACGGGCAATCTGACCCTGTATCGGGGGGGTCAGCGGCAGGACGGTTTGAGACGCACAAGGCCCCAGCCGAAGGCGTCATCCTTGCCCGTTTGGCCCAGGTCCTTCGTATAGCGCCTGAGGCTTCCGCGAAGTTGGTCGGGGTCGCTGGGGAACCCGGCATCCAGGTGAATTGCGACCATTGCCGTAATGAACGGCGACGCGAAGGATGTACCGCTTTGCAGCTTCAGCCCGGACGGCACGTGGGTCACCAGATTCACCCCCGGGGCGGCGAAGTCCACATAGTCGCCGCGGTTGGCCTGCTCGTAGATTTTAAGCTGATTGTCGATGGCGGTCACCGCGATCACCTTCGGATGGGCGGCGGGCCAGGCGGGTTCCGCGCGCGGGCCGTTATTGCCGGCGGCCGCGACCACGACGACGCCTTCCTCAAGCATCTTGTTCAAGACGAAGGTCATCACGCCGTTGCCACCCCCGGCAATCGACATGTTGACGACGCTGACCCGGTTCTTGAGCAGCCAGTCCGCAGCCTTCATCATATTGCCCAGATTGCCGACTTCTTTGCCTCCGCGGATTTCGAAAATGCCCGCGGAATAAAGCGTCGCGCCGGGCAGCAGTCCGCCAATGTTCTTCTCGTCGCCTTCGGGGCGTCCGACCAGCATCGCCGCAACGGCCGTTCCGTGCGCTTCCCCCGCGGGTTTCCGATCCTTCGCGTTGAAGCCTTCATAGTTTACGCGTTGCTTGCGCAGCGAGGCCGTTTTCTTGTCCACCGCGCCGTCGATCATGCCGATCCGCATCCCGGCCCCGCAACTGGGCGAGACGGGCCCCCAACCTACGAAGCCGCGGGAGAAATCGGCGCCGACATTTCCGGCTGACAGATCGAATGTCTGGTTGGTATCGACAAGCAGGTCGGGGAAGTCCTTCTTCAGCTTCCGCAACGCGCCTTTTTCGCTCATGGTCGGCGGGATGCTGACGCGCCAAACTTCCGCGTCCATGGAGAAGAGGCGGATCTCTTCAAGAATCGAAAACCCGTCCTTTTCCAACTGGGACCGGATATTTCGAGGCGGGTTGACCAGCAAGAGCTGACCTCGCATCAGGCTGCCCGGGTCGATCTTCTTGATCTGCGTCTCATCAGGGGTTGTCGCATCCGGCGTTTCGGTCTGCTCGACCTCGAATTCTTTGCCGGTGCCTTTGTCCAGAAGTATCGGCCGGCCTTGTGCATCCCGCTTCAGAATGCGCCAGGAAGGGCTGGGGGCGTCGCCAAGGGTCTCTTGGGCCGAGACCGGTTGAGCCGATGAGAACATGGCAGCGAAAGCGATTGCGAGTACGGCAAACAGCGCGGATCGGCCATAGCTCCTGTCGGTCATGTCCCCTCCCCCAAGGATTGACGCCACGATGCCCACGGACTCAAAGCGTTCCGCAGGCGCCCGTGATGAATTTCTTAGAACTTATATGGGAGTTTGCCCGAGTTTTGGTTAACCAAGAGTTAAGGGTTCAAAAGTCAGGCCGGTTGGATCAGGTTGAGCCAATCGTCCTCGGTCAACATGGCGACACCCAGTTCGGCTGCCTTCTTGGCTTTGGATCCGGCATCCGCGCCAATGACGACATAATCCGTTTTTTTCGAGACTGAGCCCGACACCTTCGCCCCCAAGGCTTCGGCTCTTGCCTTGGCCTCGCCGCGGGACATCTTCTCCAGGGTGCCGGTGAAAACGACGGTCTTGCCGGCGACGGGCGATCCTTCGGCGCTCGGCGCGGCAACATCCGTCACGGTCAGGATGCCGGCGAGGGAGGCCAGGACGTCTATATTGTGCTGTTCCCCGAAGAACGCCGCCAAGCTGTCGGCCGCGGTCATGCCGACCGTGTCGATGCCGACCAGTTCGGCATAGTGGGGGCCGATCAGGTCCGGCTTTTTGTGTTCGCCCGGGTTGGATTTCCGTTCGGCGGCCACCGCATGCATGGCGTTTTCCCACGCTGCATAGGATCCGTAACTGCGGGCCAGCAGTTTGGCCGTCGTCTGTCCGATATGACGGATGCCGAGCGCATAGATGAACCTGTCGAGCGGGATTTCCTGGCGCGCCTCGATCGCCGAGAGAAGGTTGGAGACGGATTTTTCCTTCCAGCCTTCCCTGCCCAACAGGGCCTCTTCCTTGAGCGCGAAGATGTCCGCAGGCTGCCGGATAAGGCCGTCATTCCAGAACTCTTCGATGCTCTTGGTGCCGAGACCTTCGATATCGAAGGCGTCGCGGCTGACGAAATGTTTCAGCCGCTCCACAGCCTGGGCGCTGCAGATCAGCCCGCCGGTGCAGCGCCAGTCGACTTCGCCTTCCTCCCGCTCGACATCGCTGCCGCATTCGGGGCAGGCCGTCGGGAAAGCGTAAGGCGCACCGCCGCCATCCGTCACGACGGCCAGGACCTGCGGGATCACGTCGCCGGCGCGCTGGATCCGGACCGTATCGCCTTCCTTGACGCCGAGGCGCGCGATCTCGTCTTCGTTGTGCAGGGTGGCGCGGGAAACGGTGACGCCCCCGACCGTCACCGGCGTCAGGTTCGCGACCGGTGTCAGTTTGCCGGTGCGGCCGACCTGAACGGTGATGGCTTCGACGATCGTTTCGGCTTTCTCGGCGGCGAACTTGTGCGCGATGGCCCAGCGCGGCGCGCGGCTGACCTGGCCGAGACGGTCCTGCCAGTCCAGACGGTTCACCTTGTAGACGACCCCGTCGATGTCGAATGGCAGGCCGGCCCGTTCGCGATCCACCATGCGGTAATAGTCGAGAACATCCTCGACCCCGGCGCAGAGCGCGGCCGGTTCGTTGAGGGAGAAGCCGAGTTCTTTCAAACGGCTGCGCGCCTCCGCCTGGGTCGCGCCCAAGGGCGCCGATGTCTCGCCCCAGGCATAGCCGAAGAAATGCAGCGGTCTGGAGGCCGTGATGGCGGGGTCAAGCTGCCTGAGCGAGCCGGCGGCGGCGTTGCGCGGGTTGGCGAAGATCTTGGCGCCGGCCGCTTCCTGCCTTTCGTTGAGGGCCAGGAAGTCGTCCTTGCGCATATAGACTTCCCCGCGCACTTCCAGCACCGCAGGCGCCCCTTCCAGGATGTGGGGGACATCCTTCAAGGTCTTCATATTGGCGGTGATGTCCTCGCCCTCCGTCCCGTCGCCACGGGTTGCGGCATAGATCAGGCGGCCGTCTTCATACCGCAGGGACGCCGACAGGCCGTCGATCTTCGGCTCGGCAAGAACTTCCAGCGTCTCGTCGCCGAGGCCCAGGAACCGCCGGACGCGGGTCAGAAACTCCGCGACATCCTCGTCGGAAAACGCATTTCCCAGCGACAGCATCGGCCGCGAATGGCGTATTTTACCGAAACCGGACTTCAGGCCGCCGCCGACCCGAAAGGTCGGACTGTCCTTGCGGACGAGGTCGGGAAAGCGGGCCTCGATTTCCTCGTTACGGCGGCGCATCGCATCGTAGTCGGCGTCCGTGATCACGGGCGCATCTTCCTTGTGGTAGCGCGCGTCGTGATAGGCGATATCCATCGCCAGCTGGGCCAGTTCCCGGCGGGCTTCGTCCTCGCTCAATTCCGCCACGGGCTTCGGGCCCGGCTTGCCGGTATCGGTCATGCGGCGTCGCTCCCCTGCAGAAGACGGCGGGCGGCAGCGCGCGCCTCCTCCGTCACATTCGCGCCCGACAGCATCCGGGCAATTTCCTCCAGCCGTTCCGCGTCGTCCAAGGCGCTGACCGCGGTGATCACCGCGCCCGCGGAGTCGCCCTTGGCTACGCGCCAATGGGATCCGCCAAGGGCGGCCACTTGGGGCGAATGCGTGACGACGAGAACCTGGCGCGACCTCGCCAACTGGCCCAACCGCTCCCCAACCGCCGCCGCCGTCGCGCCGCCGACGCCGCTGTCGACCTCGTCGAAGATCATCGTCGGGGCGCCGCCGCGTTCGGCAAGCGTCACCTTCAGCGCCAGCAGGAAGCGGCTCAATTCGCCGCCCGAGGCGATCTTCCCGATCGGGCCGGGCGGCGCACCGGGATTGGTCGCGACCAGAAACTGAACGCGGTCCATGCCGTGCGGGCCCCAGTCGGCTTCCGGCAGATCGGCGATCTCGGTCTTGAAGGCCGCCTTCTCAAGCTTCAACGGCGGCAATTCGCCGTTCACCCCGCGATCGAGCCTTTCCGCGGCCTCATGGCGCTTGGCGGACAAGGCCTTTGCGGCATCGACATAGTCCCGTTTGCGGGCCGCGGCCGCTTTGTCCAGGTCGGCAAGGCGCTCCTCGCCGCCGTCGATCATGGCCAGTTGATCCTGAAACCGGTTGATCAGGTCGGGCAGTCCTTCGGGGTCGACCCCGTGCTTGCGGGCCGTTTCGCGCAGGGCGAACAACCGCTCCTCCACCGCTTCCAGCCGCCCTTCGGAAGCGTCGATCCCGGCGACCGCTTTCGCGAGAGCGCCCGATGCTTCCTGCAATTCGATCGACGCCCTGTCGATGGCGGCGAGCGCGTCGGCGAGGGAGCCGCCGACCTGTTCCGCGACGGCCTCCAACGTCCTTGCCGCATGCCTGAGTTGGATATCCGCGCCGTCGGTTCCGTTCAGAAGTTCGTCGGCTGCATTGGTCGCGGCGACGATCTGCTCGGCGTTGCGCAGCAGGGCGCGTTCGTCCGACAGGGCTTGTTCCTCACCCGCCTCGGGGGCCAGTGTTTCCAATTCCTCGAGCGAGAACCGCAGGAAGGCTTCGTTCTCGCGACTCTTGCGGGCCGTCTCCCGAGCGGCGGCGACAGCTTTTTCCGCATCGCGCCAAGCGCCGTATTCATTGGCGCATGCGGGGTCCTCGCCGAAACCGGCATAGTCGTCCAGCACCGCGCGGTGGGATGCCGCGTCCATCAAGCCTTGCTGGTCGAACTGTCCCTGGATCTCAACCAGGGCGGCGCCCACCTGGCGCATCAGGCCGACGCTGACCGGTTCGTCGTTCAGATAGGCACGGCTGCGTCCGTCGGTGCCCAATATGCGGCGCAGGATGATTTGGTCGGCCGGTTCGATGCCGTGCTCTTCGAACAAGGCGGCCAAGCCGACAGGGTCGGAATTCTCGAATACCGCCGTGACTACGGCCTGCTGGCTGCCATGGCGGACAAGGCGCGCCTCGGCCCTGGCGCCGATCGCCAGACCCAGGGCGTCGAGCAGGATGGATTTTCCGGCCCCGGTCTCTCCGGTCAATACGGCAAGCCCGGTGGAGAACGAAAGATCCAGCCGTTCGATCAGGACAACGTCACGGATGGAGAGGTCCGTCAGCATGGTTGCGGATGAGCGGTCAGAATGCCCAGGACCATAGGGACGAGAACCAGCCTTCGTCGGACTGGGCGAGGGCGCGGCCTTCCAGCAGGGAATAGCTGTCCGCGTACCATTCGCTGCCCGGATAGTTGTAACCGAGAACCGCGCCCGTCGTCTGGGCTTCGTCTGTGATGCCGAGCATGAGATAGCATTCGACGACCCTGTGCAGGGCTTCCGGGACATGGGTCGTCGTCTGGAACTGTTCGATCACCACCTTGTAGCGGTTGATCGCGGCCAGCAATTCGCCCTTGTTCTGGTAGAACCGCCCGATTTCCATTTCCTTGCCGGCCAGATGGTCCAGCGTCAGGTCGATTTTCAGGTCGGCGTCGCGGGCATAGGCGGTACCGGGAAAACGGCGGGCGACTTCCTGCAGCGAATCGAGGGCGAGGCGCGTGATCTTCTGGTCGCGGCCGACATCGACGATCTGCTCGTAATAGCTGATTCCGCGCAGATAGTAGGCATAGGCCGCGTCGGGACTGCCGGGATGAAGATCGATGAAGCGCTCGAGCGCGATCACCGCTTCGTCGTATTCATCGTCGAGGTAATAGACATAGGCCGCCATCAACTGCGCTTTCGTCGCCCAGATGGAATAGGGGTGCTGCCTATCGACTTCCTCGAAATTCTGCGTTGCGGTTTCGAAATCTTCCGCGGCCAGTGCGTCCAGCGCCGTGTTGTACAGTTCTTCCGGCGGGCGCTCCACATAGGGGATGGATTCGTCGTCCGAACAGCCGCTCAGAATGCCCAAGGACAACAGGCCTGCGGCTGCGATCGTGGCTATACGTCCGGAAAGTTTCATGCGGCAAATCTGCATCTGAAAAGATAGATACGGTCGCGGGCTTGCCGTCAATAGTAACGGGCGCGCACGCGTCACGAGGCCAATGGTATATGCGGAAACGAGACCGAATCCAAGCGGATGGATCGGGTGAGGCTTACTCTGCCGCAGTCAGGAAGGCATTGCCGACCGGCAATGTGTCGACATCGATGATTTCCCAATTCGCCGGGTCGGCGAAAACAGCGTGAAGAAGCTTGTTGTTGAGGGCGTGGCCGGCCTTTTCAGCGACCACATGACCGAGGATCGGATACCCGGCCAGCGCCAGATCGCCGATGCAGTCCAGGATCTTGTGCCGGACGAATTCGTCCGTATACCGCAACCCTTCGTCGTTCATGACCCGGTCGCCGTCGATCACAACGGCGTTTTCCAGGCTGCCGCCGCGGCCGAGCCCGGCTTTGCGCATCGCTTCCACTTCATGCAGGAAGCCGAAGGTGCGCGCCTTGGCGATATCGCTGCGGAACAGTTCCGGCGAAACCTGAACGGCCAGGTTCTGTCGGCCGATCGCCGCGGAATTGAAGTCGATGACCATCTCGACGATGAATTCGTCGGCCGGGGAAATCGTGACCGCGCTGCCGCCATTGCTGACCGTCACATCGCGCAGAATGCGGATCGCCTTGCGCGCCGCGTCCTGCTCGACGACACCGGCGCATTCCAGAAGGAAGGCGAAAGGTTCGGCACTGCCATCCATCACGGGAACTTCGGGCCCATCCAGTTCGACCAGCAAATTGTCGACGCCCAAACCGGCGATGGCGGACATCAGATGTTCGATGGTCGCGACCGATGCGCCTGCGTCATTCGCGATCGTGCTGCACAGCGTGGTGTTCGCCACCGCATCGTAGCGCGCGGGAATTTCGTTGCCGCCGTCTTCCAGGTCGGTCCGGCGGAAGACAACGCCATGACCTGTCGGCGCGGGATGCAGGATCATCGAAACCGGCGCGCCGGAATGAAGGCCTACGCCCCGGCAGGAAATCGATGATTTGATCGTTTGCTGGAACGACGTGCCGATCCCGGAATGCCCTGACGACTTTCCGACCGTACCGACGTTTTCACTAATTCCGTCAAGCATATCGCCCCGCACTGGAAGTATCTCTCACAGTAGTTCCAAGACAAACGAACTAGAAACAGGTTTCCCTGGATAATATTTCAAGAACTACTTCAAACCACTTCAATCAGGCAGTTCTCTTAGCGTCTGTGTAGCAATTGGCTAATGCACTCTCAAATCAAACATTGTTTCGAATTGTTACTTGGGGCTTCCCATCCGGGCTACTGAGGGCTGAGGATTACGGTGGAGAAAATATCGTTTATCGTCAATAAGTTAACAAATAATCAATTTCTTGGAAAAGGACAAAAAGAAACCGGCATGATCGGTCTTTGTTTCAAGACGATCATGCCGGCAGGGGTGTGTCTGACCTAAACACGCATCCAGGCGGCTATTAGTTTGCCTGGCGGCGCAGGAATGCCGGGATTTCCAGCAGTTCCGAGTCGGCCGGCGAAGCAGGTTCCAACCGCTCTTCCGGCACCTGGGTGTCGAGGCTGCTTTGCGCCGGTGCGGCGCCTTGAGCGGGCCGTGCCGCCGGTCGGCGGATCGGCTCACCCGCGGTGCGCGTGGCGGGATGCTGTTCGACCGATGCTGCTTCCTCCTCGGAACGGCTGGGTTTCGTCCCCAGGACGTTCGTCACCCGGCGGAACAGATTCGTCCGCTTCTTCGGGGCGTCGCTGCGGCCGTTGGCCAGATCCGCTTCGGCGAAGGGATCGCCGCCCATGTCGGCGTGACTTTCCTTTGCCCGGGTCACCTTGATCGGCGGCGGCGGGATGAAAGCATCGCGCGGTGCGGTTACATCCGGGCGCCGTGGCTGCGGCGCGGCGGCTGCCGGTGCGGTACGCGCAACCGGGGGCTCCGGCTCTTGCTCTTCCGGCTCATCCAATTCGTCGAACAGGCGCGGCTCCTCAACAGGTTCCTGCTCCATCGACAAGGCGGGGTTGCCGGCCGCCGTGCTTTCAGACATTTCCTGGGTGGCGGCCTGATCAGTCTCCAGCCGGGAGTTCATCGCAGCCAGGTCGGGCCGGGGGGCGAGCAGTTCCTCCGCTTCGCCGGGGCCTTGCTGGCCATCCGTATGCTCCGTCCGGTTTTCTTCACGAATTGCGTCCACTTCGAAACCGCCGACCATTGGCGCTGCGGTTTCCTCAGCGGCCAAAGGGGCCGTTTCCTCGGCGTCAGCCTTTTCTTCCGGTTCGGTTGGAACCGCGGGCCGTTTCGGGCGCGTCAGGCTGATCGACCGGGTCGGCATCGGGCGCGGCTGCGACTGGGCTTCGGCTTCTATGCCGGTCGCCACGACGGAGACACGCATCTTGCCTTCCAGCGCTTCCTCGAATGTGGAGCCGAAGATGATATTGGCGTTTTCGTCCACTTCCTCGCGGATGCGGTTCGCCGCTTCGTCCACTTCAAACAGCGTCATGTCCGGTCCGCCGGTGATGTTGATCAGAACGCCGAGGGCGCCCTTCATCGTCACGTCTTCCAGCAGCGGGTTGGAAATGGCGGCTTCGGCCGCCAGGCGGGCGCGGTCTTCGCCTTCGGCTTCGCCGGTGCCCATCATGGCCTTGCCCATCTCGCTCATCAC
>Ga0070727_10000788_pt1 | contig 36541 bp, 32 predicted proteins | sample tdAd472_FD_66722 | JGI IMG/M metagenome (GOLD analysis project Ga0070727, IMG submission 66722) | Marine sediment microbial communities from the Atlantic coast under amendment with organic carbon and nitrate - tdAd47.2 | ecosystem: Environmental > Aquatic > Marine > Coastal > Sediment | place... | reverse complement strand
GGGACAGACATTGCTGCTGGCCGGCTGCCGGAGCGAAATGCCTGCCCACCTGAACGAGGATTTCGGCAACGCCGTGCGGGCCAACGTGGCTCTGCAGACGCTGAACCCCGATGCCGGCGGCCCGGACGCGTCCGACTCCCTGGACGGCCCGCGGGCCGCCCAGGCTGTCCAGCGTATGCGGGAGCGCAGCAACCAGGCGGATACCGGCAGCCTGATCCAGGATGTCGGCAACTGATCGACGGGAAGTGCAGCATGCAAACAACACGGCAGTCTCAACGGGGTGCCTACTTAATTGTCGCATCGGTGTTGATGGTTGTGCTGGTGGGCTTCGGCGCGCTGGCCCTGGATGTCGGCCGCCTGTTCGTGCTGCGCTCGCAGATGCAGAACGCCCTGGACGCGGCGGCCCTGGCCGCGGCGGCGGAGCTGAGCCGTAACGTCGGGGCCCAGGCCAGGGCCGAGGCCGCGGCGCGCAACGTGCTGGAATACGAGAGCGGCTTCGCCGAAGTCGCCGACCTGCTGGGCGTCAACCTGGCCACTCCGGAGTTTTTCTGCGCCATCAGTTCCGCCTTCGACCCCACCGATTCCGCGGTGACCTCGACCTTCTGCACCCAGACCGCCGTGGTGCAGAACGGCGTCACCCGCTGGCCGGCGGCCGGCGACGTGGATTCCCACTACGTGCGCCTGACCATGGATCAGTCGGTGGATGGCGACGCCTATTCCATTCCGCTGTTTTTCCTGCCGGTGCTGGGCATGTTCGGTCTCAATGTCGATACCCAGAGCTTCCTCCAGGCCCAGGCCGTGGCCGGGCGTAACTACCTGTACTGCGATTACCCGCCGCTGATGATGTGCAACCCGTTTGAAGGCGCCGGTCAACGATTCCAGGACGTGATGAATGCCGGCGAACAGGTCTTGCTGGCCGACCAGGGCCCCGGCAGCAACTGGGTACCCGGCGATGTCGGCTTCCTGGCCCTGCTGGGCACCACCGGAGCCGATGCCCAGGCGGATTTCCTGGCCAACGAAGGATCGTTGGGCTGCACCACGCCGGTACTGACCACCGAACCGGGACAGATGACCCAGCGCACCCGGCGGGCTATCAACACGCGCTTCGACCAGTACTACAATCCGGGCTTCGCCAATTCCCACGCTGCGAACCCACCGGCACCGGACGTTATCGATTACCCCAACGACGCCACCTTCAGGGCCTCCCCTGCTGACAGGTTCGGTAACGGTGACTGGGATCGCACCACCTACTGGAATACCTACCACGCCTGGCAGGCCTGGGGGCCGTCCTTTCCTGCGGGCCCCCCGGGCTATGCCACCATGACCCGCTTCGAGATGTACGAGTGGGAACTGGACAACAGTTACCTGCCCAGTCGTGATCCGCTGGTGGCCCCGGGCAACACCGATGACACCGACTATGACGGCATTCCGGACCCGTCCCACGTGTCGTCGGGATCGGTGCGGGAACGGCGGGTGTTCAACGTGGCGGTGGTGAACTGTGGTGCCCGGTCCATGTCCGGTCGATCCACCTTCACCCTCTTCGGCCCGGAGGGCTTCGCCAAAATTTTTCTGACGGAAGCGGCAGCCGGTCCCCCCAATCGGCAGATCTGGGGCGAATATATCGAATGGGCACAACCGGGTGCCGATTCCAATATTCTCGTGGACGTGCAACTGTATGAATGACGTGACACACAAACCGGGCAAAAAAGATCAGCACGGCGCGGCACTGCTGGAGTTTGCCGTGCTGCTGCCGCTGCTGGTGATCCTGCTGTTCGGCATGGTGGAGTTCGGCCGGGCGCTGCTGCAGGCGAATACCCTGACCAAGGCGGTAACCACCGGGGCACGCTACCTGGCCAGGTATCCGGATCTGCTGTCCGACTCGCCACACTGCAATCGGGATTGTACTGATTGTGCGGATTGGAATACCGCCGTGGCCCAGGCCGAAATCCTTATTGAAAACGACAATGCCGGGGCAGGCAGTGTGATTCTTCCGGGACTGGATGCCGGCGGTGCAATCACCTTTGATAGAGACAGGAGATTAATGTCGGTATCCGGTAACTCCTATTTTATCTGTGTCATCGAAGTGCAGGCATCCACGCCCTTTGTATCGATGTCAGGGGGTTCACTGGTGCCGTTTTTCCAGGTGGGGCCGATAAACCTTATTGCACGGGCAGAGGAACGGTACCTTGGTGAATAGGATGGGCAAAGTCCGGCGATCACAGGCGGGCGCGATGCTGATCGAATTTGCCCTGACGGTTTCCCTGTTTCTGCTGCTGGTGCTGGCCATCATGGAATTCGTGCTGCTGCTGTTCGACATGTCACGGGCCAACGAAATGACCCGGCAGATCACCCGCCTGGCGATCACCGCCGATCCGGTGTGCGATATCTGGGCTGGCAGCTGCGGCGGCAGTGGTGCCCCCGGCCTGACCTGTCCCGGTGGCTCCCCGGTGATCGTGGACCTGAGCCAGGTGGACACCAGCGCACCGTCAGGCAGTGACCGCGGTCCAACGGGTTACCGGATGCTGCAGTCGGCGCAGCAGTTTCTGCCTGACGTGCAGTCCAACCAGATCAGGGTGACCTACAGTTGCTCCGATACCGGCAACCCGCTGCGACCCCAGCCGATACCGCTGGTCACGGTGGCACTGCAGAATTATTCGCGACCCTTCGTGGTGGGCAGTTTTCTGGGTATCGGGGCAAGTTTTAACATGCCCGCGTTCGAAGTGACTCGAATCGGCGAAGATTTATATACAGAGGGATAGTTGTGAATTCCGGCAGTCGTGACAACTTTAGTGATGAAGCGGTCAAAATCCAGCTGAACGTGCTGGTCCTGGCAATAACCGACCAGGCCGTGTCCGATATGGAGCAGTCCCTGGAGCGTATCCAGTCCCTGCAGTTCAGTATTCAGCGACCTGACAGCGCCAGGCCGCTGCGGGAATTTATAGGTGATCACAACGTCGAATTACCGGACGTCATCATCCTGGAACTTGACGGGCATCATGACGAGGCGCTGGACGATATTCGACGGTTCGTGGAGGAATACGGTCAGCAGACCGAGGTGTTCGCCACGTTTTCCCGGGCCAACCTGGACGTGATGCCGGCTCTGATGCGCAGCGGCGTACGGGACGTCCTGCCCCTGCCTCTCAACCACCAGGACCTGGTGGTGGCCCTGTCCAACTCCCTGGCCCGTCATCGCAAGACCCTGAACCAGGCCCGGGACCGTAAAGGCGCGGTATTCTCTTTTCTCAATACCCGCAGTGGTGCCGGCGGTCCGTTCGTTGCCGCCAACGTGGCCTACATACTGCAGTACGAATTTGAACGAAAGGTTGCGCTGATTGATCTGGATATCCAGTTCGGCACGGTAGCCTACGATTTCGATATCAAGTCCGACGGCGGTATCGTGGAAGCGCTGCGCAGTCCGGGCCGCATCGACAACGTCTTCGTCGAGGCGCTGATGTCCCGCCATTCCAGCGGTGTTGACGTGCTGGCTTCGCCGGCGGACCTGACCTCCTGGGACGGGCTTTCGCCGCGGGCACTGTCGCGGCTGGTTTCCGTGCTGGTACAGAAGTATGACCACGTGGCGATCAACCTGCCGGTGCTGGTCAACGACGTGGTGGAGCAGGCCCTGGCCCTGTCCAACCCGGTTTTTCTTACTACCCAGGGCACTATTTCCATGCTGCGCAACCTGAACATGGTACTGCATCGCCTACCGAAGCGGGGCATACCCCTGCAGAACATGGAAGTCATTCTGAACCGGGCCGGTACCGGTGAGAAGGACATCAAGAACATTGACCTGGAAAAACTGATCCGGGATCTGCCACTGCACCGGGTGCGCAGCGACTTCAAGCTGGTGATGAAAGCGGAAAACGAAGGCAAGGCTGCCTGCGAACTGGATAGCAGAGCGGGGCTGGTAAGAGATATAAGATCTATCGCACAACATCTGCTGAGTTACGAAAAGGATTACCAGGCAGATACCCAGCAGGTCAAGCGCCGCTGGTTTTCCTGATTGGCGATTAAGGAGTTTTCGACATGAACATCAATCCGCAGACCCTGAGAAATCCGCGGCCGGGAGCCAGGGAAGACGTTGACCCGGGTGAGAGCCGCAATACGCAGCGTGCGGTAAAGGACCAGGTTCATCGTGAACTGCTGAACAGGATCGACCTGGAATTTATCGATCAGCTCAGCCGGGAACAGGTCAATGAGCAGATCGGCGACGTGGCCCGGGCTATCATGAACGAGCGCCAGGTGCGGCTCAACAGCCGCGAACGGGAACAGGTGATCAAGCAGATCCAGGACGAGGTCATGGGCCTGGGTCCCATCGAACCGCTGCTGGCGGATCCATCGGTGTCCGATATCCTGGTCAACACCTGGCGCCAGGTCTACGTCGAGCGCCACGGTAAACTGGAAGAAACCGACGTGCAGTTTCAGAACGACGGTCACCTGATGCGGGTTATCGACAAGATTGCCGGTGCCGTCGGACGCCGTGTCGACGAATCGTCGCCCATGGTGGATGCGCGCCTGGAGGACGGTTCCCGGGTGAACGTCATCATACCGCCGGCTTCGGTGGACGGGCCCATTCTTTCCATTCGTAAATTCAGTGTCGATCCGTTTGTCATGGACGACCTGGTTGGCCTGAAAACCCTGACCCCGCCTATGGCGGAGTTTCTGCGGGCGGCAGTGCAGTCCCGGGTGAACGTACTGATTTCCGGTGGTACAGGTTCCGGTAAGACCACCCTGCTTAATGCCCTGTCGGGATTCATTCCCGGGGATGAGCGGGTAGTCACCATCGAGGATTCGGCGGAGCTGCAGCTGCAGCAAACCCACGTGGTGCGGCTGGAAACCCGACCGCCCAACATCGAGGGTGAAGGACAGATCACCCAGCGGGACCTGGTGCGCAACTCCCTGCGGATGCGTCCGGACCGGATCATCGTCGGCGAGGTGCGGGGCGCCGAAGCGCTGGACATGTTACAGGCCATGAACACCGGCCACGACGGTTCCATGACCACTATTCACGCCAATTCCCCCCGGGATGCCCTGACCCGGCTGGAGCACATGGTGGGCATGAGCGGTGTGCCCATTCCGGCAACGGTGATCCGGCAACAGATTGCCGCGGCCATCAACCTGCTGGTGGACCAGGAGCGACTGCTGGACGGCCGCAGGGTGATTACCAGCATCCAGGAAATCACCGGTATGGAAGGTGACGTGGTGGAACTGCAGGAAATTTTCGTCTATGAAAAACGTACGGTAAACGAGCAGGGCAAGGTAATGGGACACTTCAGGCCTACCGGTATCCGGCCGAAGATTATCAAGCAGATTACCGAATTCGGTATCGACCTGGACAACAACCTGTTCGATCCCAACCGCGTCTACGAGTGAGGGCTGACTGGTGAATTCCCTGTTGCTGAACATGATTCCATTGCTGGTCTTTCTGGCCTGTGTGCTGGTGGTCTACGGCATATTTCTGTTCTGGGAGGAATCCCAGAAGAGCGGCGCCGAACAGGTCAAGAGCCGGATTCGCAGGCTATCGGCGGCGGCGGCTGAAGAAGCCGAAGCCAACCGGTACATCTCCCTGGCACGCCAGGAAGGCCTTTCCGGTTTTGATGCGGCCCTGTTGCGCATGCCGCGACTGCATAATCTCGATCGTTTCCTGGAACAGAGCGGAGTCAGTTTCGGGCCCACCACCTTTCTGTTCTTCTCGCTCATTGCCGGCGTGGTCGGTGCCGGACTGGCAGTGGTCCTGTTTCGCATAGTCGATACCCTGCCCATGGCCCTGGGCTTCCTGCTGGGCTGCCTGGTTCCCTGGATGGTGCTCAGCGTGAAGCGCTCCAAGCGACGGGAGCACCTGATCAAGCAGATCCCGGACACGCTGGATTTTTTCGCCCGCAGTCTGCGGGCCGGTACGCCGTTCAGTGGTGCCATCCGGATTGCCTCGGAAGAAATGCCCCAGCCCATCGCCGGTGAACTGGCGGCGACCTTCGACGAACTGAATTACGGCCTGAGTTTCGACGAGGCGCTGCATAATCTCGCCACCCGGGTGGAGGCTGAAGAGATTCGCCTGTTTGTCACCGCGGTCCTGGTCCAGAAAAATACCGGCGGCAACCTCGCCGAACTGCTGAATCGCCTGGCCAGGCTGCTCCGGGACCGCATTACCGCCTTTGCTGAAATCAGAATTCAGGCGGCGGAGATGCGGGCCACTGCCAGGGTGCTGGTGTTTCTGCCGTTCATCGTCGCCGCCATGCTGCAGATCGTCAATCCCGAATATTTCCCTGTCATGCTGGAAAGTGACGCCGGGCAGAATATCATCATCGTCCAGTTGATACTGATGGCGATTGGTTATTTTATTACTAACCGAATGGTCTCTTTCCGGGTATAGCGGTTTACGAAATTAGAACGTGTGGAATTGGCAGGTACGGAGTAAAAGGATAGTGCAATGCTAGAATCAATTTTCGATTCCGTGGGGCCGCAGGTTGCCAGCTGGGCAACGTTTTTTGCGGTAATCCTGGCGGCCTATGCCATCTATCTGCTGACCATGTACCGGGCGGATCAGCTGCGCAAGCGCCTCAGCCGGATAGAGGACTACCAGATACCCGCCTCCGGCAAGTCCAGTCACCAGGAAGCAGGATTCCAGGTACACTGGCTGAAACCCGTCGGCGAACTGATTGTCCCCGACAAGGAATGGCGACGGTCGGAAATCAGGAAACTGCTGGTACAGGCCGGCTACCGCAGGCAGATCGCGGTATACGTCTTTCTCGCTGCAAAACTGTTGCTGTCGGCGGGTAGCGTTGCCCTGGTGGTGCTGGGTTACCTGTTTACCGGGAACTTTTTCCAGCTCATCACGCCACTGGCAATCCTGGTGATTCTATTGGTTGCCGGCATCTGTTTTTTCCTGCCGGACGCCTTCCTGCATCGCCGCATCGCCAGGCGGCGCCTGGACTTCGTGGAGGGATTCCCTGATGCACTGGATATGCTGGTGGTGTGTGTCGAGGCGGGCCTGGGACTGGACAGCGCCATCCACCGCGTTGCCTCGGAAATCAAGATCAGTCATCCCCACCTGTCCACTGAACTGGCGTTGATTCCCATCGAGATCCGGGCCGGCAAGACCCGTCGGGAGGCCTTGCAGGGGCTGGCTGACCGCACCGGAGTGGACCAGGTAATCAGCCTGGTGACCCTGTTGCTGCAGGCGGAACAGTTTGGCACCAGTATCGCCTCCTCGCTACGGGCCTATTCCGAGGAAATGCGCACCCAGCGCATACAGCGGGCCCGGGAGAAAGCGGCCAAGCTGCCGGTAAAGCTGGTCTTTCCCATTGCGTTGTTTATTTTTCCCGCGCTGTTCCTGGTAATTCTGGGACCGGCGGTAATCCAGCTCTCCGACATGATGGAGAATTTTTTCTGAGATCAACCGAACACACCATACTGAGGGCCAGGGTATGATAAAACAAAGAAAAGCCTTTAGAAGTGCGCTCTCGATCTCCATTGCGGTGGCCATGGTCGGGTGCACATCCACTCCTCCCGGCGACGGCACACCTGCCAGCCTGTTCGCGGATCCTCCTGTCAGCAATGTGCTGGCTTCCAACCTGGATATTGCCCGCGCGGAATTCGGTCGCGGTAACTACGGTAACGCCATCGAGTACCTGGAGAAGGAACTGACACAGAAACCGGCTTCCGTCGCGGCGCTTAACGGCCTGGGTGCCTGCTACGATCAACTGGGGCGATATGACGTGGCACAACGCTATTATTTTCGGGCCCTGGACCTGTCCCCGGAATCGTCACGGACCCTGAGCAATATCGGTTATTCCTATCTGCAGCAGGGCCGTCATCGTGAAGCAGTGGCGCTGCTGGAACTGGCGTTACAGAAAGACGGTGGTAACCAGGTGGCGGCCAACAACCTCACCCTGGCAAGAGCCGGGCTGGAAGAAACCGCACCGGCAGTGCAGGTGGCCCGCTCCACGAACAATGGCGACAGGGCGGCGGACGAAATGGATTTTATGACCCTGCTGTCGCTGCTTCAGGGCACGGCAGATGACAGTCCGGCCACGGCAGGGGCCGGGGCTGCTGGTACAGGAAGTGCTGCAACCAATGCTGCGGTAACGCAAACCGGAACCGTTTCAGCCTCCATTGTCAGGGTACCCGAACCGGCTGCCGGGCAGCTGGTTCGCCGCACCACGCTCCAGGATAGAGGACAGCCGGACCAGGTCACCGTCATCGCCGGACGTGAGATAGCGACCACACCGCAGAACGCAAACGGGGCCGGTTCACAAGTCGGTATTGCGGCGCTTGCCGCCGAGGAAGCGGCAGTGAACGAGGCAATGGCACCGGGCAGCGAATCCCTGGAACCCTTTTTTGAACCGGAACCGGAACCGGAACCGGAACCGGAACCGGAACCGCTGCCGCGGCTGGAAACGGCTTCCCGCGGGCAGCAGGTGACGTCGGCCGACGAGGGGCAATGGCAGAATGCGCCGGCAGCAAGCCCGGTGGAATCCGGCCAGCCAGCTTCCCTGGCGGTGATTACCGGACAGGCCATCGCGGTGACCGATGTGATCGAGCCCGTGCCTGCGGATGAAAACGCCAGGCAGTCGGTACAGGATGCTGTTGCTGCACCCCGGCTGAATCTTACCATTATCGATGCCCCGCAGCTGGATCCAGCCAGGGTAAGTGACATGGCACCGTCACTGGCGTCGCTGGTGGAGCCGTTAAACCTGGTGGTACAGAACGGCAACGGGGTGAGGGGCATCGCCCGGGCCACGTCCAATTGGCTGGAAGGAGAAAAGCTGGATATCCGGCGGGTGGGGGATGCCGAGCACTTCGATTATGCCAGGACCGTCATTTACTATCGACCGGAGCTGGCACCCTATGCCCAGGAAATTGCCGCCAGCCTGAACCTCAGCTGCGACCTTCGACCCAGCACACAGCTGGCCGGCGGTACCGATGTCCAGGTGGTCCTGGGGCACGATTTTGCCAGCCAGGTCAGCGTCGGACGTGACGGCATCCAGTTTGAAAGCACCCCCAGCACCGACTACCTTGCTACGACCGTAAGGCTGGAGGTGTCCAACGGCAATGGCGTAAACGGCATGGCCGCCCGGGTACGGGAATACCTCAGAGCCAAGGGTGGCAACGTCGTCAGGATCAGTGACGCCGATAGCTACAATTACCAGAAAACCCGTCTCTTTTATCGCCAGGGTGTACGGATTGCGGCCCAGGGCCTGGCAGCGACTCTGCCACTGTCGGAGATCGAACTGGTGGAATCGAGGCGCCTGCGCCCGGAAACCGACGCGCTGCTGATTATCGGCGCTGATTTCATGCCCGTTGATATCCTGGTGAGCAACTAGACAGGCTGTTGAAAAACGTCATGAGCACAGCCAAGACGAGGCGAAAACTGTCGAAAAAGCGCAGTTTACCCAGTGTAAATGAGCATTTTGAGACAGTTTTCAACGAAGTATTGGCAAGCGCAATAGTTTTTCAACAGCCTGCCAGGCTCGCCGAAGCGTATGTCTGAGAAACCTAACCTGCCGCCCCGGGCAGTCCTTGCCGGGTGCCGTCTTTTGTCGTCAGCGCTGCTGGTGCTGTTGCTGGAATCCTGTGCCTCTCCGATCCCGGATCGGCCCGCGGCTGATTTTTCCCTGGAACAGGTTGAGCGTGCCCTGGACGAAGGCAGCCTCGCTGCGGCCATGGCGGGACTCCCGGGACTACTGGAAGCCTTTCCCGATGATCCCAGGGTACTGGCCCTGGCTGTCCGTACCTATGCCCGCGCCGACCGCACGGGACCGCTGGAAAATGCCACCCGGCGACTGCTGGAATCCGATCCCGCCAACGCCTATGCACTGGAGCAACTGGGCCTGCTGCGCCTGGAAGAGGGTCACCTGGCAAGCGCGGAAAATTACCTCACCCTTGCCGTAGCAGAGGAGCCATCCCGGTGGATGGCATGGAACGGCCTGGGCGTGATCGCCGATCTCGATTCAAGGTTCACCGAGGCCCAGGCCAGCTTCCGTCGTGCCCTGGATATCGTCCCCGGTCATCCCAAGGTGCTGGCCAATCTGGGCTGGTCCCTGATACTTGCCGAAAAACCGGAACTGGCCGAACCGCTGTTGCGACAGGCCGTGGCTATTGCGCCGGATTCCGCCACCACCCGGAGCAACCTGGCTTTCAGTATCGCCCTTCAGGGACGCTACGAGGAAGCGATAAGCCTGTATGAGCGGCACTATGACCGGTCGGTGGCTGCCAACAACGTCGGCTATGCGGCTATGCTGCGGGACGACAAGGCGGCGGCCAGAAGGTACCTGAACATGGCCCTGGAATTGAAACCCAACTACTATCGAAAGGCAGCCAATAACCTGGCCGGCCTACGCTAGGGAACCCGTGCTGACGGACCAGGGCGTGGCGAGATCCGAACTATGGCCTCAAACTTGCATATTTACATTATTACAGGATTTCCGTTGAAATTCAGCCTGCCCGATTGCCACCTGGACTCCCCAATCGCGGGGGAAGTCGCGACCAACCGGACGGAAATCGAGATGAAGTGGTCATCATGAACGGTATGTTGGATCTGGTGCAGAAGCTGGTAAAAGGAAATTCCATGTCGGAATCCTATGTCGAAGTTGTGGATCTGTTGACGACACTGCGGGACAGTCGCAGTGAAGTTGCCGTGCGCTTCGAAGGTGACAGTAATTACTATCCGAGCTTTGTTACCGCCGTCAGCCCCAGGCACCGCGTCATGACAATCCGTGACTCCGTTCCTGCCGCTCCGTCTGCCCTCATGAAAGATAAAGAGGTAATCGTCAAGGCGGCAAAACAGGGTCGTGAACTGACTTTAGAGAGCCGGTTCATCGAGCCCCTGGCGGAGGATTTCAGTCTTGGCTATCAGCTGACAATTCCCGACAGGCTAGGTACGACAAGGCCCAGGAAGGCGTTCCGTGTGCTGCTGGACGACATTCGCAACCGTGTCAGGATCACCCTTGAGGGGCCGGATCACCAGCAGATCAACGGCACCGTGCGGGACATTTCACGCTTGGGCGTGGGTATGAAAACCGAGTCCGAGCTGCCGCGTTTTCTCAGCAAGTACTTCCATGGCGACAACCAGGTGGTGGGGTGCAATATCGAGCTGGAGGATCACCGACGGATCAACTGCAAAATGGAAATCCGCAATGTCCATGCCGTGTCCTCCGACACCCACGCGACACTGATCGGCGGACGTATCATGGATCTCGATCAGCAGGACGGTAGCGTGCTGGCGGATTTTGTCGCTCAGCTGACCCGGGAGCACATGCGCGCCTATGCCTGATAGCCATTCCCTGATTTCCCACGAAATTCGTTAGGTTCCCCCCTATTAAGAGTGTCAGAAAATTTGCCACGCCCAGACCGTGGGGTGGGGAAGCGCAACTTGCCGTCCCGCCTCGATTAATTGCCTTTTCCACTGTTGCAAACCCCATCTGCCCGTCAGGAAATTTTACAGGCGGCGACAATTGCTACAGCGACTCGAGAAAGCCCAGCACGGCCTCGTTGGTTTCGTCAGGCTGTTCCTGTTGAACCCAGTGTCCGGCACCGGGCAGCAGCACTACGTCCCGCAGGTCGTTTACCACCCTGCCCATGGCCGTGGCCAGCTGATCCCTGCCGGCACCACCGATCACCATATCCTTCTCGCCGGCGATGAACAGTGCCGGGATATCGATTTTGGCGCCGTCCAGCTGTGGCGTGATTTCCCAGTTGCGGTGGAAATTCCGGTAGTAATTGATTCCGCCCCGGAAGCCGGCGTTTTCGAACTGGGCAACGTAATAATCCAGGTCTTCCTGGGTCAGCCACTGGGGCAGCTCCTGCGGAGCGCCAAGCCTTGGTATCCAGCCCCCGGCCGAGCGATGTGGATCGGTCACCTCCGGTTCGTCCCGGGGGGAGTCCGGGGACAGGTACAAACGGCTCAGCAGACCTTCCGGATCGTTATCGTATTCACTTTCGGCAACTCCCGGTTCCTGGTGGTACAGAATATAGAAAAATTTGTCACCGTAGGTTTCTTTCCAGGTTTCGATGGGTGAGCGTGCCGGACGACCGGTAAAGGGGACGCTCATGGCAATCAGGCCGGAAAAGCGCTGGGGGTGCAGCAGCACGCTGTACCAGGCAACCAGGGCTCCCCAGTCATGGCCGATAATGATTGCGCGCTCTTCGCCGTAGGCATCGACAAGTCCGACCATGTCGCCGCTCAGGTGTTCGATATCATACTCTTCGACGGCCAGCGGGGCATCGGTCTGACCGAATCCCCGCATGTCCGGAGCGACTACGCGGTACCCGGCATCAGCAATGACGGGAATCTGATGGCGCCAGGAGTACCACGATTCAGGCCAGCCGTGGGCAAGGATCACCAACGGGCCGGAATCACCCATTTCCGCTACGCGCATACGAATACCGTTGGTTTCAATGGATCGAAAATGAATTCCTTCCAGCGGAGATTGCTTGCTCATTATGCTGTCCTCATTCCATGGCTTTTTTGCCGGCTTACGCGACTTCTGCTACTGTTTCACCCTGCTGATTCATTCGCCTGGTTTACCCGGTCCGATGTGGCCAGGGCGCGATCCGGCTGGTTGAATTTCACCTGATTTCAATGCCCGCCGGAGGCCGGTGTAGTCAGGCAGGGAGGGTCAGTGTGCCACTCGCGAGCCTGCCTTTTCAAATTATGACGGACAGCAGCAGAAAACGGCTTTTCATCGGGATCCCCTGTCAGCCCGCTGACATCATCCCTGGTGATGGTGACAGCGGCGCGGAGAGCGAAGCACCCGGATTGACGGAATTCCTGCAGCGTCTGACCCGGTTGGCAGGCTCCGACGCGCCCGGGCTGCGACCTGTACCCGGACAGAACCTGCATCTCACCCTCAGCTTTCTCGGTTCGATGCCAGTGGCTGATATTGCCCTGATCCGTCAGGCAATGGAACAGGCAATTTCCGCTATCCCGGGCTTCGAGCTGACGCTGCGGGGCGCCGGTTGCTTTCGACACTCGCTGTGGCTGGGCGTGGAAAACCACGAGGTATTGTCCGACACCGTCAACCGTCTGAACCGTGCCCTGGCCAGCATCGGTATGAGCGCCGGGGACAAGCGCTTTATCCCCCACGTGACGGTGGCCAGGTGGCGACCGGAGTCCCGGTTCAAGGTTTCCAGCCTGCTGGCGGACATCGCCCACCGGCACTGGGGCAGGCTGCCGGTGGCCGCGGTGCATCTCTACGAGTCCAGGACGCTGCCCCAGGGTGCCGTTTACAGCAGTTTGCACAGTAGTTTTCTGTCGACTCTCAAATGATACCAGCCGGGGCTGTGCTAGACTCCGGCAGTGATCCTACCCTCTTGGTGACCGGCAACCGTGGACGATCTGCAGGAAATCCGTAACAGTGTAACGCGGCTGTGTCAGCAGTTTCCCAACGACTACTGGCGTGCTCTTGATCGTGACCGAGGTTACCCGGATGAGTTCATCCAGGTACTGACCCGGGAGGGCTATCTGTCGGTTCTGATTCCCGAGGATTACGGTGGCGCCGGCATGGGCGTGGCGGCTGCGGGTGTCATACTCGAGGAGATATCCCGTTCCGGCGGCCACCCCGGCGCCTTTCACGCTCAGATGTACACCATGGGCACCCTGCTACGCCACGGTTCAGCGCAGCAGAAGCAGCGATACCTGCCGGAAATAGCCGCCGGCCGCCTGCGACTGCAGGCATTCGGCGTAACCGAACCCGCGGCTGGTACCGATACCACTTCCATCAGCACCTTCGCCAGAAAATGTGGTGACCACTACGTGGTTAACGGACAGAAAATCTGGATAAGCCGTGCCGCCCATTCCGACCTGTTGCTGTTGCTGGCCCGGACCCGCTCACCGCAGGAAGTCGAACGCCGGACCGACGGGTTGAGCGTGTTCCTGGTGGACATGCGGGAAGTCCTGGGCCATGGACTGACGGTCAAACCTATCGACACCATGATGAATCACCACACCACGGAACTGTTCTTCGATGATATGCGGATTCCTGCCGATGCGCTGGTGGGGGAGGAGAACCGCGGGTTTCGTTACATTCTGGACGGTATGAATGCGGAACGAATCCTGATCGCTTACGAGTGCATCGGCGATTGCAAATTCTTTATCCAGCGGGCCACGGACTATGCCGGCAGCCGCGAAGTGTTCGGTCGCGCCATCGGCATGAACCAGGGAATCCAGTTTCCCATTGCGCGGGCCTATGCCAACATGCGGGCCGCGGAACTGATGACGCAGCGGGCGGCGGAACTGTTCGATGGCGGCGATCCCTGTGGTGCCGAGGCCAACATGGCCAAGCTCCTGGCCTCTGAGGCCTCCTGGGAAGCCGGCGATACCTGTGTACAGACCCATGGTGGTTACGGCTTCGCCAGGGAATTCGATATCGAAAGAAAGCTTCGGGAGACACGCCTTTACCAGGTGGCCCCGGTATCCACCAACCTGATTCTTTCCTACCTCAGTGAGCATGTACTGGGATTACCACGTTCTTACTGAATCCCGGTTATCAGTTCCAGGCCAAACCGCGTCCCGGCATGCAGGGCTCCAGCCTGGCGGTGGCCTCCATGCAGATCCGGTCCTGGTGATCGGTTATCCACAATTGCCCATGGTGCGGCGCAGTCAGATTACCACAGGCCCGGAACGGCATGGCGTCGAATACCGGGTGTATGGCGCGGAACGCGAATTCCAGGATTCTTGAATCGGGATATTCTTCCCGCAACAATTCCACCAACAGGGTGGCCAGCAGGGGTCCGTGGACCACCAGGCCTCCATAGCCTTCGCTGTTCACCGCATAGTCGCGATCGTAGTGAATGCGGTGGGCATTGAAGGTCAGTGCCGAATAGCGGAATAACAGCGCGGCATCGGCAACATGCTGCCGACTGAACCGGGCCTTCGCGACAGTGTCACCGGTACCGGCAGGTATTCGTTTCACCGCCGCTGGTGACTGGCGCTGGCGGTATACGATGTCATGTTCTTCGCGCAGCACGACCTGCCCGTCGACACTGATGTCGTGGGCCACTTCGATAAACACCAGGTCGCCACTCCTGCCGGATTTGGCATCGACACTTTTTATCGTAGAGGTTCGGGTGGCCGCCGACGGTACCGGGATGTCATCGTGGAACCAGAGTCGGCCGCCGGCCCACATCCGTCGAGGCAGCGCAACCGGTGGCAGGAAATCCCCACGCAGGGCATGGCCATCTTCCGCCAGTCTGGAATGTCGGACCGGGGCCAGGAAAAACAGCCAGTGCCACAGCGGAGGAAGACATTCAAGCTGCGCGGCCCGTAACGGATCCTGGTCCAGCAGGGCGGCCATGGCGCGAAGTGGGCCAGGGGATATCAGGTCTTCGTCGGTCTGAATCCTGCCCACCCACTGTCGCATTTTTTTCAGCTCGTCCGTCATGTTGAAACCTGCCTCGGCCGATTCGCAGAAAACTGCCAAAGTTGATATAACGGCATGCAGCTTAACACGAAGGAACCTCTGATTAATCAGAGGTTCACTGAATCGCAGGTTTTACACACAACAGGAAGTCGGGTCGGGACAGGCAGTCAGTAGTCTGGCACCAGGCACTAACCCTGATCAAAGGTATCCTATGGTGAGCGGATTACGCAGAAGTCTACACTTTGTTCCAGGTATAGATGAACACAAGTTCAATAAAGCGCTTGGCCTGCCAGCAGACGCACTAATCCTGGATCTCGAGGACTCCGTGGCACCTGGCGCCAAGGCTGAAGCCAGGGATCAGGTATGCAACTGGCTGCGGGAGGCGGATTTTGGTGACCGGGAAAAACTGGTACGCATTAATGACCTGGGTTCACCCTGGGGGCGGGAGGATCTCGATGCCGTAATGCAGTCACCACCGGACGTCATCGTAGTGCCCAAGGTACTGAATCCCGGAGACGTGGATGCCGTGGATCGGCTGTTGATCGCACGCGAGCGGGAACAGCAACTGCCGGCTGGATCGACTTCCCTGTTGCTGCTCGGTACGGAAGCACCGGCGGCGGTATTCAACCTTGCGCAAATGCTGGCCAACCCGCGGGTGCAGGCCGTGGCCTGGGGCGCAGAAGACCTGGCTGCCGCCCTGGGTGCCCGGGAAAAACGGGACTCCACCGGCAACTACCTCGAAGTTTTCCAGGTGGTTCGCTCCCTGTGCCTGCTGGCCGCGTCCGCCGCCGCTATTCAGCCAGTCGACGGGCCGTACGTGTATCACCGGGATCTGGACGGACTTCGCCGTGAATGCAGGCTCACTGCCAGCATGGGCTTCACCGGCAAACTGACCATCCATCCCGGGCAGGTAGAAATCGTCAACGATGCTTTCATGCCCTCGGTTGAGGAAGTCCGGCGCGCGGAAGAGTTGCTTGCTGTCTGCAAGCCGGAGGAGGGAGACAATACGATGGGAGCTGACGGCCTCGCTGTGACGTCAGCAGGCGGACGGAACCCGGGAGCCGTGGCGTATAGCTTTCGTGGTGAAATGGTGGACCGTCCCCATATCGAGCAGGCCCGTCGGATAGTGGAGAAAGCCAGGCTGTTGCGCAAGAAGGGCTACGATCTGTAGGTTTACCCGCCAATCATACCAAAGGTGTTTGTTTATAAAATTTTCCTGGCAGCCCGCCCGGGAACTATCGTCCGTATCATGCGTTCTTCCAAGGGGCGAATCGCTAAAGAGTGATTGCTGGCACTGTATCCTGACGGCGGGGACTGGTGCCGCTCACTGATCTGAATCGTGCTGAATCCCGTAATTTATTGTGAAGGAAGCGATTTATCAGGGTGTCTTTGATTGAGGAAATACTGATTGATTGTGGAAGTTTTCGGCGAGAGTCCAGAACGTTTTTATGGGTAATCAGAGATTTTCTGGGCGAGATTGCCGCCGGGTTCCCGCCGAGTGCGGAATATCGCCCGGTTGGTCATCTCACCGGCCTTTCGACAAGTCAGGCAAGTCAGGCAGGGAGCGTCAAGGGAGCGTCAAGGAAGCGTCTAGGGACGAAATCGATTTTATATGGCCAGGCCGGTCTCCCTGCAGCCGATTCTGCTGGTCACCATGACAATTCATCAAGACAGGAGTACGACATGAAGAGCACAGAAGCAACATCCGGATCACGAGACGCAGTGGGTGTGTTTTTTGCGACTGAGCCACTGGAAAAAGCCGTGGAAGAACTCCAGGCTGAAGGTATCGCCGCCGACGATATTGGCATGCTTGCCGAGGATGAGGATCAGCGACAACAGCTTGCCCACCTGAGCAGGCAATTCAACGGGCGCAGTAACAACAGGCTCAAAGCGGATCTTGACGATCTCAGGGAGGACACTTTCGCCGACACTGTGTACGCCACTTTTGGTGGCTTCTCGGTCATAGCCTTCGCGCTCATTGGAGCTGCCATCGTCGCCGCCGCCGGTATTTTTGGCAGCGCCGCCGCGGTAACGGTGTCCGCGGTTGCCGTGGTCGCGGGGGTAATCGGCCTCACCGCATTGATCATTCGCAAGTCCGACGCCGAGCGTCTCAACGAGCAGGTGGATAACGGTCACCTGCTGCTGTTTGCCCGGGTGCGGGATCAGGAACAGGAGCGCAAGGTACTGGAGGTTCTGAGTCGATATTCCGGCATGAAAGCCAGGATCATTAACAGCGACGACCACTAGGGAACCTCTGATCAATTATGCAAGTGCTGTGCGAGAGATAGACACCGTAACGAAAAGAGGGGCTGCCGCCCCTCTTTTTTTGGATTCACCGACTGCCAAAGCCCCTAGTCCCAGACTGAACGTTTCTTCAGCGGTATATCAAGGGTATTGCCGTTGGCCTGGCCGACGTGAATGATGAATGATTCCGCGTCCGGATGGCTGTAACCCAGGGTGGCCATCCCGCCCTCCGAAACGGCCTCGAATTTTACGCTGTTCCCGGTGATTTCCACCAGTTCCATTTTCTGTGGCTCCGGCGTCCGGGCAACAAACCCCGGATCGAACTGCTGAATATGTAACACCAGGGAATCGTCCACTTCTTCAATGGTAATCATTTCGAACATGCTCGTCGTGCCATTCCCGGTCATTCTCACCATGGCGGCAATGGAGCCGCCCTCTGCCATTATCCAGTTCTCTTCAAGCTGATTTGGTCCAAGATTGCCAGCCCAGTTGCCGGTCATCCAGTTCAGGTCGTTAATGGAGGCGGGCGGGCCGGCATAAACGCCGGAGGCGACGATGGAGAATATGCAGGTTGCGAGCAGTTTTCTGAAGATCATAGTGAGCTCCGTGGTTAATGAATGATAAGTGGAAAATGGAGTCATGACCGGGCGGATGCCAAAAAATGCGTTCCCGCCCGGGTCCGGCTTTGTAGATGAATATCCTGTGGCGTCGGTCAGTCAGCCGCGTGAAAAGGTGCTGCGGCACCTCCCGGCAACCAGATTGTCAGTACCACGGCAGGTTCGCTGCCACGCACACTGTGAGCGACGGTGTCTCCCGGGCGGACGATACCCACCTGTCCCGGTTCGAGAAAGGCCGGGACGCCATTGACCTCATGGCCGAAACGCCCGGACAGCACATAGAAAATTTCGATGGCATCGTGAAGGTGGGCCTGCCCGGAGTAACCAGCAGGAAACGTCAGCTGGGCGATACGGGTTTCGTCTCCTCCAAGGTTGGCAGCATCCACCAGGATTTTGAACTGGATAGGCATGGATGCAGCGGACGATCTCAGGGGGACCCGGGATATCGCGTCATAGTCTGCCGAGGCGTCCTGTTGCGCGGCAACCCCGCCAGGCAGCAACAGGGCACAGGTAATAAGCAGAGTAAGTACTGGTTTCATCTGTTTGATTTCTTCCTGGGCCTGACGCCCTTGATAATCCTTTCAGGAACTGGCCGACTCGTTCCGGCCGGGCTGCCCGCTAGTTTTCAGCCTCGCCTTCGCTTCCTGCTGCGGCCCTGCGTTCCTCGGCCCGGTGACCCGACAGGATATTCATCATGCCGTAGTTGCCTTCGTGACAGGCATATTCGTAAATATCGTCATCGGTGTAGTCGAAGATAATCTCACGGGTGTAGGGCGCCGTGTAGGTTCCCGGATCGTGAGAGGTCAACTGGTAGCGCAGCGAATCATCGCTGATACGGGTGAGACGCTCAACGTTGACCTTGGCCGTGGTATCGGGGAGCGGGTTGCTGCGTTCCGAATAGTTGGTGGTTTCTATAACCAGGGTGTCGCCTTCCCACCAGCCCCGGGAATCGCCGTGCCAGAGCTTGATGTCCTCATCGATATGGGGTTTTTCGGTCAAGGGGATAATCCGGGCGTCATGGGCCATTTCCTGGTAGATCACCACGTGATCCTCGGCTTGCACAATCTGCCAGTAGCTGTTGTAGCCCGCACCCAGTCGCGGCGCGCCAAAACTGACGCAGCGTTCCCCCAGGGGGCGGTCCACCCAGGAGTCCGCCGGGTGTGCTTCGCGCCATTCGCGCAGTTCACGGGCAGCCTGGATGGCGGCCTCGGTGCGTGGCGGGTATTGTCCGTTGGGCGGATCGATAATCTGGGAAGTGCGCCGGTGAATAGTGCGTCGCGCCATCCACTGGGAATCGTAGTTCCCGGTTGACGGGTCGTAGGAGACTATTTCGCCGCTGAATGCGGCTTCCAGGACGCCTTCGCCAAACAGGGCGTCTTCACCGGCGGCGTAGATTTCGTCCAGCCGCTGTCGCAGGAATTCCACGTCCTCGTCGGTCAGAAATTCCTTGTCGCCAAACACGGCGGGACGTTCCACCGGCGTGATGGTATTGTTTTCCCAGACGCCCTGCAGATCCGGGTGTCCGTAACTGGTCCTGGGCATATCCCAGTCCTGGTCCTGCTGGGCGACCACCTGGCTGAGTGGCTGCAGGAACAGCAATAGCGCACCGCAAAACAGTTTCAGGGTTTTCATGGCCTGACTCCTTGTACTATTGAATTTTAGTTTTTTCAGTATCCTGCTGGTTTGTTTTCCAGCCTGATTTACTGTTCTGATTATTTACCTATTTACCTATTTACCTATTTACCTATTTACCTATTTACCTGGCTTGATTAGATACCTATGTACCTAATTCCCTATTATCCTTTTCTTTCATTGAGATTCACACGGCGATTCGTCACTGCCGCCGGATATTGCCTGTTACTATCGTTTACCAACTGGTCGATTTAATCAAGCTTGGGCAGGCGTTGATTCGACGAGTTGCCTGCCTGTCGCGTGCTTTTCCCGTTCCCGGGGGTTCAGGCGTAACCTGCTCCTGCCACGCCCACGTAGACCGAGTACAGGGACTGGCTTGCCGTCATGAACAGGCGATTTCGCCGGGGCCCGCCAAAACAGACGTTGGCACAGCGTTCCGGCAGGCGGATCAGGCCGATGGGATCGCCATCGGGCGCGACAACCTGGACACCGGGCATGGCCCCCGCCCAGAGATTGCCATCCACATCACAGCGGATACCGTCGGCGGCGGATAGAGATCCGGGCTGGTCCGGTCGGGAGAGCTGGACATGGCGCCGACCATTCCGCAGGCGGGCGCCGTCCACGTCCCAGACTCTGATTTCCCGACCTGCGCCGGTGTCCGCCACATACAGTCGATCGTACTGGGGTGAAAAACAGAGGCCGTTGGGTGCGTCGATCTCGTCGGTTACGCGGGTGATGGCGCCATTGTCGCCATCGACACGGTAGACGGCAAAGGGTTGCTCGGCTTCCGCCTGGTATCCTTCGTAGTTACCCCTGATACCGTAGGGCGGATCGGTAAACCAGATACTCCCGTCAGGATGTACCACGACATCGTTGGGGGAATTGAGCGGTTTACCATCGAAACTGTCGGCAATCACGGTTACCGTTCCGGACGGTTCGTAGCGCACCACGCGTCGGCCGCCGTGTTCACAGGACAGCTGTCTGCCTTCCCGGTCGAACGTATTGCCGTTACTGTGCCCTGATGGATCGCGCATGACGGATACGTGTCCGTCTTCGGCCAGCCAGCGAAGCTGGCGGTTGTTGGGAATATCACTCCATACCAGGTAGCGGCCGACACCGTTCCAGGCCGGTCCCTCGGCCCAGAGTGTGCCGGTATGCAGGCGCTGGATGGGAGTATTGAAAAGCATGTAGGGCCTGAACCGGGAGTCCAGGGCAATGATGTCCGGGTCAGGATAAGTCAGCGGCCGGTTGCCGGACCAGTCACGGGCTTGATAGGGCGGCAGGCCGGGTTGGGCCGTCAGTACGCCTGGCAACACGCTGGCGGCCAGGGAGGCAGAGAGAAATGCTCGTCTTTTCATTATTATTACATTCCGGCATGTTAACCGGACCGATGCTAACCAAACGGAGTCCCAAAGTCGAGCGGGCCAGAACCTGACCGGGTATTGGTCAGCCCGTGGCAGGTGGCATTTCACGGCTCGCCGGGTGACAGGGGGTGGCCCGGTCAATGGACTTCGCCCAGGATAGCTCTTATGCTGATTCCGCCACTGAATATGCCTGGTGCGGCTCTCCGCGACGGCCAGGTGTTCCGGTTCGGCGTCGTTAACCGTGTCGTCACCATAGAGAGACAGGCATGTGGAAAAACTGAAGGCAAACCTGGCACGAAGACCCTGGTGGATGAATGTCCTGATGTTGTTCTGTGGCTACATGACTTTTGTCTATGTACCCTGGGATATGCTGTTCAAGCCGGTGGTCGAAGCGGAGGAAGTCTGGTTCGGCATCGTTTTTACCGGTTGGGCAGCCAGAGTTTCCGAGCCACTGCATTGGTTGATTTATGGCGCCGGCACCTGGGGGTTCTGGAAAATGAAAGGCAGGATGCATCCCTGGGCAAGCGTTTACACGATGCAGGTGGCGGCGAGCATGTTGATCTGGAACGTCGTGGCAGACAACGGCCAGGGATGGGTTGCGGGCCTGCTGATGGCCCTGCCCTTTGTCGTGCTGGCGGTGCTGCTGTGGTGGGCCAAACCACTCTGGTCTATGGCGGCAGCATCGGCAACCGGGGAACAGTGAATCCCGGAAGCAAAAAAACCAGGGAAAATCAGCCGGTCCTCACCCAGGAGCACCGAATCAGGTTTCAAACTGAACCAACAAAAATACGCCGGCCAGCTGAAATCCTGCACCGGGGAGCGACTGAGTCAATCGGGCGAGACGGGTATGGGGAGCGTGGTGTTACCGCGCTGGTATCATAGTGCATAAAACGGCCTGGACAGATCTTGATGGCGAAACAATGCAGTTTCTTTTCACGTTACTGTGGGACCTGACTCCATGATCCTGGAAAATACAGAGTCCGGCAAGGTTCCCGTACCCGGCTTCGGTCAGTCGCTGCTGTGCTTCGGCGGCATCGTGCTGATGATCTCGGTGGGACTGTTTGTGTTGGGAGTGGATCTTCACAGCCTGATGTTCATCAGTCTGCTATGGGCAGGTATTCATGCCCGCATATTGGGTTACGACTATGGAAGTGTCCGGCAGATGATGGGGCAGGCCATCAGCCAGGCCTTGCCTGCCATCTATATCTTTGTGTTGATTGGCATGGTCATCGCCAGTTTCATGCAGGCGGGAACCATAGCCAGCCTGGTTTATTTCGGACTTGGCATCATCGACCCGGACTGGTTTCTGGTCGCCAGCCTGTTGCTCTGCAGTGTGATGTCACTGGCCACCGGTACCTCCTGGGGTACAGCCGGTACCATGGGTGTGGTGCTGATTGGCATGGGCGAGGCCATGGCCGTGCCCCTGCCCCTGGTGGCCGGTACAGTTGTCGCCGGCGCAACCTTTGGTGACAAGCTGTCTCCCATTTCAGATACTACCAACCTGGCGGCGATGAGCGCCGGTACCGGCCTGTACCGTCATATCGGATCCATGTTGTACACCACGGTGCCCACCCTGGTAATCACTCTTGTACTGCTGCTGGCGGTGAGCTCCTGGTCGGATCCTGTCGAACTGCCTGTTGCCAGTATCGACACCATTCGCCCGGCACTGGCTTCAAGTTATCGACTCCTGCCCCTGGTGACACTGTTACCCCTGGCGATCATGGTCATCCTCAGCATCCGTCGGGTCGCCGCAGAGGTAACCATGTCAGCCAGTATTCTGGCGGCGGTTGTCATCGCCGTTGTGTTCCAGGGGGAAACCGTAGCGGCAGTATTGAACGCACTGTGGTTGAACACCCCGGGTGATACCGGGATAGCCAGCCTGGATGAACTGCTGGGCAGGGGTGGCATCAGCAGCATGGCCTGGACGTTACTGCTGGCCCTGATGGCCCTGGCACTGGGCGGGATTCTACATGGAAGCGGCATGCTGGGAAGGCTGGTGGCGGGAATCCTGGAGAAAGTGCGCCACGTACCGGGCCTCATCGCCACCACTATCGGTGCCGGCGTGATCGGCAACATGGCCATGGGTGAAGCCTATATTTCCATTATTCTGAATTGCCAGTTATTCAGGCAACGCTACCGGGAGCAACAACTGGACCCGGCGGTGTTGTCCCGAAGCGTGGAAGAAGGCGCCACGTTGACCACGGGACTTATTCCCTGGACAACGGCGGGTGCCTTCTATTCCGCCACCCTTGGTGTTGCCGTTGTCGACTATGCCCCCTACGCCTTTCTTAATTATCTGAACGGACTGGTGGCTATTGCCATGGCCAGCCTGGGACTGGGGCTGCTCAACGGCAGAAAAGTCGAGGACTGAAATCTTGCCGTTGCTATAGACGGTTGGGGCGTTACTGGTTCGCGGTGGGATTGTCTGCTGGCAATCCGTGCCGGCCTGCGGACAGGATGATCCAGACAATCGCCAGGCAACTTGAAAGCAGAAAGACGAATCGGACTACTGACAGGCTGACAAAAATATTCGGCAGCAGGAAAACCAGGAAAAAGGCCAGGGTTATCCACATTTTCATGCCGAAGTACCTGGTGAGCATCAGTAGTGGAATATAGAAAACGGTCATGTCGTAGGGGTGGGTGTTGGGGCTTACCAGGATGGTCAGCGCCAGCGCCAGTGCCAGGGCGCTCAGGGTATCCATACGCTGGCGGCACACCACGAGCAATAAGGCCAGCAGACACATGCCTGACAGGTAGACTGGAATCGCCGCGTCGCTGAGCCCCTCCAGGCTTCGTGGCAGCAGCAGGGCGGCAACACCTATCCAGCCCTCGGTATGGATGACTGTCGGATTCAATGCCGTAGCGCTGGACCAGAACTCGACCCACAGGTGCCAGCCATAGAGCAGCCCGCTTGACAGCGAACTGGCGGTGAACACGATGGCAGCCGCAATCAACAACAGCCAGTTACCCCTGGACATCGCCACCAGGGCCAGGGGGATGGCGTAGTGCGGTTTGAAGGCCAGCAGTCCCAGGGCAATACCGGCCAGTACCGGTTTCCTGTCATGGCACAACAGTATGCAAAAGGCGAGAAAAGCGACCAGGTGTCCCGTTTGCGCCAGTAACATGTCCAGGATGCCCGGAATCCAGAACGAGGCTGTGACCACCATGGTCAGTCGTGTCAATGGATTGTTGACGTAGCGGCCCACCAGTTGGGACAGGCCCAGTAACGAGAGCAGAACCGAAATCGAGGTGATAACCGCGGCATTGACCGCCGGGTCGCCCAGTGACCGCAGGTGGAAATAGGGCAGGGCATTGGGTGGATAGGAAAACGGAATAGCGTAGGGTGGTGGCTCGCCGTCCAGCCGGTTTGCGGCGATAATCTGACGCTGGTTTGTCAGGGAATACGGTGAGCGCTCTGCCGCCAGCAGCTCGCCCACGGCGCGGAAAACCAGGGGATCGATGCGGTTTTCCTCATACAGCACTCGGGGCGGGCTGATTGTTGCCGATATAGTGAAGGCTGTCAGGGTTGCCAGCGCGATACAGGCCACTATCAGTATCAGTTCACTCCTGGTGTAGCAGTGGTTGCCCGGAGTAGCGTGGGACAATGTACCGGGTTGCGAGGTGGCTGTTGACAATAAAAAAGCCCTGAAGTTGCCCGTTAACGGGTGTCAGTATCTACCCCTCTTGTCGGCAACCGGGTAAATAGGTGTAGTATTCCGGCCCGACATGAAGCCACCAAGCGGTAAGCAGGTAAGCCTGGGTATGAAGCCTTTTCGCCGAGCCTTCGGACTGAATTTCACTTCGCTCACGTGGTGCGGGGGCTTTCTGCTGCTGGCATTGATGGGGTCCCACTGGGTCAGTGTCGACTCCGACCTGGTCCTCCATATCCTGTATGGCCGGGCAGTCATCGCCGACGGACTGTTCAGTTCAGATCCGCTGCTGGCATGGAGTACCGAGGCGCCGGTGCTCCAGGAATGGCTGTTCGAAGTATTGGTAGCCTGGCTGGACGACCAGCTTGGACTGCTGGGTCCGCTGCTGGTGTTTGCCGTCCTCATGGGCATGTTGCTGGCCGGTCTTTTCCGGCGGATGCGCAGGCAGGGCGTATGCCTGTGGGTGGCGCTGACTTACGCCATACTGGTTCTTGTCGCCCTTCGCATTCACCTGATTATTCGACCTCACATGGTCAGCTGGCTGGCGGTGGCCGTGCTGTTCGTACTCCTGGACGACTGGCAACAGGGCAGGCGCGGGTTTCCACCGACACTACTGGCAGCCGGTGCCCTGATGCTGTTCTGGACCAATACTCACGGTGGCTTTCTCATCGGGCTGGCATTGGCATCGGTGTTCGCTTTCCACCAGGCGTACCGGGCGCTGGCCGCCAGGGATTCAACCGGATTGCTGCAGGCTGTTGCGCTGGTGATCACCCTGACCGCGGTATCGCTGATCAATCCCTGGGGGTGGCAGCTGCATTTTCATCTCGTTGCCTTTCTGAGCAACGATCTGCTGATGAGTTCCACTACGGATTTTCTGCCGCCCATTTTCCAGAACGGCAGCCTCTTCGTATTGCTGGCCACCTCACTGGCGGTGACAATTCCCATGCTGCTTGCCTGGCGGCAGGTACTGCTGCGTGACTGGATCCTGCTGGCCGGGCTGTTGTACGCGGCGGCAACCTCGGCGCGGAATATCCCGTTCTTCGGGCTGGTCATGTTGCCCATTGCCGCCGGTTACCTGCAGGGCATACTGCAGCACTCCCGACGACGGTTCGCCACCGCGGTGCTGGCTTCATCGGAGCGGCTGGCCTACGACGAAGCGGGCAAAACCGGCGTGGGCTGGCCGATTATCATGGCGGTCTCTGTAAGCGGCCTGCTGCTCGCCAGCTCCGATGGTGTCGACCTGGAATCGGTCAATGTTCCGGTGGCCGCCCTTGACTGGGTTGACGGGCAACCGGACCTGCACACCAGGCCGGTCTTTGCCGACTACATGTATGCCGGCTACCTGCTGTTTGCCACGCCGGTTGAACGGGTTTACCTGCATGCGTTGAACGCCAACTATCCACCCTGGCGGCTGCAAAACTACTTCAGTATCGAAGATGGGGAGACCGGCTGGCAGGCTTACCTGGAGGGCTACGACTGGGCGTTCGTCCGCGAGGACAGTGATTTTGACAGGAATTTCCTGGCTTCGGCATGCTGGCAGCCGCTGTATTCCGATGACCAGGCGGCTATCTTCAGGAAAAGCTGCGACGGACAGTGACGTTTCCAGGAGCCGTTGATTCCGGGAGATATCTATACCGGCGGTGTCCTGCGAAGTTGTTTTTCAGAAATCAGGCTAGCAGGCTGTTGAAAAACGTCATGAGCGCAGCCAAGACGAGGCGAAAACTGTCGAAAAAGCGCAGTTTACCCAGTGTAAATGAGCATTTTGAGACGGTTTTTAACGAAGTATTGGCAAGCGCAATAGTTTTTCAACAGCCTGCTAGCGGACATAGAGACTGTTTACCGATTGTCGCCAGCTGAAAAGTTCCATGCGCAGCCGCTGGGAATCCCCGGATGAAAGCTGCTGGACAAGATTCCTGGTCTCAGCCTGATCCGCGTGCAGATCGTACAGCTCGTTGGGCCTGCGACCGAAATGCTCGATGTATTTCTGTTGCCCTCGAATGGAGGCCATGCAGCCCAGCTCGTACCAGCAATGCGCGTAGAGGGTGCGGTCATCGCTTGTATGCCACAGCAGTTCACCGGGTAAGTTGCCGCCGGCAACGGAATAGCCCAGTGTCTCCAGCAGGCTGGGCATCAGGTCCAGCTGGCTGACGGGGTTGGCAACGGTTCGACCGGTGGCCTCGACAGGGTCGTAGATCAGCAGGGGCACATGCAGCCCTTCCTGCCACATGATGTTGTCATGCTGGTACCTGCCGTGTTCGTTGAATGCTTCGCCATGGTCCCCGATGAAAACAAACAGCGTGTCCTCCAGGTGACCCAGGTTCCGGTACTGATCGACGAGCTCCCGTGAAAACTGATCGACATAGTGAACGGCGTTAAGATAGCGATTGAATTCCTCGTCCTCGACGAACTGCTTGAAGCCGTACCGCTGGCGTGGTGCCTGGTAGTCATGGTGAGGCGTGTTGGTCAGGTAAACCGCCAGGAAGGGTCCGGTGTCACCGTTTTCCGCCAGCCATGTCCTGCTTGCCGGTAACATGACTGCATCTTCCACGCCGAAATAATTGGCCGTCTCCAGTCCCTGGGTAGCAAAATTCTCCAGGGAATAAAAATCGTCAAAGCCGATGTTGGCAATCAAGCCCTCCCGCGCCTCGAATTCCCGCGTGGCCGATTGAAAATAAACGCTCCGGTATCCAGCCTGTTCCAGCAGGAAGGGGAGGCATCGACCGGGAATTCCTCCTTCTTCCGCTTCGGTGATCGGCATGGTCAGGTGGGGTTCGATACCGCAGAGTATGGCCACCAATGCCTTGGACGTGTGGGGAACCACCGCGTAGGCCTGTTCGGCGAACAGGCTTCGGTTTTTGAGGGAATCAAGAAACGGTGTGGTAGCCATCTCCGGGTTGTAGGGAGTCGTGGCGTCTGCCCGGGTCGACTCGAGGATTATCACCACCAGGTTTTTTCGCGGGGCCAGAGGATCGTCAACGGGCAGGGTGAGTCCATGAAGAGCTTCCCGTTCCACCAGGTCCGCGGTCAACTCCTCGTCGAGCCTGGTCATGGAGAACGCGAAGTTTACCAGGCTGGACCTGGCAAAACCGGGATCCGCATCATTCAGGGGGATCGTGGACCAGGCGCTGGAAACCAGCAGGGCACTGACCATGACCAGCACGGCCCTGCGACCCACGGGGCGAGGATGCTGATGAACCACGGCGTTGCGCACAATGTACCAGGGCAGAAACCCGATGATCAGAATTACCAGTCCGAGAAGCAGTATCAGCAACAGGGGTAATTCGCTGCTGAAAACCTGGCTGGTCTCGTTCAAGCGCTGCATTGAGAACAGAACGATGCCGAAATCGATGGTCGAGCCCGTTGCCACGTAAAACTGATGGGCCACGATTTCGATGCAGGCCCAGGCGACACCGGCTACCTGCAGGGCCACCAGGACCAGGTCCCTTTTTCTGCCGTGGAGGAACAGCATTGCGCCGGCGCCCAGGGCACCGAACACCAGCAGCAGGGCAAAATCGGAGCGGTAAAGGAGCAACACCTCACCGGCGCCCTGAAGCTCCCGCGCCCCCAGTACCCTGATGGTTTTCAGCGTCAACACCAGCAGCGCCAGCGGGAACATCAGGCCGCGGATGAATCCCCGCAGTCTCAGGGTGGTCTTGCTGTTTATTTCGGCGCTTGGGCTGAACAAGGCAGTGCCAACAGGTTGATTGACGAATAATCTCTTTAACGGTCGAAGACAGGATAGCAGGAGGGCCGGAGGCATGACAGATACAGCCTGCCCCGGGAGGTCCCCTGCGGACGGTGGGGCACAATGGCCGGCCGTCTGCGGTAGAAGTGGCGAAAATCGCCATTCGGTGGCAAACTTGGAAATTAAACGCCACGCAATTAGGGCAACTTGTTGATATCTAATAAGTTATTGGTTGGCCCGGGAATTGCTGGATTTGCAGGTGGATTCGCAGCGGGTTGCCAGTACCAGTCTGCTGCACAACAACCACTTTGCCGTAAAACAGGATGGACGCGAAAACGGTCCAGAGGAGACAGCTAATGGATTTTGAAGCGGTGCCGACACTGGCAATCATCTTTGGATTTGTCAGTTTTTGTGTCTACATGGATTACCGGGTAAAAATCTTGAAGGCAAGGGCCAGCAGCAACGGTACCGAACTCGAGGCGGTCAATCGGAAGCTCGAGGAAAAGACCCGGAACCTCGAAGAACGGGTACGGGTACTGGAATCCATTGTTACCGATAAAAAGTACCGGCTGGAACGGGAAATCGAAACACTGTGATCCCGCGTTGCCCTGGCAGCTGTGAGCCTGCCTGGACGTACTCACGGTGCGCTTCGGCGCAAACTACCTGCCGGTCGCTCCGCCTGGTGCCGCTGCACAGCTCCGCGTTAAGCGCCTGTAGCTGCGGGACAGCAATGACTGCAAGTGTAATGACCGGGTGAGCGCCACGCGCATGGAATCATCTGCCTGCTGTCGGTCGGTCAACCCTGCCTGCGGATGGCGTGTCGAACGAAAAACGGCGTAAGGAATTCATTGATCAGCGTTGCCCCGATGACGGTGGCCACCATCACATCGGTGTAGTCGCCAAGAGACTGACGGAAGCTGTCCCCGGCATTCAGTGTCAGGCCAACCATAACTCCCGCCGCCGGCAGCAGGGACAACCCCAGGTTCCTGGTCAGCTGCGGGTCCGTTCCCGCCAGCCATCCGCCGGCCAAAGTACCGAGATACTTACCGGCAAATCGGGAAAGAGTCAGGACGATGGCCAGGACCAGGGCTCCCGAAGTGAACACCAGGCCGATGTCCAGGTGTGCACCGGCGGTGAAGAAGAACACCCCGAATACCGGTTGCTGAACTGTATTGATGATTTCCATCGCCTCGTCGGCAAGCTCGTGCCGCGCGACATTGGTCACCATGAAACCGACCGTAAGGCAGATCAGCAATGCAGATATACCAACAGAGAGACAGAAGCCGGTAATGGCCATGATCAGGCCCAGCAGCGTGCCCAGCATGGTTCGGTATTCAGAGAAATAGGCAAGGCTCTTGGCAGTGATAAACCCGATCAGCAAGCCTATCGTCAATTCCGTTAGAAGGTGAAATCCGGATTCGACCAGGGCGCCAGGTATACCGCCATTGTCCTGTCCCAGCAGGCTGGCGGCGACAGCGATGGCAATGGAATAGAAAAGCACCGCGATGACGTCGTCAAGGGCGACTATGCCCAGCAGGGCAGACTTGAACTCTCCCTGGGCCCGGTATTCATCGACAAGACTCAATACGGCAGCCGGCGCTGTTGCGGCCGAGACCGCGGCAAGTATCAGCGCGATAACCTGCCAGCGGACATCGGGTCCGCCGTTGGTGAATGGCAGCAGCCACCACATGGCCAGGAAAACCAGGAGACTGGCCAGGCTGGTTTGCAACAGCGTTATCCAGGTAAGGCTGGAACGCAGACGCCTGACCAGGGGCATCTGCAGTGCCCCGCCGATAGAAAAGGCAATGATGGACAGGGCAAACTCGCGGAAGAATGCCATTTCCACTTCGATCAGTGGTCGGTCATACCAATTCAGAACGTAAGGTCCAAATACTATCCCGGCAGCTATATAGCCGATCATGCGCGGCAGATCTATGCTGTTGGCGAGGTTGCCTGCCGCTTCGCTGAGGATAAACATCACGCCGACGAAAAACAGCAGATGCATTTCTGAGGGGAGAGTGAAATACTCCATCTGGAGCTTCTGCTACCTCCTGGTTTCAGGACTCCCTGGCTAATTATGGAAACACACTGGCTTGCAGGCGAGTTCACTGGTGAGGCGCCTTGCTGCCGGCATGCGTCGGGCTGTCAAGGCGAGGCAGCAAAGGCAGTGGGGCACGACAGACTCCCGCAGTACACTTCCACAATCAGCAGCCTGTCAGTCAGAGAGTCCTTAGTTAATCCCGGGCAAACGGGTATTCAACCATGAAACTGCGCTGTTTGAAATCCGCAAGTGGAAGTAATCCTGCCATGTCAGGCGCCTGCCGGGGTTCCCGGTAGTAAACGCTGTCCTCAAGCGGGTTAAATCGTGGTGGCCTGGACTGTCGCCGGGACCGGTGGTCGGGGCGGATGCCGCGTGCCAATCCCTCATGCTGGCCTATTGATGCTGATCACAGAAGTGTTATATTCAGTGCGGAAGGGTATCCCGCCAAAAATACACGCAATTGCCGTCCTACAGGTGCTCAGATGAAAAAACTATCAGTTCTCGCCACACTCTCCTTTGCGTTGCTGACGTCTTCACAAACTGCATTGACGCAGACACCCAGTATTCAGGATTTCGATCAGCTGGTGGATATTGCCGAGGCGCTGTTTCCGTCGGATTTCAATCCTCCAGCGGCGACCCAGACGGTTGCGGCGGAAGGCTCGATTTTTTTTGCGCGGGACTACTGCTACCTCGCCGCCTGTGTCGGCTCCGGTGTGGCCATCGCGGCTAACGTGACCGGTGGCGCCGGATTTACCCCGGGCGGTGTTTACATTGTCGGCGGCTCGTTCGGTCAGGCGGTTCAGTATCTCGGTACCCTGGATGACCTGGTGGCCCAGGCCCTGGCACTTCAGGGCGATGGCGACGGCGGAGATAATGGTGGCGATAACGGCGGTGACAATGGTGGCGACGGCGGCGATGGAGGAACCGGCGGTAACACCGGAGAAAGCAGAATTATCAGCTTTGGCGGCGGCGCCTGTGCCTCCTGGGTTTTTCCAGCGGCGGGCACGCAAACGCGATCCCGCATAACCGCCCAGGAACTGGACGACAACGGTCAACCCACAGGTGGAACCCTGTCCTTCGAGCAGACCATGCTGTGGATTGAATCCTCGAATCTCCAGACCACGACGCGAATGGAACAGACCCTCAGCGCCGGTGGCGGTCAGCAGACGACGATCATCGAGACCACGGACATGTACCAGATTATGAACAATGTCCGTTACCTGACTCACAGTGACAGCACAACCGACACGACGATTTCGATTCCCGGGTTTCAACAGCAACAGCTGTCAAGTTCAGAAACTGTCTACGAAAGCCCAGGCCTGCTGGTCGGAACGGCGGAAACAGTCTGTGACAATGCCGAATGGTACGTGGCAGAAACAACCAGCACCGTCACTAACGAGTTCCAGACGCCGCTCCCGGGTGTGCCCAGCGAGCAGACCATCGTCAGCGATTCGGTACCTACCACTACCGTTGTGGACGGAGTCAACCTCAGCGTCAGTGTCGAGGCCGGAACGTTCAACACGGTTAAAATAATCACCTTCAACGAGGACGGCGAAGCCATCAGCTGGTTCGACACTGCCACCGGGGTTCCGGTTATGAGCGAGATCTACGATCCCGACGGGACGCTCGTGGGCGGCTCGGAGTTGCTTGAAATCAGCAACTGATCAGAGGTTCCCTAACGGGACACCGGGAACTTCGCCACCGCAAGTCGATGTGGTGAGCACAGAAGGGCACAGAGAGCACAGAGAGCACAGAGGGTTACGGCCGTGCCACGGATGGATCGTCAGAACTCGTTGGTTGTGGCACGCCGTAAACAGGTCCCGCTAGGCGCGACGCCCGCATCCCTGCGGGCGACAGCCCGTGCAGCCGCCATTGATTGCATGCCTGGATGTTCTCTGGTACTGCAATCCTTTAATCAACAGTTCTTCAATCAACTTCCGTCGCTTTGCCGGTACTCAGGGTCGCATGCGCACGTATTTCTCGAAGCGTTGTCGGCCCACCTGGCCGGCATAGATGTTGCCTTCGCTGTCGGTTGCCAGGAACTCTATGCCACTGCCGGTGGGCACCTCGTAGTCCGGGATAAACTCGGTAATCCAGCCGGTGTTTGCATCGCCGATGCGGATGCCCCGCTGCCAGCCTCGATTCCACTGCTGGCCGGACATGCCGTCGGCCACGTATATCCTGTCCTGGTCATCGATCCAGATACCGCTGGGGCGTCCGAACTGGGTCCAGATGTCCAGGAGCTCGCCGTCCTGGCTGAAAATCTGGATGCGATTATTGCCGCGGTCCGCGACGAACAGCCGACCCGCAGAATCCAGTTTCAGGTCATGGGGATCGTTGAATAAACCGGATTCCCTGCTGAGGGACTCAATACCGCCGCCCAGTTGCAGGAGCAGCTGGCCAGACGCCGAAAACTTGACCACCCGGTTGTTGCCGCCGCGATGACCGTCGGCGACCCAGAACTGGCCGTCAGCGTTGACGACCACGGCCGAGGGACCATTGAAATGGGTTGCGTCGTCACCCGCCACTCCGGCTTCACCGAAGCGCATCAGCACTTCCCCGTCCTGGTTGAGCTTGATGATCTGGTGCCCCATGCCACGCTCCAAACCCGGCGCGCCCCGGGCGTCACCTTCCGGCGCGCCTTCCGTTACCCAGATATTGCCTTCATCATCCAGGTCGAAACCGTGGGGCCAGGCGAACAGTCCGGCGCCGATGCTTTTCACCGCGTTGCCGTCCCGATCCAGCTTGTGGATCGGGGCCAGGGGGGAACCGGCACACTGATTGGCGCCGCAACGCTCCACGATCCACAGGTGTTCACCGTCAGGGTCTGGATGCACGCCGGTTACCACGCCCATGGGCCGGTCGCCGGGCAGGCTGCCCCAGTGGTAGATGACCTGATAAGGATTTTCCGCCACTGCCTGGGCCAGGCTGGTCATGGGCAGCAGAATCCAGAGTGCCAGGCCGAACAGGGTACCGAAACGGGGAATAAGAAGTATTTGCCACAGGCGGGTGCTATTCATCGGCTGCTCCTTTGATTAAGGATGTTGTTATGCTGAGCTGTGGACGCCTGGACGTGCCGGTTTCCAGCGTCACTGGCATCAGGGATGAAGATAACCGATTTGCAGGCTGCAGGGAACACAACCCGATGGCAGCCGGGAAGTCAGCCCGCTAGCGGGACGATTAGCCGGTCACCCGTGACTGTTCCAGAAGCGATGAACAGGTGAATTGACAGCCAGGTTTAAAGCAGGGAGATGCACCGGCCAATAGCAGGAGACCAGTGCGGCGGATAAAAAAACCCGGGAGCAGGCCCCTGGCCTGTCCCGGCTCTTGGTAGACGTTGATCGGGTTTCTTACAGCTCGAAATCCATGGCGTAACCGACGACGAACTTGATCTCGTCGTTGTCCAGGTTGTCAGGACCCGGATCGTCAAGATCGGTGTCGGTAATAGTGAAGCTGAATCCGTCTTTTGCCAGTGAAATGCTGTAGTCGATATAGTCGCCGGGCACGCCGTTGAAGGCCTCGTTGAAGTCACCCTCGTGACGACCGACATGGAAGCCCACTTCCACGCCATTGCCTACTTCCATGGCGTAGTCCGCGTAGATGTACGTGGCTTCACCAAAACCGAAATCAGCACCGGGCCGGAAAGCATCTTCATCGGATTCGGTGTCTACCAGGATGTAGGCGCCCAGGGTGAAACCACCGATACCGATGGAACCGTAAATCTCGCTGAAGTCGAACTCGGCTTCATCGTCGTAATTGTAGTAGAGGTAACCCACATCGTAGGCAACGCCACCGGCTTCGCCGGCGAAACCTGCATAGACATCGTGCTCGTAGGAAAATACGTCATCTGCCGCATAGGAAACGTTGGATGCCCAGGTTCCAATATAGAAGCCGCCGTCTGTCGCGAAATCGATTCCACCAGAAACCGCGGGGTCATTGATGCTCTGGGTCAGGCCGCGCCAGATATAGTTGTTGCTCATGGCAACATTGGCGGTAAGCTCCTGAGCCTGAACCGAGCCCGTGGTGGCAAGTAGACCGGCAGCGGCTAAAGTAAGAATTCGAGTTTTCATATCTAGTCGTATCCCTTGAATGGTTAAATTAAAAGGCAGTGCATGCCCCCTGCTGCACCATTGAGCAAGAACTGAGCCAATATGCTACAGGCCACGTTTTATGCGGAGTTTAGCGAGTCAGCGGGGCTATCCGAGGGCATGGTGAAAAACGCCTGTGCACAAAAAAGGTGCGAATGGGGCAGCGGCGCTCGTTATTAATGCAGTGGGGAACGGGACGGGATCGTGCTTCCAATTCAGGGTGATCGCGGACAAAAAAAGCGGCCGGATAAAAAATCCGGCCGCTTTGCTTCTGTTGCTTATTGCCCTGCCAGGAGGGGTAGTGCTGATCAGGGAGTCACGGTGACTTCCAGGTATTGATCATTGAACAATCCACCGTCGTCGGCCCGCGCCCACAGCGTGTACTGTCCCGGCTCGCTGAAAGTCACCTCCACCTGGTAAAGCCCGTCCTCGGGCACTTCAGGTGGTTGCCACAGCGCTCCCCAGGGGGAGTTTGCCGCTGTCCGGGTGTCCTCCCAGGGCTTTACCTGGGGCGGGTCAAACGTCACATCTCCCGGCCCGCGATACTTGGTCCAGGAGAGGAACAGGCCATTTACCTTGCCCACCGTAACCCGGGACGGCGGACGCATGATGTCGGCTTTCCATTCCTCAACGGTCTTGGGGCTGAAATCACTTCCGCTGCCGATTCGTCCAGGCTTGGGAATGCCATCGTCGTTGACCCGGGCGACGATCTGCAACGCGTCACCCGCTTTCACCGTTCTTACCCGGTCACCGATGATTTCAATACTCGGTGGCAGGTTGGCCCGGGACTCGGGACTGCTGGTACCGGCTCCCAGGGAGCCGGTTTCCGAGGCAATGATTATGTTATCGATCATGTAATCCGGCATCAACGTGGCGTAGGCCGTCTTGGTGATACCGTTGGCTGATGTCACGGTCCAGGTCAGCTCATCCTCGCCGAAATCTCCGGGCACCACTACCTCGAAAGTAAAGCGGTTCCGACGTGGCAGGAAGTGCGTAGGCTGCCCCCGGTCAGCGGCTCCGGGGGAGAAAAAATTGTGCTCCCCCACCGGAATATCCGGTTCCTCCTCCCAGTTTTCATTGAAATAGCCGAACACCAGGCTGATAGTACCGTCAACGTTTGGCCGCCAGCCTTCGTAGGCCGGCTCGACATGCTGACCTTCCCGAAAGCTGAGCTGCGCCGTCAGGGACTGGCTGAGCACGCCCGACAAGACCAGCAGGACAAGACTGCAGGTCAGTGACCGTAATACACGTGTCGAATCAAGCTTCATGGTTTATTCCTCTCTCGGGTGTGACTGCTTTATTGATTGACGTTCAGGGCAACCTCGTTACCCGGTTCGCCGCTGTTGTCAGAAGTCTGTGGTACCGGTGCCACCAACGGTGCCAGGCACAACGGACAGCCGATAACATGGTCGTTGGGGCCAAGGTTCAGATTGTCACGGCGTTCTGCCATGGCTTCGAAAAACTGTTCCTCGGTCAGGGTCACGCGTATACCGAGATCGATGAACATGTTGGTTACGGAACGATTTCCGGATCCCTGCCAGTTGCGCGGATCGGGCACATTGGGGTTGCTCTCGGTGTTATCGAAATAGCCGACGATGTGAAGAATCGTGCCTTTAGGCAGCAGCGGCGCGTAATCGTCCTCGAAAGGGTAGCCGCGCACCCAGTTGTGGTCATAGCCGACACAGGACAGGGTTTCCACGGTATAGCCCCAGATCGCTTCCAGGCACATGCGTTCTCCCGGTGCGTGCAGGTGCGGCTCAAAAGTGATGACCTTGGTGTGCTCGTTCAGGACCGTGTAGGCATGCAGTTCCTGGTCTTTCTCGTTGCCGGCAATACTGATGTCGACACCATTGCCGAGACC
>Ga0070727_10000787_pt1 | contig 36551 bp, 35 predicted proteins | sample tdAd472_FD_66722 | JGI IMG/M metagenome (GOLD analysis project Ga0070727, IMG submission 66722) | Marine sediment microbial communities from the Atlantic coast under amendment with organic carbon and nitrate - tdAd47.2 | ecosystem: Environmental > Aquatic > Marine > Coastal > Sediment | place... | reverse complement strand
CGCGACCGCTACAGTGAGAGTGTCCGCGTAAACCCGGGAGGCAGTCAGCACCGGCCCCAGAAGCAGCACCACCAGCACAACGGCCACCGACAGGGGATGACGACCACGGGAACCGGCGACACATGGCGGGAAACGACAGGGCTGGAATCCAGAAGACATTAATGGCGGCAAGCGACTCTACCCGATACCCGATCCGGTCGACATGCCGACCGTTATATAGTGAATTACATAACGAAAGTGTAGCCGCGGACGATAAGCAATGTAAACCTGTCGCCTCACCCTCCTGCGGATAGCCGCTGAGATGACGCCGCCCCCAAGCCACCGGGTTCACTGTTGCAGGATTCGCCCAACTGCTGGAATAACTGCTAATATGTTCCTTTTTTCATAAGGTTAGTCAAAAAAGTTAATGTCCAATAAAGCAACACCAAAAGCGCTGTTCGACACCCTGGAGGCAATGCCCAATCCGTTCAAGGAAAACCTTGCCAGGCCGGAAACCCTGTTGAATGCATCGCTGCCCGCCGATGCCGGACAGGATTTTCAGTATGCCAGCGAGTTTATCTACAGCTACCGGGGCAGTGCCGATACGTTTTCCACCTACCGCCGCGAAATTGAACATTTCTGCCAGTGGCTGTGGCTGGTGGCCGAAAAGTCCATCCGGCAGGTAACCCGGGAGGATATCGAGCGCTACGTCGCGTTTGCCCGGCAACCCCCGGCCGCCTGGGTGGGCAGCAAGAACGTGGCCCGGTTTATCAACCGGGAAGGATTGCGCAAGGCCAACCCGGAATGGCGCCCCTACGTCACCACGGCGCCGCAATACGTGCTGTCCCAGAATGCGCTGCAATCCTTATTCAGTGTATTAAGCAGTTTCTTTAACTTCTTGATTCAGGAGAATTACCTGGCCGCTAATCCGGTCGCCCAAATCCGCCAGAAAAGCAAGTTCATCCGCAAGCGCCAGGGGCAGACCAAGATCCGCCGGCTGTCGCCCCTGCAATGGAATTACATCATCGAAACGGCGGAACAGATGGCGGCCGGAGACCCGGCGGTCCATGAACGCACCCTGTTTATCATGAACGCGCTGTACGCCATGTACCTGCGGATTTCCGAACTGGTGGACACGCCCCGCTGGAGTCCGCAGATGGGCCATTTTCAACAGGACCAGGAAGGCAACTGGTGGTTCCTCACGGTGGGCAAAGGCAACAAGGAGCGGGAGATTTCCGTCAGCAATGCCATGCTGGATGCCCTGAAACGCTATCGGCAGTCCCGGGAACTGCCAGTCCTGCCGTTCCCGGGAGAAGCCACGCCCCTGATCCACAAGACCCGGGGCGCCGGCGGTATCACCAGCACCCGCCAGATCCGGGGTATCGTGCAGCAATGCTTCGATACCGCTGAAGCCAGGATGCGTGGTGAAGGGTTTGTCGAGGAGGCGGCACGTCTCTCCGCCGCTACAGTCCACTGGTTACGCCATACCGGCATCTCCGAGGACGTCAAACACCGCCCCCGGGAACACGTCCGGGATGACGCCGGTCACGGCTCCAGTGCCATCACCGACCGCTATATCGACGTGGAACGGGCGGAGCGCCACGCTTCGGCCCGGGATAAAATTATCAAGACGTAGGGAACCCTGTCATGGCGAGCCGAATACCCACTGGAAGGCCATGAAAACATTCAAAAATCAGGTGATTTGACGGTTTTTCGCCTAGTGCCTTGATTTCAGGGTTCAAGACCGTGGATACTCGAGGCGCTCTGTTGTATAAATCATGAACTGAAAAAGTCACGGCGACGTTCTTCTAGTCAAACGTTTCAGTCGAAAGCGTTCAGTTGAGAGAGGAATAGCACAAGCGGAGCAAGTACCAGCATCATCCAAGCAACCAGACTACCGGTAGCCAGGTTCGATTGGGTTGAGCCCATGGTCTCAATCGACAATCACCCGGTCCCAGATCAACCAGCATCAAGATACCCCGGAAGGCATTATGACCGATATCACTACAAACCGATCCCCGTCAGACCTGCGTAACCGACTTGGCACCTGCCTTGGCGCCCTGGTACTCGTATTCAGCCCCCTGGGTTTTGCCCAGGAACCGGCGGAACTGGATCCGGTGCTGGATCTCGACTCGCTGTACGAACCGATTCAAAGCCAGCTGATCTACGGCCAGACAGCCACGGACCTGATCAACGAGCTGGAGGAAAAACACTACTCCCGGGTGGAGATCGACGACGACTTCTCGTCGGAACTGCTGGATCAGTACCTCGACGTGCTGGACGGTGCCAGGCTGTATTTTCTGCAGGAGGATGTCCAGCGGTTTGAAGCGTACCGCTATACCCTTGATGACAGCCTGAAAAACGGCAGTGTCGAGCCGGGCTTCGAGATGTACAACGTCTACCTGGAGCGACTGCTTGATCGGCTGATCTACGCCATCAACCTCATCGAGAACGACATCCCTGCCATGGACTTTACCCGCGACGAAGAAATTCTTATCGATCGCGAGGACGCGCCCTACCCCGCCAGCGTCGCCGACCTCGACGAGTTGTGGCGCAAGCGCATGAAGAACAGTGTATTGAGCCTGAGGCTCACCGGTGACAGCAACGAGGAAATCCGGGAGAAGCTCAGCAGGCGCTATCGCAACCAGCTCAACCAGGTGCTGAAAACCAATGAACGGGACGTGTTCCAGACCTACCTGGCCACCGTGGCCAGGACCGTGGATCCGCACACGGCCTATTTCTCACCCCGGGATTCGGAAAACTTCAACATGGGCCTGTCCCTGTCCCTGCAGGGCATCGGCGCCCAGCTGACCACCGAGGACGAGTACACCAAGGTGGTGGAACTGATCACGGGCGGGCCCGCCGAGCGTGGCGGCGATCTCAAGGCCGGCGAAAAAATCATCGGTATCGGCCAGGGTCCTGACGGTGAAATCAAGGACGTGGTGGGCATGCGGCTGGACGACGTGGTGGACCAGATTCGTGGCGAAAAAGGCACGGTGGTCCGGCTCAACGTCATTCCACCTGATGCCGTCAGCGAAACCGGCGCCCGGGTGGTGGCCATCACCAGGGACACCGTCAAGCTGGAAGACCAGTCAGCCAAGAAAGAAGTCATCGAGCTCAGCTATAACGGCCAGGATTACCGCATTGGCGTGATCAACCTGCCGACCTTCTATTTCGATTTCGAGGCCGCGGCCCGGGGTGAGGATGACTACAAGAGCTCCACTACCGACGTGCGCAACCTGCTGGAGGAACTCAAGCAGGAAGGCGTCGACGGCGTGGTTGTCGACCTGCGCAACAACGGTGGCGGCTCACTCAGCGAAGTCAACCAGCTGGTGGGACTGTTTATCGATACCGGCGCCACGGTACAGATCCGCTATACCGGGATCCGGGCCGGGTTCACCCGGGCTTTCGGCGACAACGATCCGGAGGTGGTGTATGACGGTCCCCTGGCGGTCCTGGTCAATCGCACCAGCGCCTCCGCCTCGGAGATTTTCGCTGGGGCCATCCAGGACTATCAGCGTGGTGTCGTGCTGGGCGGACAGACCTTCGGCAAAGGCACGGTGCAGGAAATCATCCCGATGAATTACGGCCAGGTGAAGCTCACCCGCTCGAAATTCTACCGGGTGTCCGGTGAGAGCACCCAGCATCGGGGCGTCATGCCGGATATCGAATTTCCGGATATCCTGCAGACTTACGAAGATCTTGGCGAAAGCAGCCTGGACGGCGCCTTGCCCTGGGATACCGTGCGACCTGTGGAATACTCGGCCTACTACCCCATCCAGGAATTTCTGCCGGAACTGGCGCGCCTGCATGACCAGCGGGCCAGCACGTCGCCGGATTTCATCTACCTGGAAGACCAGATCGAGCGGTCGATGAAGTTCCGCAACCGCACTACCCTGTCCCTGAACGAAGCCGTGGTGAAAGCGGAACGGGAAGAGAGCCGACGGGAAGAGTTCGACGCCGAAAACATGCGTCGCCTGCTTAAAGGTCTGCCCCTGCGTGAATGGGTGGAAGATGAAAACGCCGAAGATGAAGCGGACTCCGTGGCGGATGCCGGGCAGGAACCCGATGCCGCCGCCGATGTCGCCCAGCTGACCCCGGACAGTGACGAGCCCGCAGCCGCGGATTCTGACGAGGAGATCGAAGAAACCGATCCGCTGCTGCTGGAAAGCGGCTATATCCTGGTCGATCTGCTGCGCCTGTCCAGCGGTGGCGATATCGCCGCCCAGGCGTCCGGCTCACGACCCAGCCTGAACTGAATTCCTCCCCACACGCCCCCTGGCATCGTGACCAAAAAAAAGGCCCTCGTAATGAGGGCCTGTCACGGGGTCGAGCTCTAGGAGGCGTTCTCAATCAATTTGCAGTTGATTGAGTGTTCATTACAGCAGACAAATCAAGTATTCAGATTGCCGGATCCGGGCCTTGTGCCGATCAATTGTGGCAACAGTATGGCCGGCCCGCATCACGGCCTGTCAGGGTACCACCTGGTGAAGCGTGTCGGCGGTGAGCTCAAAACCGCCGGTGACGATGGCGTAGTCCCCACTGGCCTCGTTGCTTCGTCCACCGCTGACGGACGACCCGTCGCCACTGGCGGTGTTCTCCCTGCCGCCGGTAATGGCGGATTCGTTGCCACTGGCCAGGTTGCCTTCGCCGCCGGTTACCGCCGCGCGCGGCCCCTCGGCTTCGTTGCCGGTGCCCCCGCTGACCGACGACCAGTTGCCGCTGGCCACGTTGTAGCTGCCGCCACTGGCAGCCGCGTAGTCGCCACTGGCCTGGTTGTCCCGGCCCCCGCTTACCGACGCATACACGCCGCTGGCCTCGCCGTCACGGCCGCCACTGACCGAAGTCCAGCTGCTGCTTGCGGTGTTGTCCCGCCCGCCGCTGACCGAGGACGTATCGCCGGTTGCCTGGTTGGACAGACCACCACTGACCACCGACCGGGCACCTTCCGCTTCGTTGTCCGAACCGCCGGTCACGGCAGCATAGGCACCACTGGCCCAGTTGCCTTCACCGCCGCCCACGAAGGAATGTTCACCGCTGGCCAGGCTGTCCCGCCCGCCGCTGATGGCAGACCAGGCGCCGCTGGCCGTATTGTCCCGCCCGCCGCTGATGGAGGCATAGCTGTTGTTGGCGATATTGCCTTCACCGCCACTGACGGTGGCAAACGGACCGGAAACCGAATTACCCGCACCGGCGACGATGCCGCCATAGCTGCTGAAATTGTTGAACGAACCCACCACCAGCGTATGAGAGCCGCTGCGCTCGTTGCCGGAAACCTGGCGCGGTTCGTTGTAGCCGATGATGATGTTGCCCAGGCCGTTGATGGAAGCCGTATTACCGGTTCCGTTGGTCACGTGCAGGTTTACTCCGTGTAAAAAGACGTCTGACCCGTTCCTGGCAAACAGGCCCAGTATGCCTTCCGGATCAATGGCCGCGATCAGGTCATTGGCGGCATCCAGCTGATCCTGCAGCAAGTTCACCGTGGCTTCCAGCGACGCCAGCCGGTCGAGGGTCTGCTGGGTATCACCGCCAGCGGGTCCCTGGGGCCCCACCGGTCCCTGTGGACCCGGCGGACCCTGCGGTCCGGGCGCGCCACTTAATTCGAGAAGCGCCTCGATATCCGCGAATCCCGCGCCGCCGCCAACCGGCTGCAGGGTATCCAGCTGCAGCACCGGGGGATCGAGGCTGGCCAGCACGAAATCGGCGCTGAAGGAAATGCCGTTGAGGATAATAAAAGGCGTGCTGAGAATGCTGCCGTCATAGACACTGACCTCCTCCGGCTCGACGTCCACCGCAACGGTCACGCCAACCAGTTGAAATTCAGCCGGCTGATCACCGACCTGCTCCAGTTCCACGCGCAGGTACCCGCCCCCGTCCTGCACCGCCAGTAGGGTCAACAACCCGTTTTCCAGGTACGCGGACTGCGCGTAAAGCGGTCCCTGGGTAATCAGGCCAACGAAAATCAGCAAGAATCCCCACGGTTTGATCAAGCGATTATGGTATTGCATAGCCCTGCTCCTAGTTTGTTTAGTTACGCCCTGGGCCGGTTGCCAACACCTGCAGTTGCTCCAGGTTTGCAACCCGCCGATAACAACCGACCAGCGTGGATACTATAGCCAATCCTGAAAGGAAACGTTATTGACAGGGAACAACTATTTCCGGACCCGCTGACTGGGTGTCACAACCGGCGGGTTCGAACCTGCCTCATTGTGCAGGTATCAGGCTGACGACGAATCGGTTAAGCTTCGACTTGTTACTAAACTGCCATCGACCACTTCAGGAGACCCAATCCATGAAACCTTTGTTAATTCTCGTTACGTCGCTGTGTACCCTGCTTGCACTGGGCACGGCTTACGCGGCAGAAGATCTGCCCATCGCCGGTTACAACGCCAGCCGGGATTATCCCGGCGCTAAGCTGACCCCCGATGCCGACACCGAGTACAAGGTGGTCTTCGATTTTGTCGTGACGGATGACAACCTCGACGATCCCTACCCGATGCTGCCGCTGGTGGCCCGGTACGTCAACACCCTGGCCAATCTTGGCGTGCCGAAGGAAAACCGCAGGATTTCCGTGGTTCTCCACCAGGGTTCCGGACTGATCGGGCTTAAAAACGAGGAGTTCCGGGCCCGCAACAATGGCAGGGACAACCCCAACATCGAGCTGATCAGGCAACTGCACCAGGCAGGCGTTACCTTCCACCTTTGTGGCCAGGGTGTCCTTTCCCGGGCCATCGAGGAAGAGGACCTGCTGGACGAAATCCAGGTTGATTACTGGGCATTGACCACGCTGATCGAACTGGGACGACAGGGGTACGTCAAGATCGGTGGTTGAGGCGGGTTGCCGTTCTCCGGCAGGGCCAGCACGATTCTGTACTGATTAATTCTGGCATTCTGGCGATTTTCGGCCGCACAGGCTCCAGGAAAGGAACTTCCCGGAGCCTGTTTTTGCCTGATTTCTGGAATGAATCTCTAAAAAGAGTTTCTAGAAATAGTACCGCAGACCGATCCGGAAGCGGGTCAGGTTATTGGCCAAATCGTTGTCAGCTGCGTAGATGTCGTCACTTGATACGTTAAACCCGATGGATGTAGAGATCGCCATGTAGGGTCGGACGAACCACTTGATTCCTCCCTGGACCGCAAACACGGTTGCCGTTCCGTCGGCGTCCAGGGTGGTATCGGCATTGAAATCGCCGTCATCATAATCAAATGAAGCGATACCGACGGAAGTGCCGATGTAGGGGACCATGTTACTGGCTCGATTGAAGTTGTACTCGGTAAAGGCGGAGATATCGAACCGCTCCACACCGCCGAGATCCGCGCCTACTGCGCGAATGCCGATTTCCCAACCGTCCCTGACAAAGTAGCCGTATGAAGCATCGATGTCGAAATCGATTTCTTCAAACTCCGGTAATTCAATGGTACCTGTCAATGCCAATTCCTTGGTGCCTTGCCCCAGCAGTGGTGCGCCACTGTCCTGAGCGTGGGATACGGAAGCGACGAACAGGCCGAACAGCACAGCAGGAACTATCAATAGATTGTTCATAAAATTTCTCATAAGGGAATGAAAACAAGGACCGCCAGGGAGGGAACAGCGGCCTGATGTACATAATTGGGGTGTGCAGGTGTTAAACAACCCTCCGCTGTATTTATATTTGTGTCTCAAACTGCCTACCAAGCCAGAGTGTCATCGGGGTTGTTTCTCCGTATAACTCAAACTTTTCAGCTGTTGGGTCATACCGGGTGTGTTTGTATCCCCTTTTATAGATAAATGAATCGATACTGGCTCACAGGGTTTTCTGTTGAGGGCTTAGGTGGTAACGAGAATCGGTTTGTTCAGGGGCGTTGCATGAGCACAGGACGGGGATTCGTCCGTGTCACCCCGTAAATACGCCCATGCAGGCTCGACAACTGCGTCCCGTCAGGCGACGGCCACAACAGTAAATTCCCGGTCCATGTCTGCACCCCAGACAGGACAGCAGTGGAGCTAATGCCAGGATCTTGAATCCCCGCCGTGAGCAAACGACAGTGGCCGGGAAAAACAGTTTTCAATTTTCCACTGAATGGGCATAATGCAGGCTGGTACGCAAACCGGCCCGAGTTTATACCGATGCAAGTGACACGCTTGTACAGTTCCAACCGCAATCGACTGCTGATCCTGGTCGCGGCCTGTGTATTTTTGTTTACCCAGACCATCGATCTGCAGCATTCCCATGGTGGTGATCTCAACCTGCAGTCAGACTGTCATGTCTGTCTCAAGCTCGGGTCCCAGCATGACCTCGCCGTGGCGAAACCGGCAGACCTGCAGACAGCGTTTGTCGCGGTCCATTTTCAATCGACTGTTCTTACTCCTGTATTCCGAACAGTCCGCTCGTATAGCCCCCGCGGCCCTCCCCGCCTCAGCAGCTAGTCCAGATACACAATATTTCCGTCTTGTTCGAATAATCCCGGTGTCTTTGTATGCCGGGATGTAGTGCATTTGGCAGACTGTAGTTAGTAATCCGGTATTGGATCGAGTTGCAGGAGCACACATGTTTGAATCTGGAAAAACCCACAAACTTACCCGGGCCATCGGGCTGGCCCTGGTGCCGATGATCGCCGCCCCCCTGGCGATCGCCCAGGAAGACGAGGACGACAGCCACCGCGCGGAGCTGCTGGAAGAAATACTGGTCACCGTACCGTTCCAGGCCAATGCCGCCGAGACAGCACTGCCCATCGGCCTGTTGTCCGGCGAGGAGCTGCGCGAGAAAGTGACCAACACCCTGGGGGAGACGTTACGCAATGAAATCGGTGTAAACAACGCGTCATTCGGACCCGGCCTGGGTCATCCGGTGATACGGGGGCAAACCGCCAATCGCGTCAGCGTCCTGACCAACAGCGTCGGCATTACCGACGCCTCGAATCTCAGCCCCGACCATGCCGAGGGGATCGAACCGGCCCTGGCCGACCGCCTGGAGGTGATCCGGGGACCGGCCACCCTGTTGTACGGCAGTGGTGCCGTGGGCGGCGTGGTCAATGTCATCGACAACCGGATTCCCGATCGGTTGTTGGACCAGCCCGCATTTTTTATCGAACAGAGCCACAACACGGTGAACGACCAGAACAAGACCGTGTTCCGTGTTGATGGCTCCAGTGGCGACTTCGGTTTTCACACCAGTTTTTTCCGTCGGGAGAGCGGCAACGTGGATATTCCCGGTCTGGCGGTGGACGAAGCCGCGGTGGAATCCCTGGAAGAACTGGTCGCCGACTTCCTGGGTGAAGATCATGATCACGAAGAAGTTCATGACCCTGAAGGGGAGCATGATCACGAGGACGAGGAGTTTGAAAATACCCGGGGCTTCATCAGCAACTCCAGCACTGAAGCCCAGGGTGGCAGCGTCGGACTGTCGTGGATTGGCCAGCGAGGCTTCATCGGCGTTTCCGCCAACTTCCTGGATAACGACTACGGACTGCCCGGCGGTACTCACAGTCATGGCCACGGTGGCGAGGCGCACGAAGTCGAAGAACATGACGACGAGCATGACGAGGGTGAAGAGCACGAGGAACATGAGGACGGTCATGAAGACGTCGAGTTCGTCCGCATCGACATGGAGAAAACCCGCTTCGACTTAAAAGGCGGCCTGCGCTTCGACAACAGCCCGTTCAACGAGTTCGAAGGCTCACTTGGCTTCACCGACTACCAGCATGGCGAAGTCGAGTACTTTGCCGACGGCGGCAGGGAAGTGGGAACGCTGTACACCAACAAGGGATTTGAAGGCCGCTTTACCCTGAGTCATGACCATTCACCACGTCGCTCCGGGGTGTGGGGACTGCAACTGACCGATACCGAGTTCTCGGCCATTGGCGAGGAAGCCTTCGTGCCCGAATCCGATGTCAATAACATCGGTCTGTTCGGCGTGGAACGTTTCATCAACGGCGGGTTCACCACGGAACTGGGTGTCCGCCTGGATCGCGGCAGCGTGGATGCCGGTTCCGGCTGTGACAACACGGACAATGCCGTCAGCCTCAGCGGCAGCCTGCTCTACGATGTGGCCGCGGGCAGCAACCTGATGGTGGGCGTCAGCCGCTCGCAACGCACACCCACGGTGGAAGAACTGTACTCCAACGTGGACGCCGGCAGCTGCCAGGTGTACCCGGATCCTGAGCTATATACCCTGCACGCTGCCACCAACCTGATCGAGATCGGTAATCCGGACCTGGACGAGGAAACCTCCACCAACCTGGAAGTGGGATTCCGGCGCTTTCTCGGGCCCATCACCGGTCAGTTCAGCCTCTACCGCAACGAGATAGACGACTATGTTTATCTCAGCCTCACCGGCGAGGAGTTTGAAGAGCAGACCATCGCGCGTTACCTGTCCCGTAACGCGACCTTCACCGGTGTCGAAGGCGGCATCGACTTCACCCTGATGGACCGGGGCACAACGGCACTGGAACTGAGCTTGTTCGGTGACCTGGTCCGGGCCAGGCTGGATTCCGGCGGCGACATCCCCCGCATACCGGCGGCCAAGTTCGGCGGGGAGCTGCGCTACTTCGGTATCGACTGGAGCGCCCATGTGCACGTGACCCGGGTAGACGAGCAGGATAATGCCGCGACCCTGGAACTGCCCACCGACGGCTATACCGTGGTTTCCCTGTATGCCGACTACCACCTGCGACTGGCGGGTGACAGTGAAATCAAACTGTTTCTCCGGGGTGACAACCTGCTGGACGAGGAAATTCGCAACCACGCCTCCTTCCTGAAGAATTTCGCCCCGGAACCCGGCCGCAGCTTTACCCTGGGGGTACGACTGGATTTCTAGGCTGAGTTAGTTGTTGAGCGATGTTGCCAGCCTGGAACGTGCTCGATGCCAGGATCGCTGAACAAGTCAGGGCGTCACCTGCAGGCATTGATGACGTCAAGCCGGACTATCCTCCTGGGATAGTCCGGCTGGTGCCGTTGTGTCGTGCAGGCCGCAGGCCGACTGCGGGAATTCAGCCTATTACCGGTTCAGCTTTAGGACAGGGGGTAAATCTGGTTTAGAATGGCCCGGCACGAACGCGAAATTGCCAGTTGCAACCTGATCAGACAGGTTTGCGTCGTTAACCCAGCGGTAAACAGGATAATGGATATACGAGGAAACAGCATGACGAAGAACAAGACACTCAACCTTTGGCTCGGAGCTGCCCTGCTCTTTTCGCTGTCACCCGGCCTGCTGGCACAGGATCCGACCACCGCAACCCACGTGCCACGTTCGGAAATCATGACCGTGTTTGAGCACATGGGCAACACCATCGACCAGCAGATCCGCGTCGTGGATATCGGCGACGAGGTCAATGTCGGTGTCGGTATATTGCAGCGTATCGGTACGCGCACTGAAGGGGAAGCGGTCAATGCCATCGTTCATCACGAGGTCACCGAGGTCTACTATGTCCTGTCAGGCTCCGGCACGCTGGTCACCGGTGGCGACGCCACCGGCGACCGGGAATTTCCCGCGGATAATACTTCCGTGCTGGAACTTATCGGCCCCAGTGGCAGTCGCCAGATCACCAATGGCCAGACCAAAACCATCTCCTCCGGTGATGTCGTCATCATACCTGCCGGTGTACCCCATGGATTCCGCAACATACAGGACCAGATCACCTACCTGAGTATCCGCGTGGATCCCAACCAGGTGCTGCCGTCGGACTACGTGCATCCCTCGTTACCGGCCGACTGACCCTGGCGGATTGATCTGCGCGACAGCATCAGGCCGGAAGCGGCAACCACGGTCCGCGCCGGACCTTCTGTTGTCACGCTGAGCCCGGCAAGCCTGGTTCTGCTGGTAGCCAGTGGTATGACGAAGTTCCGGCCAGAAGAATAGGGAGAAAGGCGAGATAGACTAGTGAAGGGCAGCGAAACGGCTGCCCTTTGCGTTCCAGAGTATCGGTTTCGGGGAAATGACCGGCGATAAAACGGCAGATAGTCGGCTCATCTCCCTCAGCAACTTCATGTCCATAGACTTCGATGTTCCACACGAAGTGATAGAAACATGCCACGCTCTGCCAGCCTGCAGTCTCAAAGCAAAGACATTGGCTTGATGAAGCAAGACCTGTCGTTGCCAATCTCCCGCCAGACTCAGGCACCGGGTATTGCCGAACCTGTGTTGCAATCGATTCTAAATGCCGTGCAAACCTCCTGATAGAGCTGTTCAGCTTCCCGTAATTTGTCTGCCTGGAATTCAATGTCCGGATTTTCCGGCGTCATACGGATTTTCCCCGTTACTATGTGAGCAGAAGGGTCTCCGTGAATCGGTTCACCGGTGTGATTGAATTTCCTGTAGGTCTGCTGCAAAGGCTCTGCAAGGTTCAGCCACTGCGTCAGGTATGCCAGCCGGTTTTCGGGAGAACTGATCAGCTCATCCGACTCGATAAAAAAACAATCACAATCTGCCTGCCTGGAAAAATCCTGCAGTTCGCGCAATCGGGTACAGTAATAATCCGATGCGTAGTTCACGCTCGTAAGTTTCAGGTCATCCAGCTGTCGGCCCATGGCGACAATGCTCTTGATGGTACTGCGAGGTTCTCTGACCAGGTAGATTATCTTTGGAGAAAAGGACTCCAGGACATTCACGGAAATTTTCATTTTCCCGTGTAACAGCTTGTCCAATAGATAAGTATTAACCGTCGATCTGAATCTGAACTCGTTAAAGAGCTCAACTCTCATCTTGAGCAGGGAAATCGAACCGGTATAACTGCGCTGCAGTTCCCTGTAGCCGTGGATCGCCCTGTTACTACCCAACAGGTGCGCGAGAAGCGTGGATCGGCTCCTCATGTGGCTGAGTATGAACAGGTAGTTTACCCTGCCCAGCAGAAGCCGGGGGTTGGTAATCAATGAGGAGGCTTTTCGTACCTTTGTCAGAAGCATCACTGGTTGAGCTGCTCATTGTTGAGGCCAGAACTCAAAGATAGTAGCAGTTGCACCAGGAAACCAAGGGGAATTGCACCGTAAAAAAATCTGCGAAGTAGAAGCGATGCGTACACGCTGGTACGCGTCTCATGCGGAGTCTAAAAAATAAGCAAATACCGAGTTAGCCCTGCCCGTACAGTAAGATTAAAAGGTCTGAGTAAAAGACAGGCTGATTCTGGGCTGCAACGGCGGGGGAATTAGAGGAGGACTGAGCAAGAATTCACTGGTGAATCCCAACTATTATCGAATTTTCAATCAGTTAATGTGGATATTGGCGGAGGGGGAGAGATTCGAACTCTCGGAGGACTTTCGCCCTCGCTGGTTTTCAAGACCAGTGCATTCAACCACTCTGCCACCCCTCCGCGACAGGGGCAGAATCTTACACCAATGGCGCAACCACGCAAAGACCCGCGCAACAAAAGCTTTCCGGGAACTTGGCCGGGTCCCCGGGCGACGGCCCGGAAAGCGACGAAAAGCATTGATTTCGGGCAGTTAGCCAGTATGATTAATCCTCAGGGTCGCACCTGGCGTATACTGTATGCAGTTCACGGGATCGGCGCTAACTTCTTGAAATTCAAGGAACCGGTCCCATAAGATACGATATCGCCTGGCTGCAGGAAGTCTGCAGCTGTCAATGGCTGGTGCAGAGATATCATTCAATTCGGAGACACGTATGAACGAAGCTGAAGTCAAAACAATTGCCCAAGGCCAGGATTCGGCCCTGGCGGTAAACAAGGTCCTCCGCAACACCTACATGTTGCTGTCCATGACCCTGTTTTTCAGCGCCATCTGCGCCGTGGCCACGATGATGCTGAATGTTTCCCAGGGCATGGGATTTGTCATGCTCATCGGCGGTTTCATCACCTCCTTTGTCGTCCAGGCCACTGCCCGGTCATCCAAGGGCCTGTTCTGGGTGTTTGTGTTCGCCGGCCTCATGGGCGGCGCAATCGGCCCGACTATTTCGGCCTACATCCAGGCCTACGCCAACGGCTCGATGATCGTTGCCCAGTCGCTGGGTGGCACCGCGCTGATCTTTCTGAGCCTGTCCGGCTACGCGCTGACCTCGGGTAAGAACTTCAGCTATCTCGGCGGCTTCCTGATGACCGGCCTGATTGTCGCCATCGTAGCCATGATCGCCAATATTTTTCTGCAGATCCCGGCACTGAGCCTGGCTGTCAGCTCCGCGGTGATCCTTATCATGTCCGGCTTCATCCTGTTCGACACCAGTCGGATCATCAACGGCGGGGAGCGGAATTACATCCTGGCGACGATCTCGCTGTACCTGAGCCTGTTCAACATTTTCATCCACCTGATGCATTTGCTCGGCGCCCTCACCGGCCGCGAATAAACGCGGCTGACACAGCGTCCAGTGGATGCCGGAAGCTTATCCGGAACCTTGAAAGCCCCGTCTGCGCGGGGCTTTTTGTTTTTGTGCCAGGTGGCTGGCCCGTATCCGCAGAGCTTCCTTGCGGACATTCCTCAATAAAGCGATGAAATTTTCAATCGTGGTGCACTCGGCACCCTATTCCAGTGAAGGCGCCCATACGGCCCTGCGATTCTGTCGGACCCTGCTGGATGAAGGCCATCAGATCTATCGCCTGTTTTTCTTCCGGGATGGCGTACACAACCTGAACCGCCTGGCGGTAGTGGGCCAGGACGAACAGAACCTGCAGTCCGGCTGGGACCGGTTGATCAGGGAGCACCAGCTGGATGCGGTTGCCTGTGTCACGTCCGCCCTGAAGCGCGGCATTATCGATCAACAGGAAGCCAGCCGCTATGACAAGCCGGCCTACTCCCTTTCGGAGTCCGCGTCCATCGCCGGCCTGGGCCAGCTGGTGGATGCCGTACAACAATCAGATCGCGTAGTGAATTTCGGGTAGTTTTATGGCTGCAACCGACGCCGGGCCCGATGCCAGGCCCGACAGAAAATCCTTTACCCTGATCAGTCGCCAGGCGCCTTATGGCACCGATGGCGCGCAGATCTGCCTGGAGCTGGCCCTCGCCGCCGCCGTTTACGAGCAGCGGGTCAACTACCTGTTCGTGGAGGACGGTGTCTATCAGTTGCTGGGCCCCCAGCAACCGGATGCCATTGCCAGCAAAAACCTCCTGGCCGCACTCCAGGCACTGGAAGTCTACGGTGTCGACACGGTTTATGTGCATCGACATTCCCTGGAATCCCGGGGACTGGCGGTTACCGATCTTGCCCTGGAGGTTGAGCTGGTGGACGACGAACAGGTCACCCGGCTGGTTCGCGAAGCCGACATGGTTTTTTCCCTGTGAGCCAGTTACATACCATCAACAACTCCGCGCTGCTGGCATTCTGCGCGGCTCGCCTGCAGCCCGGAGACGGCCTGGTGCTGATCGAAAATGCCGTCAGCTGTGCGACCTGGCCTGACCTGCAACAGCGGCTTCCCCGGGGGGTCGACCTGTACGTACTGGAGGAGGACCTGCAGGCCAGGGGGCTGAAGGTTGGGACCGCGTCAACCGCAGCGGAAGTCATTACCATGGCTGTTTTCGTCCGCCTCTGTTGTGACCATGACAAGGTAACCAACTGGTTTTAACCGGGATGAAATCACCAGGCTCCAGATTGCTGCAGTATCGGGACAGGTCCATCGCGGTGGATGCCGAGGGGTACCTGCAAAACCTGGACGAGTGGGACGAGGAAGTGGCCGCCGCGCTGGCGGAAAGCGAGGAGATTCGATTGCGGGAGGCACACTGGGAAGTCATTTTCGCCGTGCGCGGATTTTATCAGCAACACCAGCTGTCACCACCCATGCGTCCCCTGGTGAGGCTGGTAAAACGGGAACTGGGCGAGGACAAGGGCCGCAGCGTATACCTGATGAAACTGTTCGGCGGCAGCGCCGCGAAAACCGTCAACAAGATCGCCGGCCTGCCCAGGCCAGCCAACTGCCTCTGACAACATCGATTGCTGATCAAAGACCTTTATAAATCGCCTTCCCGTGCCGGATCGAACCAGCTCAACCTGTCCCGCAGCGTCACCACGTCGCCGACGATCAGCAGGGTCGGTGCCCTGACCCCCGCTTGGCGAACCCGTTCCGCCAGGTTATCCAGGTTACCGCTCACTACCCGCTGCTCCGATGTCGTTCCCTGCTGAATCAGTGCTGCCGGCTTGTCGGCAGCCAGTCCGTGCTGCACCAGGCGCTGGCAGATGGTACCGAGATTCCCCAGGCTCATGTAAAACACCAGGGTCTGGCCTTCCGCCGCCAATGCCTGCCAGTCCGGCTCCTGGTCGACCGTTTTATAATGGCCGGTTAAAAAGACAACGGAATGGGCGTGATCGCGATGGGTCAGCGGAATGCCGGCATAACTGGCGCAGCCGGAGGCGGCCGTGATGCCCGGTACAACCTGGAAAGGAATACCTTCATCGATGAGGGAGGCCATCTCCTCGCCGCCCCGGCCGAAAATGAAAGGATCACCACCTTTCAGGCGCAGCACCCGCTTGCCCTCCCGGGCCAGGCTGACCAGCATTTCGTTGATGCGGTCCTGGGGCACCAGGTGCGTGGCCCGCTCCTTGCCAACATGAATGCGTTCCGCGTCCGGCCGTATTTTTGCCAGGACGCCATCGGACACCAGGCGGTCGTACAGCACCACATCGGCTTTCTGCAACAGGCGCAGGGCCTTGAGCGTGAGCAGATCGGGATCCCCGGGCCCGGCGCCCACCAGGTAAACCTCACCGCGAACCGGTTGCCCGCTGCTGCCCTCGAGGAGGGTGTTGATGCATTCTTCCGCTTCATCCATCCGGCCGCTGTACACCAGTTCAGGCACGTTGCTGTCCAGCACCTGCTCCCAGAAGCGCAGTCGACTGGAAAACTCACGCAGCCGTTGCTTGACCCGGACCCGGTAGCTGCGTAGCAACCGGGCCAGTTCGCCGGTTCGGCCGGGAAGCTGGAAATCGATCAGTTCCTTGATTTTCCGGGTCAGCACCGGCGAGCTGCCGCTGCTGGAAATGGCAACCACTACCGGACTGCGATCCACCACGGCGGGAAAGATCAAGGTACACAGCTCCGGCTGGTCCACCGCATTCACCGGGATGTGGCGGGCCTGGGCCTGCTCCGACACCTGCCGGTTGACCTCGTCGCTGTCGGTGGCGGCTACCACCAGGCAGGCGTCATGGAGATCATCCGGGGCAAAGTGCCCTTCCCGTAATTCGTGACCGTCGGCATCCAGGAGACTGGCGAGCTCGCTGTCGACGCTTTCGGCAACCACCACCAGGTGGGCACCGGCGCGCAGCAGCAGGCGGGCCTTGCGCAGGGCAATTTCGCCACCGCCCACCAGCAGGCACTTCCTGTTCCTGACATCGAGAAAGGCGGGCAGGTATTCCATGGTTATTCCAGCAGGGTTCTGCCACCCATGTAAGGCTGGAGAATCTCCGGAATGCGCACTTTGCCTTCAGCCGTCTGGAAATTTTCCAGGATCGCCACCAGGGTACGGCCCACCGCCAGGCCCGAGCCATTCAGCGTATGCACCAGTTCCGGCTTGCCGGTATCAGGATTTCTGAACCTGGCCTGCATGCGACGTGCCTGGAAATCGGTGTAGTTGCTGCAGGACGATATTTCCCGGTAGCAGTTCTGGGAAGGCAGCCAGATCTCCAGGTCGTAGGTCTTGTGGGAGCCAAATCCCAGGTCTCCGCCACAAAGTATGACCTTCCGGTAGGGCAGTCCCAGTTTCTGCAGAAGGACCTCGGCCTGCCCGGTGAGCTCTTCCAGCGCCTGCTCCGACCGGTCCGGGTGAACGATCTGCACCAGTTCGACTTTCTCAAACTGATGCTGGCGGATCATGCCGCGGGTATCCTTACCGTAAGAACCTGCCTCACTGCGAAAACAGGGCGTGTGGGCAACGTACTTGAGCGGCAGCGTATCGGCGTCGAGGATGTCCTCCCGCACCAGGTTGGTGACAGGCACCTCCGCCGTGGGAATCAGGTAATAGTTATGCTCGCCCATGATCTTGAACTGGTCTTCCTCGAACTTGGGCAACTGTGACGTACCGAACAGGGCATCGGCATTGACAAGATACGGTACGTACACCTCGGTATAACCATGGTCGGTGGTGTGGGTATCCAGCATGAACTGCACCAGCGCCCGGTGCAGTCGGGCCAGTGGTCCCCGCATCACGATAAAGCGCGCCCCGGCGATCCTGGTTGCCGCGGTAAAGTCCATGGCTTTGCCACCTTCGCTGCCCTCCTGCAGGCCTTCTCCGAGGACAACGTGGTCCCTGGGCTCGAAATCAAACCGGGTCGGCTTGCCCCAGGCGAAAACTTCGATATTGGCCTCCTCGTCGTTGCCTTCCGGCACCGATTCATGGGGCACATTGGGCACGCCGGCCAGAATATCCTGCAGCTCCTGCTGAGCGGCGGCCAGGGCTGCCTTCTGCTTCTCCAGCTGCGTATTGATTTCGCTCACCGCCTGCATCAATTCGCTGGCATCTTCGCCGGCGGCCTTCGCCTTGCCTATCATTTTGGAACGATTATTTCTTTCTCCCTGGAGTCGCTCGGTTTCCAGCTGCAGCGCCTTGCGTTTTTCGTCCAGCGACGCCAACCGGCCGATATCCAGGTCAAATTGCTTTTTCTTCAACAGGGCAGCCAATTGTTCCGGTTCGGCCCGTAACCGTTTGGGGTCTAGCATGAAAGTTTTTCCCTTTTATCTTGGTACAACATTTTCAGAACAGCAGCCGAGCGATCGACATGCCGGCCCAGGCAGCAACCAGACAGGTGACGACGCTGGCGACGAGGTAAGTCACTGCAGTGCCAAATAGTCCTTCCTGCATCAGCAGCAGCGCATCGAGAGAAAACGCAGAGAAAGTCGTCAGCGCGCCCAGAAAGCCTATCATCAACAGCGGCCGAAGGTAGACGGCAACCTGGATCCTTTCCGTCAGTACCACGAACAGCAAACCGATAGCCAGGGACCCCAGCACGTTAACGGTAAATGTGCCAACCGGGAACATTGAGCCGTTGTGCTGTTCGGCCAGCGTGGTCAGCCAGTAGCGACACATGGCTCCTGCCGCCCCTCCCAGGGCTATGGCCAGATAGTAACTCATTGCGTATTCAGCTCCTGGGCCGCCGTGGTCCTGTTAACCCGACGACTACCCCTTTCCGTACCTTTTCCTGGGGCTGGCCCGGTTCAGCTGCCGCAGGTGGTCCAGTTTTTCGCGGATTCTGCTTTCCAGCCCGGCGTCGACAGGAAAATAAAACTGGGCGTCCTTCAACGGTTCCGGAAAGTAATTTTCCCCGGCGGCATAAGCGTCGGGTTCGTCATGCGCGTAACGGTAATCAGCACCGTGACCGAGCTCCCGGGACAGTCCCGAGACGGCATTACGCAGGTGCAGGGGAACGTCGAGGCTGCCGGTCTGCTGCACCGCATCCCTGGCACTCCCTGCCGCCTGGTATACCGCGTTACTCTTGGGCGCGGCGGCAAGGTAAAGAACTACCTGGGCAAGTGCCAGTTCACCCTCCGGACTGCCAAGCCGTTCATAAGTGTCACAACCGGCCAGGGCCAGCTGCAATGCCCTGGGGTCGGCATTGCCGACGTCCTCGCTGGCCATCCGCAGCATGCGGCGCGCAATATATAACGGATCACAACCGCCGTCCAACATCCGGGTAAACCAGTACAGTGCGGCGTCCGGTGCCGATCCGCGCACGGCCTTGTGCAGCGCGGAAATCTGTTCATAGAACAGATCACCACCTTTGTCGAATCGCTTGAGACTCTCCTGGGTGGCCTGTTCAACCACCTCACCGGTGATCCGCAGCGTGCTTTCCCTGACGTCCCCGCCGGTCGTAACAGTCTCTTCGGCCAGGTCCACGGCAATCTCCAGCAGGTTAAGCAGCCTGCGGGCATCGCCATCACTGCTCCTGGCCAGAATACGGGCCACATCAGGCTCAATAGTGACCCGGTGCTCACCCAGGCCGCGATCGCCATCCCTGAGCACACGGTCCAGCAGACCCAGAAGCTGGTCCTCGTCGAGACTTTTCAGCACATAGACCCGGGCCCGGGACAGCAGGGCATTATTCAGCTCGAATGCCGGATTTTCGGTGGTCGCGCCGATAAAGATGACGGTGCCGTCTTCGATATGAGGCAGAAACGCGTCCTGCTGGGATTTATTGAACCGGTGCACTTCATCGACAAACAGCAATGTCTGCTGCCCCCTGCCCTGGCGATGGTGCCGCGCTCGCTCAATGGCCTCCCGGATATCCTTGATTCCCGCCAGTACCGCCGACAGGCTTTCAAAGCGGCTGTCGGTGGATGCGGCGATTATCCGCGCCAGGGTGGTCTTGCCGACGCCCGGCGGCCCCCAGAACACCATGGAGTGCATGGTACCGCTGAGAATTGCCTGGTGAAGGGCCTTGCCCGGCGCCAGGATATGCTGCTGTCCAACGAATTCGTCGAGGTTACGGGGACGCATGCGCGCCGCCAGGGGCTGATACAGCTCCTCGGGTTCTTCCTGCAACAATGACTCGGTCATATCGGTACACCGGGGCAGCCTGTCCGGCTACCTGCTGAATCTGTTCCGTTGAAGTCTACCGGAGTCGGGGGATTCGGTGAAACCTGCCTGTTGAGCGAACGCTGTTGGCGGGCGGACTGCGGCAGGGTAAGTTCCCGGCCCGGGTTAGCGGGTGTAGGTATTTTCGATGACTTCGATATCTTCGCCTGGTTTGAAGACGAAGTCCTCGTCGGCAAGGGCGGCATTGACTGTGTGATTGTCGAACTGCCAGACTGTCTTCTGACCGTTGTCGTTGTCCACGTAGATCATGTCCAGCAGTTCCCCGTTGAAGGTAAGTACTATCTGTCGGTAGACGTTGTCGGCATCCAGCGGCTCCAGGACAAACTCGGTGAACTCCGAGCCCCCGGTATCGCGTAACGCCAGGGCATACTCCTCCGTCAGATTCGCCGTGTTGCCGCTGAGCAGCTGGGCCGCCAGTTCGGACCGGCTGGCGTCCCAGTTTTCCACCACGACCTGTTCCAGGTCCGGCTGGTAGTTCCACAGGAAGGTGCCGTCAGTCACCACCAGTTCCGGAAACGGATCCAGCGTTTCCCAGTAAAACCCGTCGGGCCGTTTCAGCTTCATCCGGATCGTGCTTTCCTCCAGCACGCCACCGTCTGATTCGACAATGAGCTGACGCACATCGGCGGTCATGGTTTCGATACCGGCCAGCAGCGCATCCAGTTGCTCCAGGGCGTCCGCCTGGGAAGCTCCGGTTTGTGCGATCCCCGCCTGGCTGGTGGACAGCAGTACGGTGACGGCCAGGGGCAGCAGAAATTTCACGGTCATGGCTTTGCTTTTACCTGGGTTCATTTAGCTTGCATCCTTCTACTTTGTATCCTTTTACCTTGTATCTGCCTATCTATCTATCTACTTATCTATCCACCTATCTTGCATCCTTCTACCTTACATCCTTCATCACTCGCTGTGGCTTCACCGCGGTCTCAGTCAGTACGTCAGCGCATACTGCCAATTGCATGGAGCGGTTTGGTCTCCAGTATATAACTGGCCTGGCCTTACTCCAGCCTGAACAACAGGTCGAAGGGAGCTATTCGGCGGGTAAACGCGGGATACCGGATCAGTCCCGCGGTGGTGGCGGCGCGATCACTTCGCGACTGCCGTTACTGCCCATTTCCGATACCACGCCAGCAGCCTCCATGGTCTCGATCATGCGGGCCGCGCGATTGTACCCGACCCGAAGTTTGCGCTGCACGGCGGAAATGGACGCCTTCCGGCTTTCAGTAACAAACTTGACTGCCTCGTCGTACAGGTCATCGTCTTCCTCGCCTTCACCACCGGAACCACCACCCATGCCCAGGTCCATGTCGTCGGTCCCCTGGGTAATTTCCGTGATGTAATCAGGCTGTCCACGCTGCTTCCATTCGGCCACCACCCGGTGCACTTCCTCGTCACTGACAAAGGCCCCGTGGACGCGGGTGGCCACGCCGCCGCCCGGCGGCAACAGCAGCATATCACCATGCCCCAGCAATTGTTCGGCACCGCCTTCGCCGAGGATGGTGCGGGAATCCACCTTGGACTGCACCATGAATGCCACGCGGGTGGGAATATTGGCCTTGATCAGGCCGGTGAGCACGTCCACCGACGGCCTCTGGGTCGCCAGGATCAGGTGGATGCCCGCGGCACGGGCCTTCTGGGCGATCCGCGCTATCAATTCCTCGACCTTCTTGCCCACCACCATCATCATGTCCGCCAGCTCGTCCACCAGCACGACGATACACGGCAGCGGCTCGAGTTCCGGTGCACTCTGATCCTCTTCCAGCAGCAACGGATCCGGCTGCCACAACGGGTCGATGATAGGTTTGCCCACCTTGCGGGCTTCCAGCACTTTCTTGTTGAATCCGGCCAGGTTGCGCACGCCGAGAGCCGACATCAGCTTGTAGCGGCGCTCCATTTCCGCGACGCACCAGCGCAACCCGTTGGCGGCGTCTTTCATATCGGTAATGACCGGCGTCAACAGGTGCGGGATACCGTCATAAACCGACAGTTCCAGCATCTTGGGGTCAATCATGATCATGCGGACCTGGTCCGGTGTGGACTTGAACAGCATACTGAGGATCATGGCATTGATGCCGACGGACTTGCCGGAGCCGGTGGTGCCGGCCACCAGCAGGTGAGGCATCTTGGCCAGGTCCACGATCACCGGCTTACCGACGATGTCGTGTCCCAGGGCCAGGCTCAGCGCCGAGTGGGCCTTGTCGAATTCCGTGGAAGCCAGTACCTGGCTCAACTGGATAATCTCGCGGTTTTCGTTGGGGATTTCGATACCGATAACGGTCTTGCCGGGAATGACTTCCACTACCCGTACGCTGACCACCGCCAGTGACCTGGCCAGGTCCTTCACCAGGTTGGATATGCGGCTGACCTTCACCCCCGGAGCCGGCTGCACTTCAAACCGGGTAATAACCGGCCCGGGATTGACCGCGGTCACTTCGATGTCGATACTGAAGTCCTTGAGCTTGATTTCCAGCAGCTTGGACATCGCTTCCAGCGATTCCTTGGAATACCCGCTGTCGGGATTATCCTCCCAGGGATCCAGCAGGTTGATACCGGGCAATTCCTTGATCGAGGATGCCGGAAACAGCCGCCCCTGTTTCTCCTTCTCCACCCGCTTGCTGGGTTCCGCTTTTTTCGGCGCCGGCGCCTGGATGGTCGGTGGAACCCGCTTCTTCTCCTTGGCAATATGGGTCTTCAACTGGCGTTTCCGGGTTTCCACCAGGTCCCGGGTGGCGGATTGCTGCTGGCGTTGATCGCGCCAGTTCTGCACGCTGCCGGTGACCTTGGACACCAGGTTCAGTACCGTGGCACCCAGGCTGTCGATCACCTGCAGCCAGGAAATTTCCGCGGTAACAGTCAGGCCGAACAGGAACAGCGCGCTGCATAGCAGGGTACTTCCCAGCACGGCAAATACCGGCACGGTAAGGTCGGCCACCAGGGAACCGATAATACCTCCCGCGTTGAAGGAATCCGGAGCACCGGCGGCAATGTGCAGCGTGGCCAGGCCACAGGCGGACAGGATTACCAGCAGAAAGCCACCGATCTTCAGCGAAAACAGCGACCAGGAAAATCCTCTTTCCAGCTCCACCTCTCGAAAAGACCGGTACACCTGGAAGGCCAGGAATGCCGGAAACAGGTAGGCCAGGTAGCCGAACAGGTACAGCAGGAAGTCGGCCAGCCAGGCACCGTAGCTGCCCACCGCGTTATAGATATCGTCGCCACTCCCGGTGGTGGTAAAACCCGGATCATTGGGTGAATAGGTGAGCAGCGCGATCAACAGGAACAGGCCGGTGAGGAAATAGATAATCAATATCCCTTCCCGCATCAGCCGCTGCATCAGGTGGACAGTGTGGTCTTGCTCTTTAGAAGCACTCATAAGTTTAAGAATTTCAATCTGTTACATCAAGGCAAAGTCAGCCCGCGGCGAACGCCGCTGTACCTGACTGTTAACGGCTGACAGTGGCGATTGCTTAGGTTCCCCGGGAAGGTGGACCCCGGTCCGGCCACCGCGCGTCCAGGGTTGTGACCGGGCCGTGCTGTCCTCCCCCGTTGACCACCGAAAACAGGTAGAATACGCGCTGATTTCAGGGTACTGGACCCCCAAGCTAGCATTACAGGAATCCCCTATGAGTGACACGCAACACCACCGCCTTATCATCCTCGGTTCCGGTCCCGCCGGGTACACGGCCTCGATTTACGCAGCCCGGGCCAACCTGAATCCGGTTGTCATTACCGGCATCGTCCAGGGGGGGCAGTTGACTACCACCACCGATGTGGACAACTGGCCGGGAGACGTCGAAGGTTTACAGGGTCCCGATCTCATGGAACGCATGAAAAATCATGCCGAACGGTTTGAATCTAATATAATTTTTGATCATATCAATAAAGTGGACCTGAGCCAACGGCCATTCCTTCTGCAGGGCGACAGCGGCAGTTACAGCTGCGATGCACTGATTATCGCCACTGGCGCATCGGCCCAGTACCTGGGCCTGGAGTCGGAACAGGCGTTCATGGGCAAAGGCGTCAGTGCCTGCGCCACCTGCGACGGCTTTTTCTACCGTAACAAGCCGGTGGCCGTCATCGGCGGTGGCAACACCGCCGTCGAGGAAGCCCTTTACCTGTCCAACATCGCATCCCACGTAACCCTGGTGCATCGCCGGGACAGTCTGCGGGCGGAAAAGATGTTGCAGGGCAAGCTGTTTGAAAAAGTCGAAGCAGGCCAGATCAGTATCCAGTGGGACCATGTGCTTGACGAGGTGGTGGGCGACGACATGGGGGTAACCGGCATTCGTATCCGCCATGTACAAGGCGGTGAAATAACACCCCTTGACGTAGACGGCGTGTTCATCGCCATCGGTCACCTGCCCAACTCCGAGATTTTCAAGGGACAGCTGGAGATGGAGAACGGCTACGTCAGAATCAACAGCGGAATTGCCGGCAACGCCACCCAGACCAGCGTTGAGGGAGTCTTCGCCGCAGGGGACATTGCCGATCACGTCTACCGTCAGGCGGTGACCAGCGCGGGATTCGGCTGCATGGCCGCACTGGACGCGGAAAAGTACCTGGACCGGAACTGACAACCCGGGGGTGACTCCCATGGCGCTGGCCTGGCTGGATCCGGATGTAGTGGGGTTTCCCGCGGTGGAACGTGCCCTGACCAGCCCCAATGGGCTGCTGGCCATCGGTGGTGATCTCACGCCGGAATGGCTGATTCATGCTTATCAACGGGGGATTTTTCCCTGGTACGAAGCCGACCAGCCCATTCTGTGGTGGACCCCTGACCCGCGCATGGTGTTGTTTCCGGAACAGCTTCACGTCTCGCGCAGCCTGGGCAGGCTGGTGCGCAAAAATCCCTATACAATTACCATGGATCGCAGCTTTGCCGCTGTTATCGGGGCCTGTGGCGAGCCGCGGGCCCAGTCCGGGGGAACCTGGATTACCGAGGAACTGAAGGCGGCCTACATCAGGCTGAACACGCTGGGTATCGCCCATTCCGTGGAGGTCTGGGACCACGATGCACTGGTGGGCGGGCTGTACGGCGTGGCCCTGGGAAAGGTGTTTTTCGGTGAATCGATGTTTTCCCGCAAGTCGAATACATCGAAACTGGCACTGGTATTCCTGACCCGACACTTGCGAGAATGGGGCTACCAGCTGATTGACTGCCAGGTCGCTTCAAGCCACCTTGCCAGTCTGGGTGCCCGGGAAATTTCGCGACGGGCGTTCACGGCGAAGCTGGAACAGGCTGTTGGCGGCCAGCGAAGTCCGTGGTACTGGCCGAATACGAATCCCGGGGGGGAGGACCGAAGTACTCAATGAATTCCGAATCCAAGATCGTCAAGAAGGTGAGGCTGTTCCGTACCGCCCCCCATGACTGCAGTTACCTGGAGGGCCGCCGGGCAGCCACGCTGTTTGTTGATCCCGATGTCCAGGTTACCGCCTCCATCAATTCCCAGCTGTCCGAGCGCGGGTTTCGACGTAGCGGTTCTCACATCTACAAACCCGACTGCCATGGCTGCCAGTCCTGTGTTTCCAGCCGTGTCCTGGTAGACGATTTCCAGCTCAGGCGGCAACATCGAAAAATAGTCAATCGCAATAGCGACCTGGTGGCCCGGGAAACCGACAGCCTGGATCGGGACGAAACCTACAGTCTTTATTCTGACTATATCCACCAACGCCACGCCGATGGCGATATGTATCCCCCCAGCCCCGAACAGTATGAATCGTTTATCGCGGTCCGTCCGGAAGGTACGCGCTTCTTCGAATTCTATCTCCAGGACCGGCTGCTTGCCGTGTCCGTGCTGGATCAGCTGCAACACGGTTTGTCCGCAGTCTACACATTCTACGACGCCAGCGAGAGCCGGCGATCGCTGGGTAACTACGTGATTCTCTGGCAGATCGAGAAGGCCCGGGCCCTGAACCTGCCCTATCTTTACCTGGGTTACTGGGTAAAGGATTGCCCCAAGATGAGTTACAAGATCAAGTTCCGACCGCTGGAAATGTACGTACGGGGCAAATGGATACGCCTCTCCTGACGGGCCCGCACCGCCGGGTTTCGCATCTTTGCAGGATTTCAACCTGCTGCCAGGCCGGCGACGTGATCTCGCCCACAACCACCTATCCGGCATTCAATCCAGGCCACCATTCAATTGCCCCGATTTTTTGCCATGCCGGTGAAAATCAGGCACAATTCGGCTCCTATTCACACGAGCGGATTTGTTAATGGCGAAAGAAGATCAGATCGAAATGGAAGGTGAGGTGGTTGAAACCCTGCCCAACACCATGTTCAGGGTCAAGCTGGAGAACGGCCATGTCGTCACAGCCCATATTTCAGGCAAGATGCGCAAGAATTATATCCGTATCCTGACCGGCGACCATGTCAGGGTAGAACTGACCCCCTACGATCTCACCAAGGGTCGCATCACCTACCGCGCCAGGTAGACAGACAAACCAGCAGGCCTCCCTGTGCTCTCCTTCCGGCTCCAGCCGGTGCCCTACTCGCTGCCGGACAGCTCTTCCTGCTTCTGTCCCTTGTCCTTGGCCTTGAACGTGATATCGATCTCCCCGTCCTTCAGGGTCACGTAAATATCACCGCCATTACCGGACAGGGAACCAAACAGGATCTCCTCGGCCAGCGGTTTCTTCAGCTTGTCCTGAACCAGTCGCGCCATCGGCCTGGCACCCATTGTCTCACTGTAGCCATGGGTGACAAACCAGTCCATGGCAACAGCATCCACGTGCAGCTGGACGTTTTTCTCATCGAGCTGGACCTGCAGGTCCACCAGGAACTTGTCAACCACGGTGCGGATGGTTTCCGGTGTCAGTGATCCGAACTGGATAATCGCATCGAGTCGATTGCGGAATTCCGGCGTGAAGGATTTCCTGATGATTTCCATGCCATCGGTACTGTGATCCTGTTCGGTAAAACCGATGGAGGGCCGTGACATTTCCTGGGCACCGGCGTTGGTGGTCATGATCAGGATGACATTGCGGAAATCCGCCTTGCGGCCATTGTTGTCGGTGAGCGTGCCGTGATCCATGACCTGCAGCAGCAGGTTGAACACGTCCGGATGTGCTTTCTCGATCTCGTCAAGCAGCAGCACACAGTGCGGACTCTTGGTTACCGCTTCGGTGAGCAGACCGCCCTGATCGAATCCGACGTAGCCCGGGGGCGCCCCGATGAGGCGGGACACGGTGTGCCGTTCCATGTACTCCGACATGTCGAAGCGGAGCAGCTCGATACCCATGATATTGGCCAGCTGTCGGCTGACCTCGGTCTTGCCCACACCCGTGGGTCCGGCAAACAGGTATGAGCCAATGGGTTTTTCGCCTTCGCGCAATCCCGCCCGGGCCAGCTTGATGGCCGACGCCAGGGCATCGATGGCTTCGTCCTGGCCGAACACCACCAGCTTCAGATTGGTTTCAAGATTTTTCAATGCATCGATATCCGAACTGGATACGTGCTTGGGCGGAATCCTGGCAATGGCAGCGACAATTTTTTCCATGTCGGAAACCTGCAGCAGTTTCTTGCGCCGGCTGGGTGGTTGCAGGCGCTGATACGCGCCGGCTTCATCGATTACGTCGATAGCCTTGTCCGGCATATGGCGATCATTGATGTAGCGTCCCGCCAGTTCCGAAGCGGCTTTCAACGACTTGTCGGAGTAGCGCAGTTCATGATGCTCTTCGAACCGTGATTTCAGGCCCTTGAGGATCTTGTAAGTGGTTTCCACGTCCGGCTCGTCCACGTCGATTTTCTGGAATCGACGGGACAGTGCCCTATCCTTGTCGAAAATTCCCCGGTACTCCTGGTAAGTAGTGGACCCGAGGCAGCGCAGGGTCCCGGAGGTAAGGGCCGGTTTCAGCAGGTTGGAGGCATCCATTACCCCGCCGGACGCGGCACCGGCACCGATAATGGTGTGAATTTCATCAATGAACAGGATGGCATGCTCGTCCTTTTTCAGTTCCGACAGCAGTGCCTTGAAGCGTTTCTCGAAATCGCCCCGGTACTTCGTTCCCGCCAGCAACGTACCCAGGTCCAGCGCGTAGATGACACTGTCCTTGAGCACCTCGGGCACCTCGCCCTCGACGATTTTCCGGGCCAGGCCCTCGGCGACAGCGGTTTTTCCCACACCGGACTCGCCCACCAGCAGGGGATTGTTCTTGCGTCGCCTGCTCAGTACCTGGATGACCCGGGTGACTTCCTGCTCGCGACCGATCAGTGGATCAATCCGTCCTTCCTCGGCCAGCTGATTCAGATTGGTGGCAAAGTTTTGCAGCGGGTTGGATGACGGTTCCGTGCTGGCCGGATCCGCCTCCTGCTGCTCCGGCGTCGGTTCGCTGTTCTCACCAGTGTAGTTGGAGGCCTCCTTGGAGATGCCATGGGTGATGTAGTTGACCACGTCGATGCGGGCGATATCCTGCTGCTTCAGCAGGTAGACTGCCTGGCTTTCCTGTTCGCTGAAAATGGCAACCAGTACATTGGCGCCAGTTACCTCATTTTTGCCCGAGGACTGTACATGGAAAACCGCGCGCTGCAGTACACGCTGAAACCCCAGGGTAGGCTGCGTCTCCCGACCGGGCTCGCCTTCCGGTATCAGCGGCGTGGTGGCATCGACAAAATCGGCCAGTTCTCCCCGCAGTCTCGGAATATCGGCTTTGCAGGCCAACAGCACTTCCGTTGCCATCTCGTTGTCGAGCAGAGCCAGCAGCAGGTGCTCCACCGTCATGAACTCGTGACGTTTCTTTCTGGCTGCCTTAAAGGCCTGATTGAGAGTTGCTTCCAGATCTTTACTTAACATGATGACATCCTGCGTTTGCTTCTGACTGACTACCTGGTTGGCCGTGCGCTCCGAAAATCACCGGTTCGTACTCAACCTGTCGTTTACCTGCTGAAGCGGTGGAAATAACTGACCGCCCTTTTCCCGTTCCTGCCCTGTTCTCTTGCTCTGCTTTCTCGGCATTTTGACTGCCGGTCCACTTGCTCTGCCGGTCCACTTCACGTTACCGGTCCACTTCCACGCTGCACAGCAGCGGCTGTTCACATTCGCGCGAGTATTCGTTTACCTGGGCTGCCTTTGATTCGGCCACGTCCTTGCTGAAAACACCGCATACACCCTTGCCTTCCGTATGCACCTTGAGCATTATCTGCGTGGCTTTCTCAACATTCATGTTGAAAAACACGCGCAACACGTCGACAACGAATTCCATGGGCGTGTAATCATCGTTAATCAAGATCACCTTGTACAACGGCGGTTGTGCCAGCTTCGGCTTGTCTGTGGCTGTCGCCAGCCCGTTGTCCTGTCCTGTTCCGTTATGTTGGTCCTTCTGTGCCACCGGTCTTCTCTCTGTGCCTCACTGTGTAGTTGATGCCTGGCCCCTGACGGGGCCACTGGCAACGCTGTCAATCCCTGCCTTCACGGCTTCCGCTCTGCCCACTTTACTGCGACTGCCGTATCGGTACCAGCCGCTTGGTCGCAACGATCGGCCACCGGCCACTGTACCACTGTCAGCGTAAAATTGTATTGTGGCTACCTGGATTTACTACGTCCAGGCAGGCCTGAAACTTTCGAACTTCTGTCGCAAACAGAGACAATAATTCCCTTTGCGCCACTTCGCTGGCGCAGATTGCCGCCATCCATCGGTTTTTCAGTGTTCCGACCCGTCTGCCAGCCGCTATTCAAGGTTTCGGGCTTTCGTGACCCTGTCTCTCCAGGCCGATCATGCCCTGTCAAAGGGAAGCCGGCGACGATGGCAGATTTACCGGGCCCGGGTCACGGGACTCGTGTTTACCTGACCCAGGTATTCGTAACCCCTGTTTACGTCACAGGGGACCGGAAAAGCCGGGATCGTGTCACAGCGCCCTGTATAAATACCGCGCCGGATGCGGGGGCAGCCAGCGATTCCGGGGGCATAGTCTGGCGGACACACCTTGACCGGTGTCCGGTTAATTTGAGTCGGAACCTTCAACATGGATGCTATCTCCCTGTTTTTCAATGCATGTCCCTCAGGCACCGCTTTTTGACAAGACGGCAGAGTTATTGTATAGACTTACCTGTACAACATAATAACTACAAAGAATAAGAAGTATCCCAGAGGTATTGCCATGAGCACAGGGCAGGTCAAGTGGTTCAATAATGCCAAAGGGTTCGGCTTTATACTTCCAGACGATGGCGGTGATGATCTTTTCGCACATTACTCGGCTATCGGCATGGAAGGATATAAAACGCTCAAGGCCGGACAATTGGTTTCTTTCGACGCGGTAGAAGGCCCCAAGGGGCTGCATGCAGCGAATATCAGGCCACTAGCAGAAAACTCTGATACTCAGCAGGCGGATGTTGAACTGCAGGCCCAGGGAGCAGGCCAGGGTTCCGATTCGTAGTTTCCTTCGGCGACGGACTGATCGCCGGACTGACTGAAGTTGGCAGGCATGCACGCTGATTTGAGCGTGTAGCGCAGTTGCTTGGGCGGCTGTAAAAAACGTCAGGGGAACACACTGAACCCTTTACCCGCGATGCCCGACAGCGTGGGTTTACCGACGTCAGCAGGTCGCTGTTACCCGGTGGCGACACCAGTCACCCGCGACTTTCCCCCGCCCGCCACCAGCCTCCCCGCACATTCCGTCGGCACACCGCAGCCCGACCTGCTTGACTGACCGCCTGTGCCGGTTCACCACATTGCCTGTACAATGGGCGCCGGTCTTGCCATGCAACCGGCCACTTGCCACTGCCGCGATCATCGCCCCCAGCACCATGACAAAGCTGCTTCTGTTCAACAAACCTTACGGCGTGCTTTCGCAGTTCAGTGGCGAGCAGGTGGAACATACGCTGGCGAACTTCATAGCGCTGAAGAATGTCTACCCGGCAGGCCGTCTGGACAAGGACTCCGAGGGCCTCTTGCTGTTAACCGACGCGGGTGAACTGCAGCACCGCATCAGCAATCCTGCCCAGAAGATGGAAAAAACCTACTGGGTCCAGGTGGAGGGCCAGGTGGACGCCGAGGCCCTGGCCCGATTACAGCAGGGCGTCATGCTGAAGGACGGTCGGACCAGGCCGGCAAAGGCAAGGCAGATGGTTGAGCCGCTGCTCTGGCCCCGTCACCCGCCGATCCGGTTTCGGCGGAACATTCCAACCAGCTGGATTGAGTTGACCCTGCGCGAAGGCCGGAATCGGCAGGTGCGACGCATGACCGCCGCCACGGGTTTCCCCACACTGCGCCTGGTGCGGGTTCGCATCGGTGACTGGCATCTGGGAGACCTGCAACCGGGGCAGTGGCGACTGATGGAAATACCCGGCGAAAAACAGCATAACAAGGCCGGACCGAATGGTCGGCGTGGCACAGCGCTGAACCGCACCGGCAACGGCAACCGCCGAGGTGGAATCTCCAGGCGCGGGCCGGGTCGCACGTCGAACCGCAACGACGGAAAACCAACTACCTGATACAGCGCTGCCTGGCATCGCGAGTCATTTTTGTTTCCAGCGACTGGCCGCCTGATCATCACTTTGCCGGTGTTCCACCCATTCGCTGCCCCGCGGACCCGTCTGTCGTTTCCAGAACGGCGCCCGGGTTTTCAGGTAGTCCATGATGAACTGTGCCGACTCAAACGCGTTGTGTCGATGTTCGCTGGCGGTGCCGACGAACACGATCTGCTCCCCCGGATTGAGGGCCCCGATCCGGTGAATAACCCGACAGCCAACCAGTTGCCAGCGGCTGAAGGCCTCATCGACAATGTCCTCCAGCGCCTTCTCTGTCATGCCCGGGTAGTGTTCAAGGAACAGCTCATCGACGGCAGCGCCGTCCTCGTCCTGCTGAAACTCCCGGACCAGTCCGCTGAAGGTGCAGATCGCACCGATGTTAGTGGCAAAACGCAGCTGCCGCGTTTCGTCACCTATATCGAAATCTTCCTGTTGTACTGCTATGTACCGCACCGGGATTGTGCCTCTTGCTCTTTGATTATCCTGCCGATTTCAACAGGCCTGCTGACCGCACCGCGTTTCGCTGAGCGGGCGGTTGTACCTGTGTACCTGTGTACCTTTTTACCAACGCTTCGGTCGCCCGCAGATCCGCCATCGGGTTCACTGCCCGCCGAGGGAATCTGTCACCTGCCATGCCGGACCCATGAGTTCGTTGCAACGGGCCCCTGGCTGCAGCGACGGCAGTATAGCCCGCTGTCCAGTCGGTGCTGCGGGATTCAGCCGCCGGTCACCGGCGGAAAAAACGCGACTTCTTCATCTCCCTCCAGAGGATGATCACGATCAACCACGGTCTGATTAACCGCCACCAGTACCCGGCCATCGTTATTCAATACGGAACGGCCCGCTGGATCCCGCTGAACCAGGAAGTCGATCAGGCCCTGAACATCGTTTACCGAGTCTGGCAGGGTGAGCGCCTCGCTGGCGCGACCGGTGGCTTCCCGGATACTGGCAAAATAGTGCAGAGATAGCATATTACCCTCTGGAATAGTGACCGCTTCTGCCACCAGATTTTTCCTGCAGACAAATATCACCGATAACCATGGCCTTGTCGACGGCCTTGCACATGTCATAAACCGTCAGCGCTGCCACTGATACCGCGGTAAGTGCCTCCATCTCGACACCGGTCTGGCCATTGAGTTTGCAGATCGCCGTAATGGCTACCGCCGACCTCTGCCGGTCGAGCTCCAGTTCCACCTTGATGGAGGAGAGCATGAGAGGATGACACAGGGGAATCAGGTCCGCACAGCGCTTGGCGGCCTGGATGCCGGCGATCCGCGCGGTACCCAGCACATCGCCTTTCCTGCTGTCACCCCGGGCAATCAGGTCCAGGGTCTCCGTGGCCATGGTTACCGTGCCGCTGGCCACGGCGACCCGGTCGGTACTGGCCTTGTCGGAAACATCCACCATGTTGGCGCGACCCTGGTCGTCGAGGTGCGTCAGTTTTGCCATTGCCGGTTCTCCCTGGACAGAAAAAGCGGGGATCGGCAGATTCCTCCCCTCGCTGGCTGCAGTCCTCTATTATCCATGTTTGGCCACGTGACCTGAAGCGGAAGGATGCGGCCTCACCCACAACCACCGGAAAAAATTCACATTGAGACATCTCCCGGCATCGCCATGGGCAGAAATCCGCCAGGATTTACGGTAGGATGTCGTCCTTTTTCAGCAACCCCCTTTTCAGCTACCACCTGACATGCTTTGTCTCCCGGCCACCGACCACACTGCACACAGATGACCTGGTATCCCCACAAGACAGTTGCCACGGTCGTGGAACGGGACGGCCGTTTTCTCATGGTGGAAGAACGCGCTGATGGCGAGGTGGTGTTCAACCAGCCGGCCGGCCACCTGGAAGCCGGTGAGACGCTGGCACAGGCAGCCCTGCGGGAAACGCTGGAAGAAACCGGCTGGCAGGTGCAACTGCAGAACTATCTCGGACTCTACCACTATATTTCCAGTGCCAACCAGGAGAGTTACCTGCGCAGCTGCTTTATCGCCACACCGGTGAGCCCGGTGGAGAATTTTGAGCTGGACAGGGACATCATCCAGGCTCATTGGCTGACCCTGGAACAGATCCACGGCCTTAAGGACCGTCTGCGCAGCCCGGTAGTCCTCCGGGTACTGGAGGATTATCGTCATGGCATCAGTTACCCCCTGTCGGTCGTCACCACACTGTAACCGCCCGTAAACCGAGAGAATCCTGATCATGTCACCGGCTCCACACCCGCCCCAACCCCGAGTCATCGTCGGTATGTCCGGCGGAGTCGATTCGTCGGTTGCTGCCTACCTTTTGCAGCAGCAGGGCTACCGGGTCGAGGGACTGTTCATGAAGAACTGGGATGAAGACGACGACACGGAATACTGCACTGCCAAGGCCGACCTGGCGGACGCCGAGGCGGTCTGCCACAAGCTGGGTATAACCCTGCACACGGCCAATTTTGCCGCCGAGTACTGGGACAATGTCTTTGAACACTTCCTGGTCGAATACCGCGCCGGTCGCACACCCAACCCGGACGTACTGTGTAATCGCGAGATCAAGTTCAAGGCGTTTCTGGAATATGCCCTGGAACTGGGCGCGGACCTGATTGCCACCGGGCATTATGTCCGCAAGCTGGAACAGCATGGCCAGACCCGACTGCTGAAAGGCCGGGATCCCGGCAAGGACCAGAGCTATTTTCTCTGTGAGGTCAGCGAATCCTGCCTGGCACGCTCGCTGTTCCCGGTAGGCGAACTGCTGAAGGAAGAGGTACGGGACATCGCCCGACAGCAAGGCTTCGTGACCCATGACAAGAAGGACAGCACCGGCATCTGTTTCATCGGCGAACGCAAGTTCCGGGATTTTCTTGCCCGTTACCTGCCTGCCAGGCCCGGTACGATAATCACTGTCGACGGCGAGGAAATCGGCGCACACCATGGTCTCATGTATCACACTATCGGGCAGCGACAGGGACTGGGCATCGGTGGACTGCGGGAGCACGACGAGGCCCCCTGGTACGTGGTGGACAAGGACCTGGAGAACAACCGGCTGGTGGTCGCCCAGGGAAATGACAACCAGCGGTTATTCGCCTCCCGCCTGCTGGCGGGACAGGCGCACTGGATCAACAATGACAGCCGGGCGGCCGGGCGCTGCCAGGCCAAGATACGATACCGCCAGGACGACCAGTCCTGCCAGGTTGAATTCTGCGACGACCGGCAACTGATCGCCACCTTCGACCAACCGCAAAGGGCAGTCACGCCAGGTCAATACATAGTATTCTATGATGGCGAGACCTGCCTCGGTGGTGCCGTCATTGAACAACGACTCGCTTAACTGGAATCGACATGCGATACACCAAATGGGAATACCAAAATCTTGCCCTGGCCGCCATTGCCCAGTGTGCGGCCACGGTGGATAACCTGGCCGTGCGCGGCTCAGCCGATCCTGGTGCCATTGCCGCCTGCGTGGACCCCCTGCTCAAGTTCAATCCCCGATCCCTGGAGGACGTATTTCCCAATCCCATCCAGTTCAGCCAGGGACTGCGCACGCTGCAGGACATCTTCAGTGGCAATCGTGACGATCGCAATCCCGAAGTCATCCGCTACCTGCTGGGCATCCTGGCTTTGCGACAGAAACTGATGTCGGATACCGCCATGCAGGACCGGCTGCAGGATGCGCTGAAAAAAATCTCGCCGCTGGACAGTGACGTCAATGGAGAAGACGACCACGGGGAGCAACGGTACTTCCAGCAGGTTGCCGAGGTTTACCAGGAAACCATCAGCACCTACGCCTTTCGTATTCACGTAAAAGGCAATCTCGAATTCCTGCGCAACGAGAAGATCGCCTGCCGGATCAGGACGCTGCTGCTGGCCGGCATTCGCTGGGCGGTGCTGTGGTACCAGATTGGTGGCCGGCGCTGGCACCTGGTGCTGTACCGCAAAAAAATCAACCAGACAGCCAGTGACATTCGCAGAAACCTGTTAACCAGCGTGTAGGAAAACCAGGCATGCCCTCACTCCCCTTGACAGAACTGACAGCGATCACGGCGGTAGACGGCCGCTATCGAAACAAGTGTGCAGAACTCGCTCCCTACTTCAGTGAATTCGCACTGATCCGTTATCGCACCGAAGTGGAGATTCGCTGGCTGCAGCAGCTGTGTGGCAATCCCCGTATTGCGGAAGCCGGCCAGCTTGACGAATCGGCCAATGGTTTTCTGCAGCGACTGGTGGCGGAATTCAGCGTACCGGACGCGGAGCGCGTGAAAGCGATAGAAGCCACCACCAATCACGATGTGAAGGCGGTGGAATATTTCATCAAGGAAAAGATCGGTGACCGTGCCGAACTGCAGCAGCAGCTTGAATTTGTCCACTTTGCCTGCACTTCAGAGGACATCAATAACCTGGCTTACGCACTGATGCTGGAAAACTGTCGGCAACAGGTGCTGCTGCCCGTCATGCAGGAAATCATCACAGCCCTGTCCGAACTTGCCAGTCGCTTTGCCGATCAGCCCATGCTGGCCCGAACCCATGGACAGACAGCCTCACCAACCACCGTTGGCAAGGAACTGGCCAATGTCGCCTATCGACTGCGGCGTCAGTTATCCTGCTTTGCCGCTACGGAAATCCTCGGCAAGATAAACGGTGCAGTGGGCAATTACAATGCTCACCTTGCTGCCTACCCTGAAGTTAACTGGACCGAACAG
>Ga0070727_10000782_pt1 | contig 36649 bp, 40 predicted proteins | sample tdAd472_FD_66722 | JGI IMG/M metagenome (GOLD analysis project Ga0070727, IMG submission 66722) | Marine sediment microbial communities from the Atlantic coast under amendment with organic carbon and nitrate - tdAd47.2 | ecosystem: Environmental > Aquatic > Marine > Coastal > Sediment | place... | reverse complement strand
CACCGTTATCCGGTTCCCGCGCGGGAGGGACGGCGGCACAAAAGCTAAAACTTAGTGCAGTCTGCGACATCAGACTGGTGCGGGAGTGCGCCTCCCGCACCCGCCGAACTCGGCGGGTGGAAATTAAACGATATATTCGGGACTATTGTCAACTTTGGCGTGCAATGTGTCGGTCGGGGTTATAAAGCGGACATGCCCGCCCCAAGCGCCGCGCCCTCGATAAACTCTACCGGACGGTTGGACAGTCTTGCGCGCAGCCACGGTTGCGCGACATTGCCGACAAGGCAGAGCGCAGGCACCAGCCAGATTGTCGTATAGTCAACCGCATACAGGCCCAACAATGCCGCGATGGCGGCGATCAGCGGCACCGTTGCGGATGGCCACGCACGCATGGCCTGCGCCCCATAACTGTTCCAGTCCTCGTATCCCTGTGTGATCTGGCGGCCCATTGCCAACGCGAACAGTAGGGCCACATAGATGTTTTCGATAGTACCAAGACAGGCGGCAAGGATCAGCGCCCACCCGACAGCCGATGAAAACCGATGCCTGTGGAATCCGCCGTCCGTGAGGCGCCAGACACCGAAGATCAGCGCGAGGAATGCCGCTTGTTCCACTCCATAATCGCCTTGTTGCCGAGGGGCTTCGATGTATCGGCCATCGCCGCCTGAAATTCCTCGTCTTCCATCGCGGGTTCTTCCCGCATTGCCCGGATTTGTTTCTGCGTATCAAGGACAGCCTTGACGTCTTCGACGGACGGGCCTTTGCCGATGCGGACCTTCTCGAGGTGGCGGGCCGTGAAATAGAAACCGACGACGGCGAGGAAAATATAGGCGACCCACTCCGGCACCAGCGCATAAGCCTGCATGGCTGCTGCGAACCCGACCGGATCGAAGATCGGCCAGACGAACAGGCCGATGACGCCAAGCGCCATGATGGGGCGCGGCGCTCGGTTGATGCCGTCCCATAGCGCATCCCACCAGGTCCGGTTTTCCCGTAACTGGGCGTTCTCCGAGGCATAGGCCTGATGCACGGCCATCGCCTCGGTGTGCGTGTTCGCCTCCTGCTGCACCTTGTCGCCGGTGAATGTGGCAACGCCGCGGCTGATGCCCTGTGCAGCCTTGCCGATGCCGCCCGTAAAAAGACTGGACAAAAAGCTAAGCATTGTAGCCCTCGATTTTCGGCTCGAACTCGGCAACCCGGTTCATCCACCCGGCCTCGAAAACCTGCTGCGACGGATCGCGGGCGATAATTCTCCGGTACACGTTGCGCCTATCCTCACACAATGCCGCGAGAAAAAACGCGCCCATCTCCCCTTGCGCCTTCTCTGCCATGAGGCGCGTCTGCGGCCCAATCACGCCGTCTACATCGCCGGGACCAAAGCTGGCCTCGTTACATACCCGCTGCACCATCTTTACAGACGAGCGCGGGCCGTGGTTGATCGAGGCATCGAAAACAAACGGGATAATTTCTGCCGGCAGCGTGTCAATGCGCGGCCCGGTCAGGTAGTTGCGTTCGTAGATTTCCCGCGCGGTCGCTTCGTCGAGACGCTTAACGTCCTCGATCGACGCATCGCGCCCGAGCCACGCCGAAAGCGTGCGCTGCGTAACGCCCATATTCGTCGGGCCGCCCCTGTCCGCCGCGTGGTTTACGTATCCGCCCTCGCGGCGCAGGATCTCGGAAATCATTTCTTCGACGGTCATTCGCCCTCAATCCTGTTGAAATACTCGTCCAGCCAGCCCATCAACTGCATGTTGAGGTCGCGGACGTGCCGGGCCTCGAGGTCAATGGCCATTTCCCACCCCTGCAGCATGCGCAGCGAACAGATGCCGTCCCTGTCGGGTGGGCGCGTATAGACAATCGTTGCCGGCGTGTACGTTGCCTCGAGTCCAATCTGGCGGTACTCGACGGGAACACCCGCATCCTCTGCGGCCTTGATGCCGTAGCCCATGCCCGGCGTGATGCCGAGATCCGTGTAGACCACTGACGCTTCGGCGTTCTGCCTCCACGCCAGACCGGCGTTAATCCCCCACTCTCTCTCAAGGGGATCGCCGTCGTTCAGGATTCCGGGCTGGGTATAGAGGAGGTGTGACGCGATCGGCGCCTCGCCGCGCTCAAGTGAATCGCGAACGCAGCGCCGCGCATAGGCAACGTTGCGGTCGATCTCCCCCGCATACGGACTTTCGATAATGACCCGCCTCATTGCGCCCACGAAACCCACGACGTTTCCGCCCTAGGCTTTCCTTCATCGCAGTAGATCGGCATCTGAAACGTGATGCCGTGGTCCGGGTGCGTGATCCAGCATGCCTGATTCGGCGGCTGGAACTCGAAGTTGTTCTGATAGGCGTATTCGTCATAGCCTTTCATGGAGCCGTTGACGATCAGGCTTTGCAGCATGATCAACTGGTGCCAGTGACCCATAATCAGGGTGTCCCAGTCCTCGCCTATACCTGCGTCGCGGCTGATCTTTTTGTGCCGCCCGCGGACGATGGTCATCAGCGGCCCGGCAATGCCGTTGCCGCCCCGGAACTGGTCGCCATGGGTCAAGCAGTAGCGATGCGAGAAAATCCGGTAATGGCAGTCCGGGCCGTCAGGGATATTGAACTGGATGCGCTTGTCGTCTTTGAAGTGAAGATGCAGGAACCGATAGATCAGCCAGTCGAAGTTGGTTTCGTTGCGCTCCTTGGCGATGGGCTTCCGGGTGTTGCGCCCGTGATTGCCGGTCACACACGGCAAGTAGACGTTGCCGAACTCATCCGCCAGCGTGTCAATAACCCACATCAGGACGCCGAGAAGATCGAGTATCGTCGGCAAGGTTGGCGCAGCGTTGGTGCGCGACAGCTCCTCATGGATATCGCCCGATATCATATCTCCGCCCAGCGCCAGAACGATGCCCGGGTACTCGGCGCCGGCGAGCTTGCATTTGAGCAGGTCGATACAGGTTTCGACAGTGCGCCGCATCCGGACATGCGCAATATCCAAATTGAACTCGTTGGAGTGGGATATTGCGGATGGCGTAACGACCTCGCCCCAGTGCAGGTCCGAAAGAAACAGGGTCGGAACGCCGGTGTTCTCTCCCCGCCCCGGCTTGACCATCCACTTGGGCGGCGCGGCTTTCTCGTCCTTGAGGTCGAAGATATACTTGCGCACGGCGGCGCGCGTGACCTCGTCCGATTGCGCCTTGGTCAGCTCGGCGCGAAGCTTGCGGACAACCTCGTCCATTTGCTCGAGCTGTGCCTCGGGGGGGGCCTCCGGCCCATCCTCAAGTGTGATCCCCATTCTTTTGGCGGCGCGAAGGCGCGCGTCCAGCGTGGATGGCGCAATGTTGTGTTTCCGGCACGCCGCCGCCTTGGTGCCGCATTCGGCGACAATCTCCAGGGCGTGTCGCGCGAGGGCCGGGGCGAGTGTTTTCTGTCCCATTCAGCCTGCCCTGTCCATCCTCAACGATAGTGACACTGCGAGATGAGCAATTCGGTGAAGGCGTCGATCCCCATCGTCTTGCTCGGGTCTTTGTCCCCGCGCGATTTCAGAAATGCCCGTTGCGTCGTGTACGCCTGCCCCTCGCGTTCCCCGACGCAATCGGAGCGGCGCTCACCGTTTATGTTCTGTAGGTGGTGCACGAACTCATGCAGCAGAACCGACAGATCGTATTCCTTTGTCGGATCAAGATTTTCGTTAACTGTGATTGTTTGAGTGTCGTTGTTGTAAAGTGCGACGGTGTTCAGGCACCCGCCGTCAGGGCAAAATTCGCGGTTTATTTCTTCGGATGATTTCAACACCACTTTCGGCATGAAGGGCTGGGCGCATGCCGTAAGAAGCGACACGGCAAACAGAATCCCCGCTAAAAAAACAGCAGGTTTCATGGTTCTGTATCCTCGGATGAAAAACGAATGAGAATGAAGACGATGACGAGGCCGATCCCAGCACCGAGCACGCCCGCAAGGGCGGCGTGGCCCACACTCCAAAGAAGTCCAATCAGATATCCAATGACAGCGAAAAACCCCACGATCAGAGTGGCGGATTTGGTGTCTTCGTCGCTGAGTAATCTTCGGAGCATCACATCTCCCAATGTGAGAGGCGGGGCCGGCAGCCGCCCGGAGATCGCCACGACCCCATTAGCCGCCAGCTCCCGCCTCTAATAAGGCGAGTAACTAAAAGTAGTTTTATTTGCAACAAAAAAAGACCCGACAAGGTGTCGGGCCTAGTTTTCTCAGGGAGAGAAGCACCTGTTGGGATTAACAGAGGCAAACAATATGTAACTTTTAGTGGTTTTATTGTCAAGGGATAGTTTGCGATTCGCACAAATACGCCATGACTTTGCCATGAATCGTGGCTAGGGTTGCCGCGTGACCGATATTTTGACCGACCCCGCCCGGCTTCTTGCGCTTGTGCTTATGGGCACGCTAATCGTCGCCTCAGCGATGGTTATGGGCTACCGCGCCGCGCGCATGCTGGGATGGGATGGGGGGTATGGCGCAATCTGCGGACTCTCGGTCGGCGTGGGAGGAATGATCGTTTTCATTCTGTCGCCTGCTTGATTTTCCAAGGCCATTGATATACTATTTTTATTCCCTTTTTGATTCGAGAATGACATGAACTTCAAAATCATTATCACCCGTAAGGGGTGGGGCAGCATCGGCGACGGCGGATCTGCCATTTAATTCACAGTTTGCGCGGCGGCGCTGAAAGTAGAAGCGCCTTCGGATGGTTTGGCCCCTTCCGACACATCGTGGGATTGGACCGCTTGCGGCACCGGCCACGGTTGAGGTTGACCGAGGTACTGAGCAGGTACGGAATAGCTAACCGTGCTGAAAGTTCGGGAAAGAAAATGAAGGGGAGCCGGAGTAACGCCCGGCCCGCGCAATTCAAATCCCCTCGGGGATCGGGTGTGCCACACCCATAACAACACAGGTCCACGGCGACCTGCCCCCGGCCAGATGTGGTTGGGGGGCGCGACACAAGGGGCTGCCCTTAACCGGGCGGTCCCTTTATTTCGGCATGATCGCGTCTTCTTCCGCATTGATGCGTTCGTGCTTCTCATCGATCGCGCGCATGCTTTCCTCGAAATATTCATCCGACATGATTCCGCGTTCGTAGAGCCGTTGCATTCTGCGCTCTTCAGCCTTTAGTGCCCGGCGCGCTTTCGTGAACTCGTACATGCGCCACTGGAAATTTTCCTCGACATCCTGTGGCTTGAGCTTGATCCCGAACGACGACGCCACGGCCTCGGGCAGTGGATAGGGGCGCCCCTGGCTGTCCGTTGCACCCTTCGCGGCCAGCCCGATTTTCTCCCAGTACCACGACCCCGGCACCCATGCAGCGGACGGCATCCATGATTTCCATGCCCAGTCGGAAAGTTTCTTCGCCTTGTCGCTGGCCGAGTCCGTCAGGTTGTTGGTGATCTCGTCGCCGGTGAAGGCCGACTTGTTCAGCGCCAATTCGGCACCAAGCATCAGCGGCCCGCCGAACTGGATGGGCGCGGGGATCGGAAACGCGCCGTGCCCTTGGCCCATGTCGAACACGTCGCCGGCGGGAATCCATCGGCGGATATCGAGAAATACCGGGTTGCCGTGCTCGTCGCGGTACGGCATCCGCATCATGCGGGGTGTGCCGATCCACGTATTGCCCTTTTCCTGTTCGCGCATGGAGTTGCGTTCGTCGTCTTCGTCGCCCGGCGCGATCATGTAGGCCAGCGCGTTGGCGGCGTAGGCCATGGCGAAATACTTGGCCATCTTCCACGGGCGAGTCGCGACGGACTTCGCGATCACCGGCACGGCGCGATAGGTGTAGGCAATGAACGGCAGTGCGGTCCGGCGGGCGGTATTCACCCACGGCGCGCGGATGTCGTAATCAAGAAACTGGGCGCGGGCCTCGTCGGCGGCATTCTCGGTGCTGTCTCCGAGCGCGCGGCGGCGGTGATACATCGCCATACGGAAAACCTCGTCTTCCATGCGGTACAATTCCACCATGCCGCGGTCGAACGCTTTGCCCTTTTCCCATATGGCCTCGGCGATTTTGCCCAGCATGCCGAATTTCTGCGTGACGGGATTCCCGCCGGCCACTTCGCTTTGCAGATCGTCGAGGATGGGCTGTAGAACGTTGCGGCGGATTTCCTGAGAAATGATGTCGGAGCCGAATGCGCCGTGATCGCGCGCATCCTGAAACTCCGCATCTTCGGAAATGTACGACCTCAGCCCCTTGACCAAATCCTGCACGCGCACGTCTGCCAGATCCATGAACACCATGTTGGACATGACGTTGTTCATGTGAACCACCGGCGAGCGCGCCGTCTTGTTGAGCTTCCATTGTGTCAGCAGTTTCGTCCACAGATTCGGGCGCATCATAATGTCGGCTTCGTTGAGGTCGCGCCAGATTTCCGCGCGCACGTATTTGCCGGATAGCGCGCCCCATCGTTTCTTGTTGCCGGTGTTCGGGATACTGACGTCGGGTACGCGCACCCATTCGACCGACTCGTCCTGCCACATGCGCTTGAAATCGCCCGCCTCGACCCAGTTGCCGTTGGGCGTTGCCGTGCGCGCCCATTCGTTGTTCTGCGCAATGTCACGATAGAAGCGCCCGGTCGCCAGATCGTTGGCCATCAGCGTGAACGTCTTGCCGATGGTGTAGCGCGCATCGAGGATTTCGCCCATCTGCGCGCGCTCGGCCTTGGTGAAGTCGCGCCAGAGCGTGATCTTGTCGCCCAGCGTGCGGCGAACTTCCCATTCGCCCCGGTTCTGGTAGCCTTCCTTGGCGTAGCGTTCGGGAACGGCCTTGTCGGCGGGCCAGAACACACGCTTTTCAATCTTTGCCGGGGTCGCTGCATCGTTCTCGGCGGGAACCAGTCCGCCCTCTTCCGCGAACTTGTCGAGGATGATAAACGCCTCGCCTTTCTGCGGGCGGCCGCGCTTGCCTTCCGCGAACTCGGTCACGTCCTGCATCGCCCGGTCGATCCCCACATCAAGGAATATGCCACGGCCCTTGAAGGCGTCGCCCTGAATCTTCTTACGCTTGTTGGCCATGAAATTGGTGAACCATCGGGCAAGGGCGGGCTGGTCGCCTTCGTGTTTCAGGTAGACACGGTGCAGGTACGTGCCATGGTTGCGCTCGTAGGATTCCGGGGACACCAGACCCAGTTGCACCGCTTCCTGTCCCAGCTCGTCGATCGCCTGGCGGATTGGTGCGGCAAGGTTCTGCCATTCCGCATCGCCGATTTCCTCGCCCGTCAATACAGCCTGCAATACCTTGGCCTCGTCGGCGCCGATGTTCTCGCTTTGCAGGAACGACAGGATTTCAGCGCCCTTGGATGCGATTTCGCGCTTGTCGAGGTCGAGCTTGCGCTCGCGCCGCACGTAATCCTCGTTGAGTCCGTAGCGGTCGAGCAATCCCGTTCGTGCGGCAGTCAGTGACCCGTTGAGCCATCCGAACACGCCGTCATCCCTGAACCGGGATTCGGTCAGCGTCTTCTCGGCTTTCTCGTAGAGCTTCAGGCCCGGTTGCCATTCGCCCTTTTCGTCGACACCGCCAAACCAGTCGAAGGGAATGCGCAAGGCACGGTCAAGTGGCTGGCCACGGGCGATAAAGCCCTGTGATACGGTATTCCGGTTTTCCTGTGAGTCGGCGGCTTCGGGGCGAAGGGAGTATTTCTCCGTCACCGAGACATGGGAGTCGTCGAAGATAACGTAGTTGTAGGTGCCTTCGCCGTCATTGCGGCTTGAACCGTCCAGATACTTGATGCCGGGGATGCCTGAGCGGGCAATCGCCATTGAGGCGGCTCTGCCGCTACCCTCTTTGCGCTGCACTGAATGATAAAGCGTCCCGCCATCTGCCGTAGACGCCACGCCATATTCGTCAGCGAGTTTTAGCAGTATCTCGCTTTGCGGCTGATCCTTGAGCGGCTTATCCCAAAGCAGGTACTCATCCTCTTGGGGGGCGAGGTCTACTTTGTAGAGGCGGCCACGCTGATTCTTTAGTTTCTCGTACTCATTCAGGGCGCGGCGAGACTCATGCGTATTACTGGCACTTGGACCGCCCGGATAGTTCTCGTCTGTGTATCCGGGTCCGTATGCCTCGCCTTCTCCAACGTCATCGACAACCAGAACGGAGCCGTCTTTGAATTTGGCAACGCCTATCGCGCCACCGTGGTCCGGGTGGCTATAAACTCGCGATGCACGGGACTCGATGAAGGAATCCAATTCCGCATCTTGGGTTAGCGATTTCTGATAATGCTCCGCGACCTCACGCTTGCCCGCGAAATACAGGCCCCATCCATACGCCTGTGCGCCTTCACCTGTTCCGATATGGTCTGTCTTGAACACATCGAAATCATGCGGCGTGCCGTGCCATGCGGCGGCGTACTTGGTGTCCATGTTGCCGGATTGCCCGGTTGCGGGGCGCGTGCCAATGTTTCCCGCCTCCACATCACCGAATACGTCGGCAGCAGTGCGATAACCATTCCCTTCCAGCGCATTGCCCAGGGATTCAAGAAACGCCTTGATGCGCTCGAAAGCGGTCCTGATGAAGCCTTTGGTTTTCTTTTCGCCTTTCGCCCAGTCGGCGAACATATCGGCAATGGCTTCCTCTTCCAGTTGGGATTCCGTCAGGCCGGCGGGTTCGTAGCGCTTGCGGATTTCTTCCATGCGCTTCCTGTCGTTACGGGCGGCGTTCTCGAGCACGCGCCATTCGGCGTCCTTGAACAAGCCCAGATCGCGCAAGGCATGGACGGCTTCGTGATCCAGCGCCCATTTCCCGTCTTTCGCGTCCAGCGCAACGGTAATCAGTTTCCGTCCGGGCTGGTATGATGCGTCCGCTGTCCTTTGCGTGCCGTCCGGCAATACCGTTGCAAGGCTGTCGACGATGCGCAGTGATACCTTGTCGTCGATCCCGCGCTGTTTCATGCGGGCTTTCAGGTCATCGCCTATGGTGTCGATGATGTCTTCTGACGGCGTGCTTTCCCGCATGCGAAATCTCTCGTCATTGACGAGATCGGCGTCCGTTGCTATATTTTCGTCGAAGCCTCGGTGGGCTCCCTCCCCGGCATTTTGGCGCTGGGCCTGGTCAAACCACCGCAGGCTTCTTTCTTTATGGCGGTATGTCACCCTGCCATTTGCAATGTCCTCCAAGATGGAGTCGGCGCGCGCTTTCGGGTGCGTGGTCACAACCAGATTGGACGGGCGGTTCTTAATGACGCCACGCGGCTGAATGACAACAAGCACATCGCCGCCACTCGCATCCTGTATCAAGGCCGCATAGCGATTGTTCTCCTGCTTTGAAACCAGCACCGGGTCGGCCAGAAGGTCCGGCAATCGCCGCAGTGTTCCCTCGTCGATCAGCCCCTTGTGCTTGCCGTCCAGTGTTTTTCGCGCTTCGGTCTGTCTATAGACCAGCGGCAGACCCGGAAGCCCCGCAAGCTGCAGTGCCGGCGGCGTCGGCCCAAGCGACAGGACTTCCCCGCGCTCCATTTCCCCCGCCTTCAGGCGGTCAAGCGCGCGGGTGAATGCTATCGCGTGGCGGGGCCGAAAGGCGAACATTTCCCCCTGCGTATCCTCGGGTGCGAACAAGCCCTCGTCCGCGTCTTTCTGCTCTACCTTGGGGCGGATGCGTCCGCGGCCCTCGGCCTCGCGAGACTGCGCTGCCTGATGGGCTGATTGCTCAGCGCCGGGGATAACGGATTGTTCTCGGGGGCCGTCGACCGTGACGACGGTTTCTGTGGTTACGCGCTCTTGGCTGCCTTCCTGGCTTCCAGTTTCCGCAACCTGCGTGCCGACGTCGCCGCTCTCTGACGAAGTTCCGGGCTGAGTTTCTCGTTCGACGCGCCTGTTTCCAGCTTGTCCGCCAGATTCAGGCGTTGCGCGCTCGAAAGGAATGTCTGCTGCGTCGTCTTCATTCGGGACTGCCTCTCCAATCTCTTCGGCATCCTTAATGGCCTGCCGTTCAATATACACCTCAACCGCCGCTTCCGCATCCATATTTTGCGAGATCGCCATTTCCTTGATGGTGCTGACTTCCGATTGCCCGAAGATTTCACCCATGTCCTTGGCGATATCGCGAATTTCGTTTTCGGCATTGCCGGTGCGCTCTTCCTCTTCGCGGGCCCGTTGGGCTGCGTCCACTTGATCCTGGTCCTCGGGCGTGAATCCTCTTCCTGAATGCGCCTGCTCGATGAAGTCCAGCACCTCCGCCTCCGTCGGGCGCTGCGTGGTATCAGTCGGCCCGAAGTACCCGGCATTCCACAGGGTCTCGCCCGCCTCGTCGATCGACATGCCGTTCTTGCGAATGAACGGGCCTGCCTGCGGCACGAAGCGCTGCAGGTTGCGGCCTTTCTTGAGATCATGGCCTTCGTTGTCATTGATGCCGCCGCGGTCGGCCAGATAGGTAATGGCGTCCACCGGCCCCTTGCGCTGCGCGCGCCTGCGCACCGTGCCGTCCTTGCTGACCGTAATCGGCGCGTCGGCCTGCGATACCAGCGAGGCAATCACCCTGTCGGCCTGTCCCGGCTCGATCTTCAAATCCTTTGCGATGCGCTCACGGTTCAACGGCTTCTTCGTCGTGGTCGCGTAGCGCTTCAGGGCAGCGACATACCGCTGCGGCTCGAAGTCCGGGGTTATGCCGCTGCCCTCGCTGGCCGGCTGTTCGGATTCCTCGAAGGTGGAGGGGGTGGATTCGGGCAGAATGGCGGGGTCCGCCTGACGCTTCCATGCAATCGGCTTTTTGGTGTCGCCGCCTTTCAGCCAGTCACGGAAGGCCTCAACGCTCATTGGCGTGACCGCGCCCCTGCGATCCGGGCCGCGCCCGTCGTTGAACGCTGCATCGTAAGCGGCAATCGCCGCTTCCGCGCTCTGGAACCCGACAAGCCCCTTGTGCTCGTCGAACGTGCCCTCGTCCGCGTTGATCTGGTCGACGACATAGACGGTGTCGGATTCCGGGTTGTCGCCAATGTAGACGTCGACATGATCCCCGTCAGCGCCCTCGGTGCGCTTCACATAGCCGTAGTGCGCGGGCATTTCGACGGACCATGCGTTGCCGTCTGCGTCCGTGCCGCTGCGTGTCGAGCCCTTCGGATTCTCGATACTGACGTCCAGCCCGGACACCTTGACGTGTCCCTTGCGGTAATTGCCCGCTTCCTTCTGCGCCTCGGTCGGCTCCGCCACACGCTCGGCGGCAACGTCCGCATCGTTGCCGTTCTGCACCTGTACGGGGGCTTGCGGAGAGCCATCGCCCTCGACGGCGGGAAAGCGGACGGTCATGCCTTTCTGCGCGGTTTCGGCCTCTCCGAACACATCTTCGTCCGAAAGCAGCCCTGTTTCCGTTTCCGTCTGTCGTACACGTTGCGCCGGGGCCTGATCTTCACCTGTCATGGCCTCGGGTTGCGCCGGGGCGGGTTGTGGTTGCTCAGTGCCCAGAATGGTGTCCGCGTTGACCGCCCCCTCGGGGATTCCCGCGTCCTGATCACTCAGGAGTTCGTCCATCAGCCCCTTGCCTTCGGAGATCAGGTCGTCCGGGAGCGGGCTGGCGCGGTCCGCATCGGTGAGGGGTGCGCGAGGCTTGTCCGGTGCGGGCTGTTCCTGCGCCCCTTCGTCCGGGGCTTTGCGATAGCGTCCGGGCATGACCATAGCGGCAATGCCCTGCATCAGCGCGCCAGTCGTGAACCCCGCGCCCGATGCTTCCCCTGTGCCCGTGAAGGCGTTGCGCTCCGGGTCGTATCCAACGAGGTCCGATGCAATCAGGTTGCTTGAAATCGTCTGGAAAGCCTCCTGCACGGCCTCTTCCGTGCCCTGCTTGGCGGCATCGGCGAGCGCCTTCTTGACCCCGCCGCCTGTCACCTTGTCGAGACGGTTGAGCAACCCGGTGATCGGCACGGCTTCGCTTGTGCCGACAAATGCGCTCAGCTTCCCCGCGTCGAAGGCTTCCTCCAGGCTGGCCCCGTCGCGCAGCGCTTCCTCGAACTGGCCCGCGCCACCAACCGCCGCGCCCGCGCCCGCCGCCGTGGCCGCCGCCGAAACTCCCGCCACCCGACCGGCGGCGCCTGTCGCGAGGAACCCCGTTGCAGACCCAAGGCCCTGCGGCACGGTCCCGGCCCAGAACTCGCTGGCATATTCCGGGTTGACCGGGAACCGCTCTGCCGTGCGTTCGCTGATTTCCTCGCCCTTCTTGTAAAGCGGCTGCTCCTGCGGGTTGTCGAAGATGGCGCCGTACTTCTGGCGGAGTTGCTGTTTTCCCTCATCGGATGCGCTGAAATAGGATTTCAGGTCGCCCTGGTAGTCGGGATTGGCATAGGCGCGATCAGCCCACAGTCGCGGGTCGTCCGGCCCGGAAAACGCCCCGGCGTCGATTTTGTCGAATGCATCGACGACCGCTTCTGCACGCGCGGATTCGATCAGGCTTATGGATTTCGGCACGCTTGCCGCAACATCTGCGGCCCCGCGGACAAACTGCGACCCTGCCGTTTCAAGGCGTCCGATCCCGCTCTCCGGGGGTGTTGAGGTCGGCTCGGCCCCCACGCCAAAAATATCGGCATCGCTCAGAAGCCCGGATTGCGGCTCGCCCGTTCCGAAGATATCTGCGTCAGAGAGGAGTTCGGCCATTACTGCACCAGCTGCCAGCCGTTGCCCATCCACTTGATCTTGCGGCCATCGGGGGCGAGATAGACCTTGCCGACCTCACGCGCGTCTTTGGCGCGGGGAGCGGGCGGCATGTCGCCACCCTGTGCCTCTTTCGGGCTTTCCGGCATTGGCATGGATACGGAGGTGCTGTCCTTGCCATCGCCGCCAAAACCGATACTCGACCACAGGCTTTCATACCATGCGGTTTCGTCTTTCTTCTCGTCTTTCGGTTCAAGCGATTTAAGCGCCATCACGGCCCCCTCGCTGTCCCCTGTCGCCCACTTTTCGTAAGCGGATACCGCGGCGGCCTGTGCTTCCGGTTCGCTGTATTTCGGGCGCCCGTAGCGGTCTTTCTGTGCCGCCACCCACGAAAGCGCCTTCTGGCGCATCGAGGTCGGGTCCACCGTCTTGCGCGTGCGGACCATTTCATATGCCTTGTTGAGATCGGGCGCGACGCCGTTCTTGACCAGCCACTTGGCCTCGCGGACGTTCGCCGGTTCATTCTTGTTGTCTTCGCCCATGCTCACGCCGAGTCCCTCTACCTTGCCACCTGCCGTGAGCATGTAGGATTTACCGTCCGCGCCGGTGAATGTGTCCTTGACCATGCTCGCCGAGGCATCGCGTGACTTCTGCGCCTCGCTGGCCCGGAAATCCCGGTCAGCGCCCGCGCGCTGATCAAGCCGGTTCTGGCGCAGCGCTTCCAATGCAAGGGCGCGCTTTTCCTTGCCCTGCTGCTGCAGGCCCTCGCCGACACCGACCATGATGCCGCCGAGTCCCTTGAGAAGTGCGTTATCGGCCATCAGCCCATTCCTTTTCCAAGGCCCTCGGGTTGCGGTTTCGGGTCGCCTTCAGCGGGCTTGCCCTTCATGCCTTTCAATTGCGGCAGCATGTCGGTCAGGTTGCCCTGCTGGTCCGCCTGAACGAGCGCCGAGAAGTCCTGCTGAATGGCCTCCTGATTGATCTCGCCGCCCTTCATTTCCCGGTAGATGTCGAGCGCACGGTACAGCGCGCCTTCCATTTCCTCCTCGGAGTAATCGTGCATCCCGGCCGCCTCGGCGGTTTCGGCCAGCGATTCCATGATCTCCGTGCCGCCGTGAAACAGCACATCCGGGCCGATTTCCTTGCCGTTCTGCTTGGCCGATTCCTCGACCTGCATCACGACCATCGCCGTGGTGTTGGCCAGCCCTTCCTTTGGGTCGCCGTTCCCCTGCATGGATTTGAGGATGCCCGGCAGTATCTTGTCGTCGTACACCATCTGATAGGCGTTGTTGACGAACATATCGTACTGCTGCTGCTCCTCGGGCGACGCCTGCTGGCCTTCCGGGCCTCCACCCGCCTGCACTTCCGGCACCTGGCCTTGTGGCACAGGTGCGCCGGACGCCATGCCGTCGGAACGCATCGGCGTGTTCTGCATCGTATTGGGTCCGCCTAGTCCGGCCATGATATCCTCCTATGCCGTCGCTTGCTGGTCGTTGCGCACGAATACGATGCGCTGCGTCTTTGGGTCGTACTGGTATGTCCCGTTGTACGATTGCGGGTCGAAGCGCTGGGTCGGCGTCGGGTTGCCCGTCGGCGCGGCCAGTTTCCGGTATCCTGGCACATCGCCGGTGCCGTAGTTTTCCTTGATCGCCTGACGCTGCGCCTCGTCGCGTTCCATGGCCAATCGCATCGCGGCTTCATTGTCGCCGCTGTCTTCGCCGGCGGACATGAGCCCCTGCCCCAGCCCTTTGACGACGCCGCCGGCAAGGGACTGGTTGCGCTCCAACCAGCCGCCTTGATCCAGAAACCCCGGTGAGCTTGTCGCCGGCGCCGACGCGCCAAGACCGGTCGTTGCGCCCGGAATCTTGTCGACGCCGGGAACACCGACATTTACCGCTGCCGGCATGGTCGGCGCCGCGCCCGTCGCCGGCACGTTCTGAAGCTGGTCGACCGGGTGAATGCCGACAGTCTGCCCGCCGGCAATGTCCGGCATTCCGGATGCCGCCGACGTCGGCGCGGCACTACCGAGCGTGTCGGTCCCGACCGGCCCGCCGCCCAGCGTCTCCGTGCCGACGGATCCGGTAATGGCGTCGGATTCCCCGATTCCCTTGAACGGGTCGGTCTGCAGACCAAGCCCACCCATGACGCCGCCAGTGATCGCGCCTGTCAGAGCGCCACCCTGCAAGCCCTTCATCACGTCGCCGCCGGTGATCAGGGACAATGCCCCGCCCGCGGCGGCGCCGTAGCCCGCCTGCGTAATGGCCCCCGTCAAGACGTTTCCAAGAACCCCTGTCCCGCCCATCTGCGAGACCATGCCGGAAACGGCGGACCCCCAGCCGCCGGCAGTCCCCGCCACACCCAATGCCGCACCTGCCGTGAAGATGACTGCACCCGCCGCCAGTGCAACGGGGAGAAACTTCTTGGCGACTTTCGCGACCTTGCGGAAAACTTTTCCGACACTCTTGACTACACCTGACATTGCCCAGCTCCTTTCCGGATATTCCCAGATTCATCCGCGCCCTTTGCATCGCGCACCCATATGGACCCGCATTGCCTGAATCCCTTGCGCTTGAATATGATCTCTGTGCGCCGGTAATCACCGACGGCGTCCGTTGCGCCCGGCTTGATTTCCAGCACCCGCGGGTTCGTATCCGCCCACACGCAGTATGTGTCGAACAGCGCGATAGCGTCCTTTCTGGACGCATCGTCGCTCGCGTACCAATACAGGTCCGTCGCCATCAGCTTTTTGCCGATGTGGTAAATCCTGTCGAGGATGCCGATGATAAAGCCGTTCGCCGCACCTTCCGGCCCGCAGACAAAGACACACGCCCCGCCCGGCCCCATTTGCCCGTGGCGCTGAAGGCTGGTGGTGATCAGCCGCCTGGCCTCGCGCGGCTCGATCTCGTCGCGGCCCTTGTAGACGCTCTTTTCATACATCTCTTCGAGCATCGAAAGGATGGCCGGGATATCGGTAAATTTGGCGGTGCGGACGGTCATAGCGCCCTCCTTGGGAAGTTGAGGCGCGCAAACTCTCCGAAGTGCCTGATTGCCGCCGCATCGTAGGCGCGCGCTGCATCCTTTTCGTTGTCGAATACGCCAAGATGAAACTGCTTGTAGTTGGCCCTAACCTTGGCTGCCCACCGGCCTGTGCGTCTGTCACGATAGACGCCCTTGAACCCGCTCGCTTTTCGGCGCGGCGCGTTCGCGACGTTGCTCCCTCGCTTGGCAGGGCGAAGGTTGGATATCGCGTTGTTGCTCGGATTGCCGTCGATGTGGTCGACCTCGGACTCTGGCATTTTGCCATGAACCCACCACCACGCCAGTCGATGCCCGTAGTAGCGCACATTCATAAACCTAATATCGATATATCCTCGCGCGTTGACGCTTCCGGCGACGGCTCCCACCGGCACCTTGTTTGAGTATTGCTTTCGGCACACAAATAGGCCCGTGTCCGGCAGATATTCGAGATGCTCGCGAATTTTATTCAGGCTCATGCTATATCTCCGGAGAATCCCATGTGAGCTGGATGCCATACATCTGAGACACCAGGTTCATATTGCTGTCCCTGATGGCGCCGATATGGGCCAAATACTTGTCGCGAACATCGGAAGGCAGCTCATGCTGCTGCCCGATGGTGCGGAACATTTCGGCATAGCTGTTTTCCAACGCGGTCGCCATCGAGGCCGATTTCTCGCGATCGTGCGCGGCGATGTTCATGCCCGCAATGTTGGTCTGATTGGCGATGTCGCGTTCCTGCATGTTGCGCTGGTGCGCCTGCGAGGCGTCCTGCGAGGCGATCGGCACCGCAGCCCGGTAGCCGGAGTCCAGCCCCGCCGTTACCGCCATACTGGAGTTCATCAGCCCGCGCCGGTTCGACGCCTTTGTTGCCTGAGTCTTGGCTTGCTGCATGAACGGGCTGTTCTTGGACATGAGTCCGGTGACGCGCGTTGATACGGTGGCGTCTTCCTCGTCCCATTTGCCGGTCGTTGCGTTGTATGCCATGGCCTAATCCTTTTTTCCGCTCATCATCTGAATGATCCGGTCGAGTCGCTGGTTCATCTCCTGACGCATATCGGTCTGCGCCCCTTCCAGCCGCTTGAAATGCTCCATTACCTCCTGGCGCTGGATGTACGTGGTGGGCAGCTCATCAAGACGCTGATGGGCGCGCGCCGTTGTCTTCCGAACCCTGTCAAACTCCTCGTCTATCTTTTCGTCCCTTCGGTCCTGTCGCGATATCAGCCACTTGGCGACCCCGAAAAGCAGGACGCCGCCCGCAACGAGCATGCTGCCGAAGGAAACCAAGTCCTTGAACGTGAACGTCAGGTCTTCCAGCATCGCTCAGACCCCCGCCTCGACATTGCCGCATTCGGCTTTCATACTTTCCTTCATGGCCTCGGTCCCTCCTTGTAGGGTCTGTGGTCTAGGCCCGGCCGGTCTGTGGCTGCAGTCGGTCGGGCCGCTTCGTCATTCGCTCGTCCAATGGCTGTCGTCGGTGTAATCGCTCGGGATCGGGTCTTGTGCCTGTAGCGCGAAGGAATACCCCCATATCGGTTGGCGGAATGCCGCCGCCGCCTTGAGAACCGCTTGCCACTCTGTAGGCGTGACCTGGCAAGTTCCGGTGTCCGTCGCAATCGTGATTGCCGTCGTATCGCTGGTTGCAATTCGAGCATTGGCAAGGTCCGTAACCTCGCGCCAGCCGTCCATATCTTTCTCAGTGGTGCCGATGGTGTGGACGCCGCGCCCGTCCGCGAAATCGTAGTCAAACCCGGCAGCGAGACGGCGGGCACATTCGGCCTGCACCATTCCCTGCGTCACCGGGGCAGGCTCGGTTGAATAGGTGATCGTTCCCGCTTCTATGTCGTAAACGGGACCGGACAGCCTTTCGCCATCGCCGGGTGTCGGTTTGGTCAGTGTCGCGGGCTTATACCAGACTTTATCGCCGGATGCAGAGGTCAGCGGGTTTTTAAGGGCATCCGCCACAACATGCGTTGACGCGCTCCCCTGACCATCAACCTTAATGTACCAGTTTATCATTTTTGTCCTCTATGCTGCATCGAAACAGACGGCTACAATGCCGTCATCAGCGCCCGTGTCAGCACTTGCCGTTGCGGTGTACGTCACGCCGGTATCAGCCGCGCCAACGAGTTCCGACGCCCCCGATTGCGTATAGTTGCCTTCAATCGTTTCGTCGTAATCCTCGGAGATGCTTCCACCGGTCCATGAGAATGTCGCTGCCGAGTTGCCCGACGCCATCGCCAGAACAACGCCGCCAGCAGTAACGTCGATGGTTGCGGTGTATGGGCTGGTATCGCTTCCAACCGTCGCATCGGTACCAGAAACACTCCCGACCGAAGTCAGACGCCACCAGCCGATCCCGCAATGATCTTTAGTACCGGAATGCGTCACCACGATATCCCCGGACGTGCCGGTCGGAACTGACGCAGACCAAATTTCAATGACAAGACCGCCGGTTTGAGGAGAACCGCCGACGCGCCGCGTGGCTGAAACACCTCCGATGGTCACGCTTGAAATTGTTGCGTTTGAGGTTCCGCCCGAACTTGAAATTGCAACCGCGATAACCCTTGATGCGGACACAACCCCAAACGTCTTGCTGGAGAATGTGTGTGATGACGCATTTGCCGTAGCGACGGCGCTTCCAAGGAATGCCACGCTTGTCGGTTCTGCCGCAGAGCCAGCCCCAAATCCAACATGCTGGTTGACCATAAACATCAGGAATCGTCCGCAGCGTTAACGGTGAAGAAAACTTGAATACCAATGAGCCGCGCATCTTCCGCCGCCGTGTCATTTGCATCCGAAACGTCTCGGAATGCCCTAAAGAAAACGATTTCATCCGCAGCGGGAGAACCCGCTATTGTGACCGCCGTCGAGGTTGTGGATACATAAATATCTTCCGCCGTTGACTGGTTCGCGTCATCGACTGTAACCGCTGTTCCATAGGCAACGTCCGCCGTATCTCCATCGGCACACGCGACACCCTGAAGCGACCACGTCACCCCATCTGTATCGGTTGCCGTGGAAGTCCAGAACACCCGATAGGTTACGGTCCCCTCGTCCCATGACTTAGGAAAAGAAATCTGGAACTGCGCGTGCTCATCACTGGATGCGTCGAAGTCGAGAACCTGCAAATCCGGCCTGCCCGCCGTCGTCTCAACGTCCGTTAGTGACGCGCATCCATTTGAAACGGTTGGGCGCATGGCACCGGCAGGAATCCAGATCGTGTGCGTGCCTTGCGTGATAGGCGTCGTCGATATCCCCGCGTCGTAAGCCTGCACATCAGTCCCAATCGCCAGCCCAAGCGCCGTCCGCGCCGCCGACGCCGTGCTCGACCCCGTTCCGCCATTGGCAATCGCCAGGTCCGCGCCCGACCAGTCGTCGTCATTGACCGTCGATTGCTGTGCCAGCGTGCCAAGCCCCAGATCGCTCCGGACTTCCGAGGCGGACCGCGTTTCAATGGCCGTGCCGCCGGCATTGCCGCGATAGTATTCCTCCGGGATGATGGCTGGCAGGTTGACGGACGCCGCCGATGCCGCTGCCGCGTCCGCACTGTCCGAAGCGTCCGATGCGTCCGAGGCCGCGGCACTCGCGGACGACGACGCATTCGATGCCGAGGTCGCGGCCGCCGATGCGCTCGCTGCCGCGGCACTCGCGGACACCGCCGCGTTGGTCGCGTCGCTGATCGGCGAGCCGACAATGCGGAAGTTCGTGCCGTTGTGGCGCAGAGGGACAACCGCCCCGGCGGGCAGGTCGCCCGCCTCCGGGTCGTCGCCGTTGTAGCGCTTGATCGACGCTGCGCCGTTGGTGTTGGCGTTGATGGTGCAGGCCCCGGTATTGGTGTTGCCCGCCCCGATCTTGACGTTGATTTCCAGCCCATCGTAGTAACTGCCTGGGTCGTGCGGCAGCGAAACCACGTAGACATCCGCCGCCCCCGTATCGACCGCATAGTTGACCATACCGGATTTCAGGTTGGTTTCCGACGGCAGCTTGTCGAAGCCCGCCTCGACCGCGGAGGCGATATCGTTTACCCCCGCCGAGCGCGCCCGTGTGCCCTTGGTGATCGCCGTATAATCAGCGGAGTCGAAATAGTCGTTGCTCATCGTGCCAGCCCTCTGTAGGAGAAGTGAAGGGTCAGTCCATGCAGGGTGTGCGGCTCCTCGTAGGCGGCCTCGGAGATGATCGCGAGGCTCATGTTGGTGCCGAACCCGTCAATATGCGCTTCCGCCGTACCCTCGACGGCGCTATCCCAGAAGAAATCATCCCAGTCGTCGCTTTCGTCCCAGAACCCGCCCGACCCGGTGACGCCGAAGGACTGCTCGATCGACGGCGGCTGGAAAGGGTTGGCGTACCCGTATTCAACGGTGAAGCTGAGCGCCGTGCTCGCCGCAACGTCCGCTTCCAATGTCGCCTTGTGCCAACGCTTGTTCTGCGTCGGGCTGCCGACGTGGTTGAACGGCAGACGGACAAAGGCGGCAATGGCGGTGCCGTCGAAGCTGGTCCCCTTGTCCATCTGCATGACCCATCCGTCATTGGTGCCGAAGTAAAGAACCTCGTCACCGCTGGAATCTTCGGCGGAGCAAATGCACTCAACGTTGGTGTCGCCGAAGTCGACGACCATGCATTCCGGGCTCTTGCGTCCGAGATAGACAATCAGCCCCGTGCCGTCGTTCCAGAACAGGCGGTATTGATCCTTGGCGCGGACACGGGCGGACGACAGCGCGGCGACACCGTTCTTGCGCTTTTCCGTGAAGATCGGCTCGACCATCTGAGTGATGGTGCCGAGGCGGAAGTCGCCATACGCCTGCGTGGTGCGCAGAGTACGCACGCCCCGGTCATCGACATAGGTCGGAAGGCCGATTTTCTGGATCGTCCACGCGATGCCGCCGGCATCATCGGCCAGGTACTCGAGCACCCAGTCGTCGGAATCGCTGCCGTACAGCACGGCAACCTTGTTGCGCCCGAAGATGTTGAGCACGCCGACATTGTCCGAGAGAAACCCGGTGACTTCCTCGCCCAGACCGATCTCGCCGGCGCCGAGCACCACGGACCATGAATACGGATTGCCCGTACCCGAGAACTGCACCGACCCGCCGGCGAAGCTGTAGAACAGGTGGTTCTTGTGGATGGACAGGTGCGCGGGCGTGTCGCTCGACATGCCGGTGCGGATCGGCACGAACACCGTGCCGTCGAACTCGAAGCCGTATCCAACGCCGTTTACGCCGTACATGCGGCGCAAGTCCGATGCCCCGTAGAAGTTATGGTTGCGGAACTCGTAACGGCCACCTGCGGGCAGCGTGATTGCGGCGTTGGCGCCGTTCGCCGTTGCGCTGCCGCTCACGCCGTCGGTAATTGTCTCGTTGTTCTGGAACGTCCCCGAGACCGACGACAGGATGATATAGCCCGCCGCGTCATTGTCATCCCATGACCCGGACTGGACGATGATACGCTCGATGGTCGCCGTCGCCCCGGACGTACCGCCGGTCAGGGTATCGTCCTCGGTAAATGCCGCCGTACCGGCATCGAAGTCGATCTGCGCGCCGAGATCCACAAGCGACCACCCCGACGAGGTTGATTTATACATCTGCCCGGCCGTGCCGCCGGCATTGTCCCGGAAACAATAGACCGTGCCGCTGTAGACCCATACGCCGCGGATTTTGCCCGACCCTGTCGGCTTGGCGATCAACGCGCGTGCGGTTTCGATAGCATCCTGCAGCCATGTGGAATCATTGGCGTCCGTGAGTGCCCCGCGTGAAGTGGCGGTGCCGTTGGCGACGCTCTTGGTTGCCGCCGAGACCTGCAGGTTCTCATCGTCCTGAAATGTTCCGGATACGCCGGTCAGGACAAGATATCCCGCCGCGTCATTGCCGACATACGACCCCGTCGAGATCACCGCGTCGATCAGCGCCTTCCCTGTCGCGCCTGACGTTGCGCCCGTGACCGTGTCATCCTCGCTGATGGCGGCGGTTCCCGCGTCGAAATTCAACACCCAGTAGGACGCATCGGATGGGCGGGGCTGGCCGTCATAGCGCTCATGCCCCTGGTAGCGGCGATAGCCGCGCGGCACGGGTTCGTAGTTGACGCCCGAAATCACCCGCCCGGCCGGCGTGCGGATCGCCGGGGTGATCAGGTCGAGACCGCCTTGCAGCGGGAAATGTTCCGTCATCTGGCTCATGCGATCGGCCCCGATGCGTCGTAGAGTCGCGGAAGCTGGTCGCGGCGCAGCGCATCCATCAGTTGGCGATAGCGGCGCTGGTTGGTGGCGATGTGCAGCGGCGCTTCGTCATGCTCGGCCATGAGGATCAGGGCATAGTGATAGATCAGGTCATGGAAGCGGCCGGGCATTTCCGGGGTGTCGTCGTTGGCGGAAAGGGTCTGTGGGCCCTTCACGTACTCACCCCGCACCGTATACGTCGCGTCGGGCGTTGGTCCGAAGCAAAGCTCACCTGCGGGCGATATGGCATAATGAACGGGCCTGACGTTGTCGTGAGAACCTCGCACGTACATCGCGACAAAGACGTTCCACGGGATTTCACGGATTGGGCCTTCGTCGGACGCGCCGGTCGCTGTCTTGTAGAGCGACATGGCGTATTCGCCTTCGAGTCCATCCACGTTCTCGTCGGTGATCCACTGCGCCCAGCGGGTGAGCGTGAAGCTGGAATCGGTATAGCGCGCCGTGCCGGATGTGATCTCGCCGGTAAACTCGGTGCGCAGCCAGCGCCACGACTCCTCCATGTTCTGGATTTCCTCGTAGGCTGCGGCGACCCACTTGACGAACTTCAGCAGCCGCCCCGTCTGCCCGGAGACGCTGGTCGGCAGCGTGCCGGACACGGTCCCGCTTTCGCGGGCCGCATCCTGACAAAGCTGAAGGTAGGTCTTGGACATCCCGGGTCAGCTCCTACGCGACCCGGGCGACCGGGTAGGCCAGCACCTTGCGACGCAGCATGCCGTCGGGATTGCCATTGGCGTCGCGCCGCATGTCGTAGCGCCACGTCTCGGCGTTCATCAGCACTTCGTAGTACGGACGGCGGATTTCCACTTCCTCGCCGCGCGGGACGTATTGCGCCTTGCCGTTGACGCTGACGAACACTGGCTCGTCGCCACCCGGTTCCTCGGTTGCGGAGATGATGATGCGAACGCGCTCGTTTTCCGTATCCTCGGAGATCACGTTGATGGGCGCAGCGGCGACTTCGCCCTCGGGCGCGGCGGGCACAGGCGCATTCGGTTCGGCAACAACGGGGATGGAATCGCGGTTCGCGGCCTGACGGACCTTGGCGCGCATGGCCTCGTTGGTCATGGTGTCTTCAAGGGTCATGCCGAGGTGGTCGCGGGCAAACGCCTGCAACTGCGTCTTGTTGGCCTTGCTGAGTGCGATGGTTTCGGTTGTGTCCGTCATGTGACGATTTCCTTTCACTGTTTCGGTTTGACGCCATAGTTGGCGATACAGAGTTCGGAGAGCGAATAGATCGAGCCCTCCAGGTAATTGATTTCCTGCGTTGTGCGGGCGTGCAGGGCGCGCTTCTCGCGCAGCCGCTCGGACAGGATCGAAACCCGCGCATGAATGTCTTTCTGCATGGGCCCCGGTTCCGTGCCGTAGGGCTGCGGGTGATTCATTAGCTTGCTGTCGGCGCATGGATTGAACGTGACGCCGTACACTTTTTCGGCGATCCACATGAAATGCTGTGCGCTCGGGCGCTGGTCGGCGTATTCGCCCTCATGCGCCATATCGAAGCCATAGACATCGACGACCTTCTGCTTGCGAAGACTGGCCGCCTTAATGGCGTTCGCCGCCATATAATCGAAGCTGGACCGGAAAAACTGCTCTCCGAACTCGTCGAACATTTCCTCTCTCGGGTACGGAACGCCGTTGGGAATGCCTGCGTCCGGCCCCAGATTGTCCGTCAGGATGGGCTTGTCGCCGTGATCGGCGCTCAGAAACTTCGCATAGTGCGGGTTGTCGATGGCGTTCGCCGCCATCTCGCCGGCACAGTGGATATCAAACCAGACGTCCCATCGCGGCACGATGTCCGTGCCGGGGATCGGCTTTTGCCAGATTTCAAGCGCAGTCGTCCCCGTGCCCCAGATTTCGCAATCGGGGTCGGTGAACGGCGCGTCGATCCAGTGACGCGCCGTACCGATGAGAACAATCCGCTTCACGACGTCGACAGCGCCACGGAGCCGACATTCGACGAGATCGTGAAGAGGCTCGTCGAAAGCCCGTCAAGGACGAGCGTCTCCGCCGCCGCATCGAAGGTCGCGATGTGGTTCGTGCCGTCGAACGTGCCGGCGGCCAGCGTCACGGTATGCGTGTTGATGGAGGACCCGTCCGTGCAGGCCAGCACGGCGCGCACGCCGGCTGCCGGGGCGTCCATGGTGTAGGCAAGCCCGCCCGTGGACGAGAACGTGGTGGTTCCGCTGTTCCCGACGTTGGTTTCGGTGGATGCCGCCGTGACGGGCCGCTTGAGATCGGTCACGGTAAGATCGTCCACGGTCTTGTTGGCATCGACGACAACGGCTTTCGATGCCGTTACCGTCCCCGCCGTGACGCCGTCGAGGAAGCCGAGTTCCGTACTGGAAAGCCCGTCATAGGAATCGACGAGGTCGCGCAGCAGGGCCTCAAGGGCGCGCTTGTCGCCACGCCCGGCAGACCCGGCGAGCTGCTTTCGTTTCGTGGTGGAAAAATCAGTCATGGTGATTTCCTTTCATGTCCGCCTTTGGGCGGGGCCGAAGCCCCGCCCGTCAGGCAGCCCCTTACGGTGCCGACGTCTGATCGAGGTCGAAGTAGCCGCGGTAGGCGTTAACCCACAGCAGCTTGCCGTCCTCGCTGACGGTCGAACCGATGGTGAAGCCCAGCGCGTTGGAGGCAGCCGAACCGCTGTAGGCGTAGCAGTTGGTCGCGTCGGTGGTCGTTGCCGTGACCTCGGTGTCGATGTCGACACCGTCCTGATCTTCGGCAGCGGACAGCGTGACCTTGTCGTCGCCGTCGCTGTCGGTGCCTTCGCGATACGCCGTTTCACCCTGGAAATTGCTGACCAGCGTGGTGCGGTCGATGATGACCCAGCCCGCCGCGTCGCCGCCGGCCCACGTTCCGGAATCGACGATGACCTGCTTGATGGTCGCGGTCGCATCCGAGGTGTTGCCGTGCAGCTTGTCGCCGGCCTTGATTTCATCGGTGCCGCCCGAGGTGAAAGCGATCACCTGCGGAATGGCGTTCATGTAGATTTTGTCGCCGTCGGTCACGTTGATGACTTCGACAAAGTCGGGCACCCACCCGAGTTCGACGTTAACGGCGGCGCCGGTGCCGCGGATAAACATGCCCGCGTATTGTCCGGTATTTTGCATGATCTTTTCCTTTCGTGTGTACGTTCAGGCCGCTGATGCGAGGGACCGAAGCCCCCCGCTAGAGCGATCAGAGGGCAGTCGCCGCGACTTCGAGGCGGGCCATCCATGCCTGGTTGAGAATGACGGCGGTGAACCACGTCTTGAAACCGACGTAGCCGCGCTGGCCGAGCGGGTCGGACTTGTCGCGGACGCCCGGACGAAGGATCGTCGGGGAGACAGCGCCCTGCCCGCGCAGCGGCACGGTGCCGTAGGCATCCTTGCCGAAGAACAGGATCGGGTAGACGTCGGCGGACGTGCCGGACGTCGACACCATTTCGGTGCCCGACCCGGACTTGGCGCCGCCGGCATCGATGATCGGGTCCAGATCGGCGGAGCAGACGTAACGCACGTCGTCGACCGAGCCGAGCTCGTATTCATGGACCGTCTTGCGGTTGCCATATTCCGCCACCGGCACAAAGCCCGGAAGCGCCCGGATATCGCTTTCCAGATCCGTGTGCGCCACGGCAATGAAGCTCGCCTCGATGGGGCTGGTCTTGTAGTTGACCGAACCGTCCATGACCTTGGTGATCTTCATGGCCTTCTGTGCCTTCAGCGAACGGATGACCGCCTGCTGCTTGGACTTGGAGATCGGCGTGTTGACCGCGTTCCGTGCCGAACCGTTGGCGTAGAACACGTTGGTGCCCGCCTTCAGAACGCCGTAGGTCAGCGATTCGATGGTGCGGCCGATGTTCTCGCCGACCTGTTCCGTCGCATCGTTGAGCACCGGGTCTTCGTGGGTGTCCTCGATGTGGTCGGTGATTTCGACCAGCATGCCGTACTGCTTGACGGTCGCCGAGACGTCTTCGTAGCGGAACTGCGTCGCCGACGGGGTGACGCCCTCGACGAGCGGCGTGTCAGCCGCCGTGAAGACGCGCGGACGACGGAACTTGATCGTCTGCGTTTTGTTTTTCGGCATCGGGCGGTTCATGCCGAACTTGTCGAGCACGATGTGCGGCCCTGCATGCTTGAGCATCTGGCGCTCCGCGAAAACGTTTGTACGCGGGGATACGCCGCTGTCGCCGTATTTGGTGGTGGTCATGGGAAGGATTCCTCATGTCAGAGGCCCGCCTTCTCGAACTGGTCCCACAACACTTTCTCATCCCCGCTTTCGGGAATGCCGCCGGCACCCGAAGGCCCGTTGGTCCGTGTCGTGGCCGCACTGTCGAGTTGCCGCTTCCGTTTGTCGGAGAGCGGCGGCGTGGCCTGGTCATTGCCATTGCCCTGTCCGGCATCGCTGCCGTCGGAGCGCTCAGTGGCAGACCCCTGGCCATCACCATTCCCGTTCTGCTGTTGTCCGTGTGCCTGTCTGAATGCCTTGAAACGGCCGACCACGTCGGCGGCTTCCTCGGCATCGACGATCTGTTCCTGGTTGCGCGCGAAGGCTTCCCGGACATGCCGCGGCTGGCTGTCGAGCCATCCCGCGAATGCGTTCGGATCCTCGGTCACGACCTGTTCCCAGTCAGCGTGCTTCTGCGTGAGAAGGTTCGCCTGCTCATCGAGGGCTTCCTGGCGGCGGTCGTTGCCGATCGCGGACAGTTCCTTACCCTGCTTGTCGATGACGCTTTGCAGGTTTCCGATCACGCTGCCGAGCGGCCCGGCCACTTCCGGGTATTCCTCGGTAAACGCTTTCCAGTCGTCGGTTTCCAGATACGCCGCCGTTTTCTCATCGTCGCCGGCCTCTTTCGGGGCGGGCGTGTCGGCGGTCTGCCTGGATTTCAGGCGGCTGATCTCGCGCATGCGGCGGTCAAGCTGCTCGCGGAGACCCTGTTCGGACTTTTGGACGGCCTCAAGGGCGGTCCGCTGTTCGGGTGTGGCGTTGGCCCAGATATCGTCTGCCTGGGTTTTCGAGGCGTCCTTGCCGGACTCAGTGTCGGGCGCGTCGCCGTCAGCGGTGTCCTTGGCCTTCTGATCGCCCACATCAGAGGGTGCGGCGCCCTTGTCCTCGTCCTTCGCTGCTTTCCCGTCGTGTACGTCGCCATGATCGCCGGAGGTTGCATCGTCTGCATCCTCGGGCTGCCAGTTGGCGTCGCCACCGTCAGCGCCCTCGTCAGGCGCCTTCCCGGTTTCATCAGCGTCGAACTCGGCCCAAAGCGCGGCATCTTCCGGATCGGCGGCACTGTTGGCGGCCCCGGAATCATCCTGCTGTTGTGTCGTTTCGTCTGCCATCGTTCACCTTTCAATCAATGGGCGGCCCTGTGGCGGCCCTCAGTTTCGACCCGTCGTCGTGTAGCCGGACGGCGAATCGATAATCTCGCTGGTTTCCATCTCGGGGAGGCGGAGCAGCGCGCGGCATCTCTTGATGTCGCCGCGGTAATGCTCGGACGCCTCGGACCCGAGTCCGGATGCTTCCAGTGATGTGCGGGCGTGCTCGATCTCACGCTCCAGGTAGGCGCGAACACCCTTCCAGGTGCGCGAATTGACGTCGATCAGGGCGATGATGTCGTGATCTTCCATCAGACGTAGCCCCCGCCGGTCGTTGCCTCGGGTTCGCGCGCCTGCTGGCGATCGGTGTAGGCGATCTCCGCGGCCATCTTGCGCTCACCGGACTCGCGCTCCGCCTGCTTGTCCATGAGGTGCGCGCGCAACTGCTCCAGCGTCATGGAGCGCTTCGACGCCTCGACCATCAACTTGGTGTCACGCTCGAACTGCAACTCCTGCATCCGCGCCGCGCTGTTCTCTTTGGCGAGGTTCATCTCGTTTTCGAGCTTCAGCATCTCGTAATCGGGCGCGGGCTGTTCCTCGGACTTCTGCTGCTCGTACTCGTCGTCGGTGATCAGCACTTCGTCGGCGGGCAGCATCATGGTCTGCACCAGAAGGCGCATGGCGGGCATGCCCTCTTTCTTGAGGAAACGCGCAAAGTTCGGATTGGTGCCGAAGTTCATCAGGAAGGCCATGATGTTCTGCGCCTGCAGCTCGCGGACCAGAAGGACCGACGTGCCGCGCGCATCGACGTCGAAGTCGCCCTTGATGTGTTCTTTCGGGCTGAATTGCATCTGCCAGTCGTAGAAACGGCGAATGTTGGGCGTGGTCATGTCGTCGTCGAAGTTCTTGACGATGCGACGGAACACCACGTTCGAGGCGTTCATCAGGATCGACATACCGCCCAGCGTGTCGGTGGCGTGCGCCCCCTGCTCGCCCTGTGCGATCACCGGGATCATGGATTCCTCGTCCATGTGCTCGGTGGCCATGGCGACGATGGCGGCCAATTCGCCCTGATTGGACGCGATATCGTAGCTCTCGAACGCGGCAGCCTGCTGCGGTGCGCCGGTCTTGCGCTTCCATACCTTGCCGCCCTTCAGCCCCCATTTGCCGTCAGCGGGCGTGATGACTTCCTCATTGACGACGATCTGCGGCGCAGTGGACAGGTCGGCATTGTCCAGCATCATCCGCCACGCGCCATTCACGGCGGCCTGGCTGTCGCGGCAGATATACGGGACGCCGAAGCCGAAGATGCTGGTCTCGTCCTTCTCCAGATTGAAGACGGAGTAGATGCTTTCGCAGCTATCGAGGGGGTGGATGCCGAATTTCAGGATCTCGTCCTGACAGAACCAGATCGTCGCCTGCACCTCTTCGAGCGGGTCGATGTCTTCGGGCATGTCGGAAACCATGTCCGGATCGCCGGTCGCGGTCGCGAGATCGCGCATTTCCTCGGCAGTCAGCGTTCCATGGTATTCCCAGACGTGGTAGCGGTTGATCTTGGCGTCGTGGTGGGCGCCGGTCAGCGCGCGCAGGTCGGAAACGTACTGCGGCGCGGACTTTTTCGGGTCGTCCATGAGAAGCCGGCGGATCGCATCCGCGTCGAAGCCGGGCGACTTGGCCAGCTTGCGCAGTTGCTTCTTGTTCATCATGTGGCGCTCATACCACGACTCGCAATCCTCGGCGGAGCTCGCATCCATGTCGGGGAAGATCGACCATGGATCGACGCGATGGAACGCGGCCTTCTTGTCGCGCGCCTGCTCCATCTCGTAAACGGTGAAGGTGCGGCCGGACTCTTCTTCCTTGATCTGCTTGGCCTTCCACGACGACCGGGCCTTGTCGGACACCACCGGACCCTTGGCGATGCCCGTGCCGAGGCGGCAGGCGTCGCGGATGACGTCGCGCATTTCCGCCTGATAACTGCATTCGCGCAGGTGATCCTCGATCTCCTGCTCCATGGCCTTCGAGCGCTTCTTGGCCTCGTCGATGCGGCCCTGAAGCTCGTCGGCGGTGTCCTGCTGCTGCTTTGCCGCGGCAAGCGCCTGCTGCTTTTGGTTTTCCGGCTGCGCATCGGCCGCGGCTGCCGCCTGCTTGGCGCGCTTGACGGCCTCGTCGGCGCTCGCCGTCAGTTCCGGAACCGGCGTCGGGCCGATGCCCCAGTTCTTGTCGTCGGTCGGGAACAGCATGTCGGAGAGCCGCGCTTCCATGGCATTGGTCTTGGCGCGGGTCTTGGTGACGAATACGGTGGACTTGTTGGCAGTCTTGAGGCGGGATTCCATGCCCGATTCGTAGCGGCCATGGTACTGGCGGATATCTTCGAGCCATCGCTGCTCGACAAGGTGCTTGTCGGAGACGCGCTGGTCGGCTTCCTGCTGCAGACGGGATACAACGGCGGAAAGGCGCTCACGCAGTTCCGCGCGGCGCTTGTCATTCTGTGGGGTGTCGGTGTCTCGTTGCTGCGCTGCTGCCGCCACGAACCTCAGTATCCGATGGCCTAATAGCCGATGCTCGGATCCCCTGCTATACCGACGCCGAAATCTTCGGTGTCAGTGTGCTGGGTCGTGGCGATGTGACGGTAAGATGCCACAACACCTCGTAGTGTGTCCATCAAAAGATCATACCTGTTGTCGATTTTTCCATTTTCGTCGCGTCGGTACAGACGCCATTGCGCATGGAAGTCGTCCATGGTGCGGAATACCTTGAGGCGCCCCGTCGATGCGCGCTCCTCAATCGACTGGATTCCCGTCTCCGGCGCGTTCTCGGTGCCGGTGAGAATAAGCCCCTCGCTGCGGTACTCTTCGATCAGGCGTTCGCCGTCCTCTTTCGTGCGCGTGCGGCCGCGCGGATTCATCACACCGACAATCCAGTCACCCCTGGCACGGACCGCCGACGCCAGCACGGAAGGCTCGCCCCTCGGCCTGAGATCGGACGTGTAGAGATAAAGGCAGTCGATGGTCTTGTCCCATGCTGCCCATAGAACAGCGGTTTGTTCCCAGTCGGATTCGATGGCGTACATGCGCGGCCAGTGGCGCGGAATTTCGAACGGGTTGCACAGCAGGCTTTCAATCGGTGTTTTGAAAATCATGGTTCCCTGTCCTGTCAATTCATCGAAAGCGTCCGCGGCGGCGTCGACCTGGTCGTCCTTGGCGCCTTCCGGAAACGATTCCATCTCATTCAGAAAAGCGTCGTTCCATTCGCCCTTGACGATCCGCACGTTCCCGGCCTGCGCCTGCGCGGCCAACGGCTTGGCGCGGACCTCCTTGTTGCCGGTGACGGGCTTGGAGTTGACCGGATATCCCGCCAGCATCTTGGTTTGCGCGATAACCAACGCCTTGCCGGCGCTGCCAGGGTCTTGTGCCAGTCTGATGGTCGTCAGCTTGCCGTCGGCCTCGGCCCGCTCCTTGATCTTGCTGTCGACCACGGGCGGGTCTTCGCGGAACCGCTCGACGTGTTCAATGTAGAAATATCCGTCGGCACCGACGCTCATCCTTACGCCTGCGGTCCAGTCCGGGTCATCCGGATCATCCATGTCGGCATAGCTGCCGGCCTGATCCCAGCCCCGCGCGGATCGGACGGCGACAGGCGCGGCATCGACAATCTTGAAATCGGCCCGCTTGAAATACATGCCAGCCGAGGCGCGGACGTTCCAGTTGCCGTCGAGAAGCTGGGCGCGCTCGACGCGGGGTAGCGCCATAAGGCCCGCCAGATATGCCGGGTCGGCATCCAGCAATATCTTGTTGTCGTACACGCTGGAACGAATAAAGGTGAACGACTTGGGCAGACTGCCGGGGTAGGCGTCCGTCAACTCCTTGCGTGTCGCGCCCCAGACCACATCGTCATTCACAACGATGAAATACCGGATGACACCCGAACGCTCGGGTATGGCAAACCCGTCCTCACCGATCCACCAGTCAATGAAGCGCCGAAGCCAGTGGTCCGGGTCCGGGTTGCATGTCGCCCGCACCCGCGACTTGGCGCCGGACGTCGAGCGGTTCCGCGACAGCGCCACGTATGAAAACTGCCGCCATGTGAAGTGGGTCAGCTCGTCGAAGCCGATCAGCGGTATTTGCGAACCCTGCCAGTCAAGCCGGTTCTTTTCGTGCTGCATGTGGGCGAACGTGACCTTCGCGCCGTCCCGCGCCTTGCCGCCCGGCGGTGCAAACTTGATCGAATGGTCGTTCTCGTTCGGGGTGCCGCCGATCTTGGTATACATATCGGTGGCGGTGTCCCACAGCCCGCCCTCGTTCGTGACCTGCTTGATGGTGCGGCGGAAGATGACGGCGCCGAACTGCGGGTTATGGATATCGTACAGCGGCTCCATGAGGAGCGCGAACGTCTTCCCGCCCCCCGCCGAGCCGCCGTACACCACGATATCCGCATCACATTGCAGGAATTGAGTCTGCGGTCCGGGTTGCGGCCTTATCTGCGGGCGGGTGTCTTGGGCGAGGGCTGTCATGGCAAGGGGGTGGAGCGGCCAGCGGGACTCGAACCCGCACCGCCAGCTTGGAAGGCTGGAGCGCTACCAGTTACGCTCATGGCCGCTTGCTCAATGCGCCATCAGCTCAGGCTGAATAACACGAAACGTCTTCGGATCGCCCTTGATCTTCACAACGCCGTACCCGTTCTGATTTGCGGCATTAAGCGCGGCGCGGATGCCGTCACGCAGCGCGGCCTTGCCCACATACCTTCCGGTCATTTCTTCGTTGGCCGCGTCCGTCATAATGTCGAGCAAATCGTCACTCACCGCTTAAACTCCTCGTAATTTTCCCATTTCATCCACATATGCCCGCATGCGGGACAGTATCCGGGCGGGCCATCGTGGTTCCTTGGCTTGCCACCGCCCATCGGCTGGGACCACTGATGGTCGCAGGAGAGGCAGCGGAAGTGGGCGGGCTTGCTCACCCCTACCCCCGCGCCGCCAGGTTGACGGTCAATTCATTGGTGCTGCCCGAATACGTCGGCGTGCCACGCGATACCAGAACCCCGTAGAGCGTCATGTCGCTATTGGGACCGCCGAACTTGATGGGCTTTTTCAGGTCGTTTGCCTGACTGACGCCGTTGGCGCTGAATGCGGCGTGCGATGTCACCGAAACCACAGCGGCAACGTTGGCGAGGTCGGCATCGGCCGGCGCAAAGGCTGAGTTGTCGGTCAACGTGGTGCCGGTCGAGATATCTTCCGTGAACAGGACGAGGTCGAGGTCGGCGCCCTGTGTCGATTTGTCCTGAATGACGACGCTGTCCAGTTCGATGGCCCCCTTGTCGCCGCGGATCGCGCTGAGGTCGAATGTCATCTTGCCACCGACAACGTCGCCGGATGAGTATGCCTGAGTGCTGTTGCTCGTCGTCTTTGAAATGGTGGTCATTTTGTCCATATCGGCAATCCTTTCTGTCTGCCTGTTAAAATGGGCGGCTTCCGTCGATTACTGCCAACTAAGTTGCCCGGACCCTGCACTTGCCCTTGCCGTGCGCCATGTCTTTCGGGGAGCGCACGGTTTGAGATCGACGGTCGTTTGCCGAGGCCGCCCGGCCCGACAGGTGTGGCCTCGCTGCGGATCGCGCCGCGTCGAGAGCCAACGGAAGGAGCGGGTCCGCCCCATCAAATCAGCTGGCCTTTCCGGCCTGACGGCGGGAGTCTTCGGCGCTGTTTCCGCCGCCCTCTCCGCCTTCAATAAATTCCTTCTGCGGCAACACCACGACAGCGGACGCCGCCGGCAGATCCTTTCCGTCCTTGCCCGTCAATTCCCGCCTGTTGGTGAACGACCCGCCCACCTCCTTGGCTGCCTGCTCGAGTAGCGAGGATGCGAGGACGAGGTTGCCCATGGTCTCTGCCTTGCCCTGCATCGTATGCAGACGGCGCAGCCGATAGTTCTTATTGGCGATCGGTATAGCGCTCGCGTCTTTCCGGAAGTTTTCGCGTGTCGCCTCGAACAGCGCTCGCCACTTCTTCGCAACCTTATGCCCGTGCGCGCCGCTTGGATCGTAGTCGTAAGCCTGCTGGCGCTCAATCTTGATGCCGAATTTCTCCTCGACTGCCTGTGCGGCCTCGGTCGGCGTCGCGTACATAGCAAGCTCGGTCACGATCAGGCGGCGGATATCGTCGTTCAGTTTTGCCATTAATCATGCTCACGTAGGGCAGTGGTCGGGGGCTGAATGTCGGCAAATTCCACCTTGGGGGGCGCAACACCCTCTGGCGTTTGCGTCAAATACTCGCCCTCAACCAGAAGCCGGACAGTGCCATGCAGTAAATCCGCCTCATTGGCTGGAATAACGCCGACAATCCGACAGTCCGGCGAAAGGCCAAGGCGTTCAGCGAGATGGCCATACGAGATGCTGACTTGTGCTGCGTTCCTGCTCATGCCGCCCTCTCTTTCGCGATCTCGATAGCCTCGGGCGACGCGCGGTCCAGAAGCGTTCTGCCGTCGAGGTGATCCAGTTCGTGCGAATAACACCGAGCCTGAATGCCGCGGAACTCGGGGTCGTGCCATGTGCCGTCGCGCCCCTGGAATCGGGCGATCATCTTTGTTGGCGCCTTGACGTGCGGCCGGAAGCCATCAGGGAAAGACAGGCAGCCCTCCGGCTCCATGCTGAATGTGCCTGATTGGCGGGTGATTTCCGGATTGATACAGACGGTCGCATGGCTATGGCGATCAAGCCGCATGACGAAGATGCAAAGCAATACCCCGACCTGTGGCGCGGCAAGACCGACGCCGCCGTGGTGATACATGGTGTCGCACAAGTCCTGAGCGAACGTGTGAATGTCGATCTGCGGACGGTCGAAGTCGAAGGGTTCGCACTCAGAGTGAACGAGGGGGTCTTCGTAGGTGAGGATGGGGAGGATGGTCATGCCGCAGCCCTCAAGCATGTCCCGCATGCCTGCGCGATCCGGGCGCGACCGATCTCAGGGGCGCGTCCTGCCGCATCGACAAGCGCGCGCACCGAATTATCCGCGATACCGAATCGCCTCACTGTGCCGATAAACTCCTCGACGTCGTGGCCGCGAAGGGCGAATGTCGGCTTGCCCGTTTCCCTGCTGAATTTCGGCGCACCGTTTTGGTCGATCGCCTGCGCGCAATGGCGCAGCTCGTGGTCTATGAGCGCGCAGAATGAGACGTCATCCATGTTCGCAGCGTGTACGGCGTCCAGCGTTATAAGAAAATCGGGTGTGGCGCCGAACCACTGGACAAGCTGCTGCTCAACCCGCCCGCGCTGCCATTTGCTTCCCATATTGGATTGCGAGGGCATTTCCGCCTGACCGGCCACGAGTCGCCCGCGCCGAATGTTCGGCACGCACGTCCAGAGAACGCCGATATGGGCTTGCTTCAGGTGGACATGATCGAGATCGAACAACGGCCCGGATTCATCAAGAAAGGCGCCTCGTATCCACTCCTCGACATCGGGCGCCGGCAAAAACGCCTTGCCGGTCGTCTCGGCAAGCGCATTCACCACTTCGTCGACCATTTCCGCCGGCGGGTGTGGGCGAGAGAACATGCTATCGTCGAGCGTGGGCGCTGCGGCCTTTTTGGGCATTCATTCCCCCTGTGAGGATTGCCGGGATTATGGGCATGGCTTGTGCTTAGGTCAATATATAAACAACTATTAGTTACTTTTTAGAATGTTCCCATACGCCCTTTTATTGTGCCCCCTGCGCACATCCGGGTCTGATTTTCGTTTAACTTGCTACTATTTTTCTTTTGTTCGGCGCTCTGCGATTTCGACGGCGTCTTGGTGGTGCCGCTCCACAAACTCCCGGTTCACAAGATCGAGAACATCCATGAGCGCCATCGCCAGCGTGTCGGCTTCGGCTTTGCACTCTGAGCACTCAATCGCCTTTTCGGAATACTTGTGCGCCTGTTTTTCGTAGATATCTTCGTATTGCCGAATGTCCCGCTCTAGCTGTTCGATGCGGGATTTTATCTCGTTCATCTCGTCGCGAGCAGATGGGGCAAACGCACTCCGGACACGGAACCACGCTTGAGACATGCCGCATTTTGAACAACGCAAAGACGCCAGACCATGTGCCCCTGTGATTGGCGGGCCACGAAAATTATGTTCCACGCAGTACCGCCTCACCAGGTCATCGCTGTCAGTCATGGGGTTTGCCTCCATGAAAACCAAGGACCGCGCCAAGCCCCGCCGTAGATAACATTGCCACAAGCGGCGCATACTCAATCGGCGTAACGGAACACATAAGGATTAACGCCGCCGTGCCGCCAACCCATGCTCGCAACATTCGACCGATCACTAACCCTCCTCCTCTTCTGAGGCGCGGAGCATGGCTTTTGCGTATTCTTCAATGCCTCGACCACAATCAAGATCATCAAAGTCGCAACGTTTTAAACATTCCATTAGGGCTTCAAATGGCTCCCTCGGCACGGCGACGTGGGTGGCGGGGTTGTAGGTGTGGCCAATGATTTTCCCATGCTCAACGATGACTTGCGGATAAGTGGCAATTCGCCGCAGCGCATTGTTGTCGGCTAGGAGGGTTTCGATGTGCTTTGCCCAAAGCTCAATCAGGTTGGCGAGTTCGACTTCGCCCTTGTGGTCCCGTTCGTGCTTGGCGATTGAAACCATGTTTATAGGCACCGCATCGAAATCCATGCCATATGTCGGCCTCAATAGGTCATCCACCTGTGCCTCTGCATCGATAGCGGATAGGGCGAGGTTGCGTTCTGGATCGTCAGAATCCATTAACGGGTCATTTGGCGGGCTGGTGTCCTGTTTATGTGTCATCGTCTTGCTCCTTAAGTGTGGTATATTGCGGCCACGCTCTGCTTGGGAAACTCGGCGTAAAGATGATCGCCGCACCAAACTTGAATGTACGAAACGCAGCAATAAGGCTCTGGCGCTTGGTCCTGCTGGACGATGCGAGTTATGACCCCCGCGCTTGGCAGTTCTTGGCCAACCGTATATTCTTCACGCTCGCCCAACTCACTGGCATCGCCCCAAACCCGCACGTTCTCAATCATCGTTCTGTTCCTATGCTGTCAATATCGCCACAGCTAAAATAGCAATGGGTATTCCGGGGAATACACAAAGGGCCAAAAGAATATCGGCCCAATCTGGGAGTCCGTGGAGGGCTGGGCGTATCATTCGTTTTGTTCCTTTTCCCATGCTTCGGTCATGGCGGTGTCGATCTCAGTTAACCAGCCGTCTGACCAGAACGCGGAGTCATGAAGACCGCCAAGCTCGCAACGCAAAACATCATCCAAGGCCTCGCCCATACTCTCCGTCGCCTCTCTCGGCCTTACGATGTAGCCGGAGGATTCAAGGGCGGTGAGGGCGGCTTCGGCGTACTTCTCGTAGTTTTTCCACAACGGCTCCTTGAGAACCACGTGCTTCGTTCCATCACGTGTCGCAATCGCCCTCGCCATCACCTCTATGATCTGATCCCGGGGGGTCATTGGGGCGGCTCCGGTAAGGGCATCCAGTGGGTCGGCGTGTGATCGACTACAAAATGGTCTTCGTCCGCGCTTCCATAATGGAAT